>Ga0163223_100323_pt1 | contig 16162 bp, 9 predicted proteins | sample MSEWel2016_02_17_2_FD_113147 | JGI IMG/M metagenome (GOLD analysis project Ga0163223, IMG submission 113147) | Subsurface microbial communities from deep shales in West Virginia, USA - MSEEL Well Study Marcellus 5H_2016_02_17 ...
GTTTAAAATATATTTATTGAGTACAAGAGCCTGATGCAGTTTTATGTTATTCTTTTTTGCCATTAAATCAGATTATTAAGTCCATTATATCTTTTTGCTCTCATTTCAAAAGCATCCGTACCACCTTCCATTACCTTGCAGATTTCATTCTTTATAATTTGGTTTTCAATTGTTCCAAATTCTTTTGGTTTTATTTGTCTTGATTCACTATCCATAACAACAATATGTTCACTATCACCATTAACAGGGATGTTGGCATTATGTGTTACCACGATAACCTGTCTTCTTTCTTTTGACCTGCGAAGTTGTTCTACTACTAAATCGTATATCAGGTAATTATCCAAATCGTCTTCTGGTTGGTCAAGAATTAACGGGTCGTTACCATGTGATAGGAGAAGAGTTAAGATAGCAGCCGTTTTTTGTCCGGGGGAAGCATTTGATATTGATTTAAATTCTTTTGATTTCGTTGTTTTATATTGAATAATGATTTGGTCTTCCGGGAATAGTAAATCTAAATCATCCATTTGCTCACCATTCAGTTCAGAAATTTTATTTATAAATCTTCTCCCCAAAGTTCCGGTATATGTACCATCTTGCATTTGAGCAAACCATTCGAATAATCTCTCATTATTCCTTTCCGGATTTCCTGAATGCCAAAGTTCTTTAAGCTCTTTAATATCATCCTCATAACCACTTTCACTTGCTATAATTTCTCTAAACCGCTTTTCAAATTGGTCAAAATCTCTAAATTGACCTACTTGGGCTTTGACATTGCTTCCTTCTAAAATGCTTTTTAAGAAGTTTCTACGGGATTCAGATAAACTTTTTCTGATTAAAATGAATTTCCTTTTTAACGCTTTCTTTTTATCATTTTCAGTCTTTAATTTTTCTTCCTCTTTATTAATTTTAACCAATTCCTCTTTTTTAGATGTCAGCGTTTTTATCTCTCGCTCAATCTCATTGAGGTCAGTGATGCCTTGCCCGGCTAAATCTTCTTTTTTTGCCAGAAAAACATCGCTGCTTTTCTTCTTTTCGGCGTTCCATGTACTGTTTATGATAGAATTATTAAAATCAGTGCTAATTTTTTTGTATTTGGTTAAAGAGGATTCTAACTCATTTTTGATACCATCAATGGATGTTTTTGCTTTTTGGGCAAGTTCCTTTATTTCATCCTTATATGTATTTGAAATATTCGCTAAATCAATTTCATCAACAGAAATACCATTAATAACTGATTGTAAATTAGCTTCCTGACTGTTTAATTCTTGCAAATATTGTTTTAGAATTGACTTTTCTTTGCTGAATTGCCCCTCGGTTTTAATAAGCTCATTAACACCGCTTTTATTGAATGTTTCAATTCTATTTTCAATATCTTTAATTTGTGTAAGTAATGATTGTTTACCAGATATTTTTTCCTCTATCTGCCTAATCAATAAAGATTGTGATGCAAATTCTCTTTTCTTTTCTTTGAGTTTTTCTTTAATATCCAAAATTTCAGATACCTGCTCATCAATGCGCACACGTAATGAATTGGTCTTTGTTCCAATGTCATAAATTTGCTTCTGGGAGAATATATCCAAAGTCAGAAGGTCTATAAAACCATCTTCCTCTATTAATTCATAATCAAGCTTTAAGCTTGAATATCTGTAAACATCAATGGAATGGTTGTTTTTAGCAATTTGCTTGAACACAATCTTTAGTTTCTCACCTTTGCGATGAAATACCAATTCGATAACTGTACCTGCCGAAAGTACACCCTTGTCTTTTCGTTTATCATAAAGTGAGAAAAATTCTGTAAAATCTTTCTCAATAGATTCAAGCCCTGTTGCGCTTAATTCTGCTACTTTTTTAGGGAACACACCACGTAAAAATCTTAAAATACTTGACTTTCCGCTTCCTCTACCGCCAATAATGGTATTCATTTGGGGGCTAAATTCTATATAAAGCGGTTCTTCTAAATCGGTTATTTCGGTATTAGTAATGGTTATGCTCTCAATCCATTGCTCAGGATGTATGTATGGTTTCTCATTTATTGGGCATTCAAAAATATTCTTAATACGGAATTGGGGAAGTAATAAGGCTTGGCGCAAACTTTCCAAACTTGGTTTTTGCTCCATTTTTATCCACGTATATTTGATTCCCATACCCCAAAGCCCATGTTTCGATTCACCATTTGCATGAGGATTATCAGAAAATGTTAATATGGCTTTATTTGATTCAGCAGCAAGCACTATTGCTTGTCTCCAGTCTTTTATTTTATCATCACTTATTTCAGTTCCATAATATTCTTTTAAATAAGCTTTGAGCTCTTCCTTATATCCGGCTTTGCTATAATCCTGATTAGGCACAGCAAGTCTTGAGTGAACTACTTGAACAGCATTTATAAAATCTAAATCAAGAAATCTTTTAATATTTTCATTTCCTGCTACACTTAATCCATTAAACTCATCAATATGGGCAGGAATTACAATTGCCCCACGTTCGTTAGCCAGCTGTGCCACATCCCTTAACTTCATATCTGTTTGGGCTGTTTGTTCGGCAAAATCCTTACTTTCAATTCCGGCTTTAATCAAAAAATCATAAACATCCTGACTGGTTTTGTCAACATCAAAAAGCACTAATAAATGAATTTTAGCATCGCTACATGTTATTTCAACACCCGGAAATACAGTTAAAGATGTATTTTTTGCAGCTTCTTTAATTTTGTCGATGTACTGTCCGCTATTGTGGTCGGTTACGGCTACACAATCAAGCTCTTTGTTTATAGCTTCTTGAACCCATTGTTCAGGAGTAACAATTTCTCGTTCCTTAAAACACTTGCTTTCGGATGTGTGCAAATGAAAATCGCATTTATACCATCGAGTGCCTATGTAACTGACATTTTCCATAACTTATAAATCTTTTGTGTCAAACATTCGGGTTTTAAATTCTTCTTCAATAAGCGCAACTTTCCAGAGTTCATCGCCAACTTTTAAGTTTTCAAGGTTATTATCTCCATTTACATATATTCGGTCAAACTCTGTATCTCTGGTATTGTAACTTTGCTTGAGGAAGAACTCATCAAGGTCTTGGTTGCTTTTTTCATTCAGGTTTCGCCAAATAATCAAAATTTTCTCGCCTTCATTATTATGTCCGGTAATAACCTTAAATTCTTTTATACGTTCCGAAGTCTCAACATGAAGCCCAATTAGGTAATTGAAGGTTTCAATTAAATCGACTTTGGTTTCTCTGGTTTCGTTATTCCGGGTAATATTCATCCGGTAATCAAAAGGGTTAACAAACGATTCCGTACTTAATAAACTACCCTCCGATTCCACATCCAACATATAGGAAAGCATATACGATTCTTTCACCATTTCATCAGAATGTAGCAGTTCTTGTTGCTTCTCTGATTTTTTTAAAGCAAGGTTATTTAATGTGTCTTCGTAGCTTTCAAGAGTGAAATATTTGAATAATTGGCTGCTACCTTCTCTTGATAAGGGTTTTCCTTTATCCCAGCTATTTGAATAAATGACTTTTTGTACTCTTGGCTTTGTCACTTTATAAAAGTAATCACCCATTTCTACCAAAATGTATTTACGATTTCCTTCTTTTCTATTTAATTCAATCGTTGCATGAGCTGTAGTGCCAGAGCCAGCAAAAAAATCTAAAATTACAGGATTCTTATAATCGTGTGTTATTGTGTCTATAGCTGTTATAACAGTATACAATGATTTTGGGTATGAAAAAATGGAAGAATCACCAAATATTTTAGTTAATAGATTAGTGCCATGTGTTGTAGCATTGTACCTTGAATTTGTCCACATACTATCAACCAGAGACCTTGCTTGTTCATCATAGTAAACTCTATTAATAGTTAAACTTTGAGTACACCTTAACCTATTTTCTTTAATTGCCTCCTTTGCTCCTTCATAACTTAAACTCCAAACACGTTCTGAGCCATCACTACCAATTGGGTAAATCCTTAAATATCCTTCCTCTGTCTCGTGGGTTGGATAATTGCTGTCACTTGGTGGCTTTTCGACAGCTTTAATTTCTAATGATTTTTTATCCACTATAACCGCAAAGAAACTATTTGGACGACCAGTTCTATAATTATTTTCACCTGTTCCTGCTCGTCTAAAATTCCTTTCTCTTGCGCCATCTCTCGTAATTTTTCCTCGCAATATATCACTATCATTCGGCAGGAGGAATAAATTATATTCGTGTGTTCTGGAGATATTACTCCTCCCAGTACCGGAACCGGGATAGTGGTTTACAATTGCACGTTGAAGTTCATAGTTTGGTAATGCTTGCTTTAAAAGTAATCCAAGATTGTCTAATTCAACATCATCAATAGCAACACTTAGCACTCCAAGTTCATTCTTAAGCAGTTTCCTTGCACGTATAACTCTTTCATAAATCAATGAAATCCATGATGAATCTTTATAATTGTTTTTATAAAGTATTGGTGTTGCATCCGTATTGTATGGAGGATCTATATATATACAATCAATTTGATTCTTGTATGTGTTTTCTAATATATTAATTGCTTGAAAATTATCAGAATTAATAAGAATTCCATTTACTTCGTTGTCCAGATTATCAAACTCTGAAATCAAATTTTCTTTAAAATCTTCTGAAAAGAACTTGGTGTCAAGAACCAGAAAGGGATTAGCTTTTAAAAATTCTATGGTTAGCGGTTCAGAATATCCAAGCGTAATTGCATCCTGTTTTATTTCATCAATGGCAAACAGGTCAATCCATTCCTGAATTTGCGCCTTATTTTCTATAATTTCAGGGTAGTATTGTTCCGGGATTTTATCCAGTGTTATGCAATAATTTGTATCTATTACAAACTTCTTTTTTAGCCATAGCTTTTTCTGAAAATCCTCTAATTGAGCAAGAAATGTAATAATCTTTGCCCCAATATTTTTTACGGCTTTAATAAGTGACAACTGGTTTAAGAAGTCTTTTTCGTTGTGGGTATTTATATCATCAATAAACAACACCTCATTTTTTATATAAAAATCCAGTTCACGGGAAAGGAAGCCACCTAAGTCTTTATGTATGAAATAATCGAATGTATTACGAGAGGTGTAATCAATTAAGTGCTTTTCCAACAGGGTACGGGTTTTGTTTTTTTCAGTGGGCATGGGTTTTAATGCTCCGGAAAAATCACCCGGTAACTCTTTCCTTATGGTTTCAAGAGCTGTATCAATCAGGTCTTTTTGCTTAACTTTTTTCTCGTAAAGTTCATAAGTGAAATAAATATTTAGTTCATCGTTTTCTACTTGAAGGACCTGTTCGGTGTTTATTGCAAAACGTCTTTCCTGATTGTTTTGAGCTTTATTGTTATTTTGCTCGGTACTGGCTTCAACCAATACAAAATTCACTTTTTTATCATCATTTATTTTAAAGGAATAATTCTTTAAGTATTCCGATGATTTTATGTAATACTGGTCGTGATTAGCCCAATGTAGTTTTACTTCTTCGCCTTCATAAGGTATGGCATAAACGTCTTTTTTGTATCGTCTTAACGAAATAAAGTCGCCGTTGTCATAGTATCGTTTAAAGAAACCTGCTAAATGTGAGAATACTTCATTTTCAATAGATTCAAGGTTTACAGCATTGCCTAATTGACTTTTTAGCTCCTTTACCTTGGGAGAATCATCGGGATTCATCCCTGCACTTTTCAACGTTTCAATCAGTTTGTTTAGTTCCTCTTGTACATCTGCTTTATCGGTTGAAAGATTTTCCTGAAGTATTTGCTTTACCTGTGGTAATAGGTCTTTGTTAAGAAAAGCCAAAATTTCATCACGTTTTTGGTTCATTACACGATAAATGCCAAAATCCAAGTCGGCTTGGTCAAGTTGAAAAAGCTCAGTTAAAACTTTTATTAATTTCTGGTAATTGCTCATGGTCTGCCTAAATTAATTTCCATTTAATAGTAAATACTTCTTCTTCGGTTACTTCACGCTTCATACGGTCTTCAATTTCTTTAATCATCATATCTCGTTGGCGTTCAATTTCATCCTCCACATCAAAAATTTGTTGTCTTTGTCGCCTCTGCCTTTTTTGAAGTTCCCGTAACTCTTTTTGATAACCTAAGAGTTTGGTTGTATCGTTTTCGGTTTTTAAAATCCGGTTTAGTTCTTTAATTTTTGCTTTTGTGTCTTTTAAATCTTTTTCTGAAGCCACAATTTTATCATCTGCCCATTTATTTAGCTTCTCTGTCTCGGAAAGGAAATATTCAGCATCTTTGAGCTTAATTGCCTCCAGTAACTCTTTTTTTGCATCCTGATAAACATGGTTTAACCTATCAGAAAAACCATCAATTTCAGCTTCACCATTATCAAATATGGGAAGTGTAAATAAACGTCTGCATTGGTCATCGGTAAGGCGATTCCCTTCTTCATCTTCGGCAGAAAACAATAAATGGTCGGTAGTTTCAAAAGTTTTTACTATTACTCTTGAAAGGCTTAACCATCCTGATTTGCCTATAAATGGTTGCAAAGCAGCAATTGTTCCGTCAAAGTCTTGATAATTAAAAACCAGTTCTTTAATCGGAAGTTTTGTTCCAAATATTTTATCAAATATCCAACGAGATAGGGGATGATTAATACGCACTATATGTTCATCCTCACTATTCTTATTAAAAGTATAAGGGCCAGTAGGTAAACGAAGGCCTGTTGGATCATTATTTAAATAAAAACATAATATTTTCTCATCGAATGTGGCATTACCATTTAAACCATATTTCATTAATGACCAAAGCCATCTTTCGTACCTACCTAAATATGTTTTTGATTCCTCTAATCGAACTTTTAGTTTATCAATTACTTCGGCATCAAAATTCTCCAACAGTTTTTGTTGTGTGCTTTGAATCCGGTTACTTATTTGGTCTTCCAGTTCTTTTTGCAGATTATCGAATGATTGTTGAATTTCATCTTCGGTTCGACAATCTTGATATATTTCAGCAATGCGTTTTTCAAAATCTACACCAGATTCAATTGTGCCAATAACTTCATCACTTGCTCCAAACACACCATTAAACAACCTAAATTTCTCATCCAGCAGTTGAAAAACTCTTTGGTCGGCAGCATTCTTTACATTTAGAAAATTAACAACAACTACATCATATTTTTGACCATACCTATGGCAGCGACCAATTCGCTGCTCAATCCGTTGTGGATTCCAAGGCAAATCATAATTAACAAGCATTGAGCAAAACTGTAAGTTAATACCTTCCGCAGCAGCTTCTGTGGCTATCATTATTTTAGCTTCGTTACGGAAATAGTCCACTAATGCAGCCCTCATATCCACATCTCTTGCACCTGAAACCTTATCTGAGTTTTTATGCTCTTCAATCCATTCTTTATATATCAGTTTCGATTTTTCGTCTTTATTTGAACCATTAAATAAAACAATCTGGTCTTTAAAATCGGTTTCACTGAGTAATTGAACAAGGTATTCTTGGGTTCTTGTTGATTCTGTAAAAATGATTGCTTTCTCGGCAGCACCAAGTTCTTTTAGTTTGCAAAAACCTTGGTTAATAGCAGACAGTAATTTTTCACCCTTGGCATTGTGCGTTATGGATTGAGCAAGTGCGTAGTAGGATTTTAGTTGTTCGATTTCCTTTTCTACAAACTCAATTTCTTCCGGGGAAAGATACTCGGATTCATCCTCCGAATCTTCTGAGTATTCATCCTTATATTCATCAAATGATTCCAGATTTTCAGCTATCTCGTTCTCAATTTCTTCCAATGCTGTTTCTGAATCTGAAACTAATTTCTCAAGTCTCTTTACAAGGGAATTTAATGTTCCAGCAATTGCAAATGTTGAAGAAGCAAGGAGCTTGCGAAGAATTAGTGTCATTAAATGCCGTTGCGATTTTGGAAGAGCATAAAGCAAATCGCTTTGCAGATAATTAGTAACATTCTCATATAGCAACTGTTCTTCGGGGCTTGGTTTAAACTTTACTGTAATGGGGGTTCTATCTGTATAACGTATGTATTCCTGAACCTGTCTTCGCAAAGTTCTGTTACAAACAGATGCCAATCTATCTCTTAAATCGCTAAAATCATTATCGTTATTTAATCTGACAAATTGAGTTTTAAAGCTTTTTAAGTCGCCAAAAACATTTTCATCAATAAGACTTACTAAACCGTACAATTCAAGCAAGGAGTTTTGCAGCGGTGTAGCTGTTAATAATACTTTTGGGCTGTCTTCTATTGCTTTTTTTATTGCATTACCAATCTTATTGTCAGGCTTATAAACATTTCTTAATCTATGTGCTTCATCAATTACAACAATGTCCCAACTTATCCAGTTTACAAAATCAGCTTTATTTCGGGCAAAATGATAAGAAGAAATTACGATTTTATCCTGTTCAAAAGGATTTCGTTGTCCGGTCTTTAATATCTGGTTAAAAGATTTTGATTCAAGAATCATGGACGGAAGGAAAAATTTATCCATCAATTCCTGACTCCATTGCTTTCGGAGACTTGAAGGACTTATGATTAAAAGTTTCCTTTTACCCTCTGCCCATTTCTGTGAGAGTAATATCCCTGCTTCTATTGTTTTGCCTAATCCAACTTCGTCAGCTAAGATTGCACCTTTTGATAATGGAGATTTAAAAGCAAATAATGCAGCTTCAATCTGATGTGGGTTTAAATCAACTTTTGCGTCAATTAAAGTAGCACTTAACTTTTCAACACTATCGCTTGGACAACGTTTTGTTAACTCACATGCGAAATATTTTGCGTGATAATCGGTTATAATCATTTAATTCTTTTTTAGAATTTCTAATGCCATTGCCAAAGCTTCAGACTTGTAATTTTCGTTATCAATGGTTTTTAATATTTTATCAGCAAGCCATAGAATTAATAATTCCTTTTCATTCTGCTTAAATATTTTTGATAAAGATTGAATATCTTCTTTTTTAAAAAATCTATCACCTCGTTCCATCTTGCTCAGCATAGCTGTATCCATATCCAATTGTGCAGCTAGTTGGCGTAAAAGGATATTTTTTTCTTCCCGAAGTTCTCTGATTTTATCTCCTATCATTTTTGACTATTCCATATTTGTCTTGACAAAAACTGACTAAAAATAGAAAAATTCAATCGCCTTGTATCTCTTTTTTCCATTTTTTTAGTTCACAACAAACAGCTGAGCATTACTTAAATATTCCTATTACATTAGTTACTTTAGTTACTTTAAAAGACATATAAAACCAATTATCAATCCATTAAAGAGACATTAACCACAAATCATTCAAAGTAACCAAGCCCATTTTAAAGTAACTAAATCGGTTTTGGCTGTTTTACAAAGTAACTTAAAGTAACCCAAAGTAACTTTGCGTAATTGAGAAATACCGTCTAAGTTATTAGCATTCAATTATTATTTCTCTTTAAAGTAATTAAAGTAACTAAAGTAACCACTTTTGTATGGTAAATTCGGATTTCGAGAGCAAAAAGAAAGGGTTTCCGTCTTTTTCGTCAGAAACCCTTCTATATATTTTTTCACGCCTCATTGTTCATCGCTTAAATTTTCATCGGCGATACTCAGATTCAGCTTATCCAGATAAAACACAAAAGCCGATGTGTAGGTGAACTTTTTATTCCCGTTCTCATCGTATTCTGGCATTCCGCTTTTGGCATCAAATTTCTTAAAGTAAACCTTTTTGGTATCACAGATAAAGGCAGGACTGTTTTTTAGGTAGTATTCAACAGTAGCATCCGGTAGTGGTCTGTCTCCTTCACGTAAAGCTTGGGATTTATATAGCCCAAACACCCGGCTAACCGATAAATAGAGCACATTTTGGGGCTTAGGGAAGATGATTTCATTTCGTTTCCATTCGCCATTTTCTTTAAAAGTGTGCATGATTTTATCGGCATACACGACTCGATAATCGCCTTCCTGAAACAACATATTGGAACTAATCAAATACTGAACGGTCTTCCAGAAGATACCCAAATCATCGTTACGGGCCGTCTCCTTGTTTTGTGTAACCATCATATCCACAAAAAGCTGGATAATAGTATCATATTTAAAAGGAAGCTCTACTATTTGGGCAATGGTTGCATAGGCCGAAGCAACCGTCAGCCAGTTGTTGAAAATGCGAGTTTCAATGGCATTGTTGCCAAGCAACATTCGGAACTGGTCACTGACAGCATCTACGGTTTTGTTGTAGGTCTTTTTAAAGGTTTCCCGGTGTTTCAGCAGTTGATGGGTAATCTGGGTAAGCCCTTGTTTGTTGATTTGCTCCAGCTCTTCAAAATGCTTCTTTTCTTCAAAGGAAAAGATGGTTTTAGAAAAGCCCAAAGCGATGAATCGGCTGAAAAGAGCTATGTCTGCTGTAGCAATTTGCTGGCCACAGACAATGATGCCCTGATTGACTTTAGAAGTTTCCTTTTTCTTATCCTTGTCCATGTTCATCCGGGTTCGTCCGGTCTTGTCCCAGAAGCCCTTTAAGAGTTCCCGTTTTTCCATTTCCAAATCGTTCCGGTATTCATCCAAAACACAAACCGCATTGGCACTGGTGGCCACATGGTCGGCGATAGATGGTTTACTGGAGTTGTGCAGGTTGGGAACTTTGCCTTTCCGGCCAAACATATACAGGATACTTTCGGCGCAGGTGTTCTTCCCGGAACCTTTCTGGCCGTACATGTTCAGGATGGGAAACTTATCGAAGCGTCTGGAGATAACATCCAAAAACAAACTGGCAAAGTAAAAAGCCAGGGTAATGATGCCATTGTTGCCAAATACTGATGTGTACTTCTGAGCATATTCATAAAGGGTAATGTTACCCTCGTTGTGAATAAAGTGGCGCTCAAATTCAAACAGGGTATCATCAGTGGCATAGATTTCAGAACAGGCCGGAATGTAGTAATACCGGTTATCGTGCTGGACAATGCCATATTTGTCGGCTTTGATGAACTGTTCCCCGTCAAAGATGCCGTTACCCCAACAAAAGAAGCCTTCACGTTGCCAGCCCAATTGGGTGAGTTCCTTGCAGCTCCTTGTTTTTTCATAGAGCCATGCTTTAAGTTTATTGAGTTCGCTTTCTCCGCCAGTCCAAAGGAAGTTTCCCAACGATTCAATTTGCAGCTTAAAGTTGGTAATGCTGACCAAATCCCGTTGGGGCAGTTCCATTATTTTTACCAGATTGTGCCGGTTTTTAATTTCATACAATCGCTTGGCATTGATGGGACTTTCGATGTGAAACAAGGGTGCCATCACAAAATTGGAGTGGGTCACAAAATCATCGCCTTTCTTGTTCCGGAATACGTAACAATTATTCTCCACATAAAAACCCCACCGGTTAAAGTCGTTTAAGCTGACATGCTCTGGAATGGAATAGCGATGGGTATTCTTAGGTTCGTCCTTGGTCTGTTCCTTAATGGCATCCTGCCAAGCCTTTTTGGGTTTTATCTGCTCAGCTGCAAACTCAATGTAAACCTCCTGTTTGGTTTTGTCGTAGTTGGCAATCAACTTGGATATGCGCTTAATGGCTTCGGACTTAAAAACGGGGTCAGATCCCGATTTTTCAGCACATTGTGATGTTCGGAAAATGATGTAATCGGTCTGCTGGTCGTTGTGTTTAAGGAAGATTTCCTTAGTGGTAAAAAGCGTATCCGGATCATGTTTCTCAGGCAAGACAATTACCGATACATGAAACTGGTTTTTAATCAGAATTTCGGCATTACGTGAAGTTGCCAGCTTTCCGGCATTGTCTCCGTCAAATATCAACGTGGCTTTGTTGGTGTACCTCTTCAAAAGAATTGCCTGATTATTGGTCAGGGCGGTTCCACAAGTGGCCACCGTGTTGGTTATGCCAATGGCGTGCATCCGCAGGGTATCCGTATAACCTTCCACGATGTAAACCCGGTCATCATTTTTGATAGCCAATCGGGCAACATTCAGGCCGTAAAGTTCATTGCCTTTGATATAGATAGGGCTTTCCGGAGTGTTCAGATATTTGACTTTGGAGGTATCGCTTAGGTCTCTACCGGCAAAGGCAATGGTTTGGCCCGTGGCATTGGAAATGGGAAAGATTAACCGGTTCCGGAAAAAATCATATAAGCCGTTATCATTGCTCTTTAAAACCCCGATCTCTTCAAGAATTTCAGTCTTTACACCTTTTTGCCGGGCATAAGCCAGAAGCTCATTGCCGTTGGGCGCATAGCCAATGTCAAAACTACCGTTTGGTGGATTAATGATATTCCTTCCTTTGAGGTATTTCTGTGCTTCCGGAAGAGAAAGTTTATCGGCAAAAAACCGCTCCACGATGTTACAGGCAATATGCAGGCTTTCCCGATGTTGGTATTTGGCTTTGTCAAAATCGGTGCTTTTCTTCCACTCAAAATCAATCTTTAGCTTCTTTGCACCAAGCTCAACGGCCTGTTTAAAATCAATACCTTCATGTTCCATGATAAAATGAATGGCATTACCTCCTTTTCCACAGCCAAAACATTTGTAGATGCCCTTGGCCGGGTTAACAGTGAATGAGGCAGTCTTTTCGTTATGAAACGGGCACCGGGCCGAGTAGTTAACTCCGGCTTTTTTTAGTTCCACGAAGTTGGAGACAATACTGAGTATCTCTCCTTTGATGTGTTCTATTACTCTGGTTGCATCCATAATTTACCAATCTGTCCTTTTATACTTGGCAATATCTTCCGGGAACAAGCTTAGCTTTAATTCCTTTGTCGAATCCCTGATGGCTTTCATTCTTTTCCGGTCGGCCTTAGTTAGCTTGCCCTCCAGTTCAAGAAACTTATAGAAATCATCGGGATGCTTTTTCAGCAATTCCTCTCGCATTAAATCCCGCTCCTTTTCAATCATCAACTTTTCGGTGGTTGCTTCTGTAATGTTTTTGTATTGGGCATAGATGAGTTTGTCGATGGTAAAGAAAACCCACAATTCAAACTTTGGGCTTAGCCATGCAGCGAATTTCAAGGCAAGGATTCGGTGCATATAGGTACCAGACCGTCCTTTTGTTTTTATGATCTGATCATCATTCAGTGGCATTAAATTTCCTCCATTTGGAGGAAATTTAAGTTCCCGGATAAATGCTTTTGTGTTATCGGATTTCAAAAAGAAGTCAATTCTCTTATTAAATGCTCTTGCCATTTGGGTGGCATTAACCATGATGTTGCGATCTCCCTGAAGGAATTCAATCCGCTGGTTGTTGTAAATATATTCCACAGTCTTCATAACTTTGTTTTTAAAGTTAAAAGGCGGAGCTGCCCTTGTACAGCTCCGCCGGAACCATTTTGCTATCCATCAAGGGTGGTTACTAATTGTTTCAGTTCTTTGGGGCTGACCGGATGAAAGAGGGTATGCAGCTTTAGATCCATTGCCACAGTCAGCTCAATGCGGGCCATGATGTCGTCCTTCCAGTTGGGAAGCACATAAACCGCATGGCTCTTTCTAAGGAGTTCTACCCGGCTGTTTAAGGTGTCTGACCAGCTCATTTTGGAAAAGGCCATTTCCGAAGGGCTGACAACGGCACATTTCAGAGATTTCAGCCTGTTCTTGAGTTGCCGGGTATCGACAAAACTTTCCTTTTCATCTTCGGATGTATCCATCCCACAGATATAAATTGTTGCCATAATGAAAATGCTATTTTGTGAGATTTAATGTCCGCCAGAAGTGCTCTTCCGGGAAGGCTTGGTTAATGGTTTTATTCTTCATAAAAAGCTTTACAAGTGAAATCTTAACTACTTGTTTGCGACCATTCTTCTTTCTGGGCTTTCGTGTTTTTTTCATGTTTCTTTGAGTGGGGTAATTAAGGCCAGTTATATTCTTTCACGCAACTCATCCATTGTCGCATGGCGACCGGATTTTATCCATTCCTGAATCTCGTCCAGTTTGAAAAGCAGAATCTTTCCACCCGGTTTGTAAAAGGGTATTTTCCTGCTATGCACCCTACCATAGATGGTACTCAGTTTTTCGCCCAGTAATTCGGCCAGCTCGGGTGCGTTGAGGTAGTCGCATCCCAATACAACTCTTCTTTGCACCTGAAGCAGTTCAGCCACCTGTTTATTGAGCAAATCCAGTCTCATTAAAGTCTCTGCATTGATGTCTTTTGTCTCTTCCGCATTGATGTCTTCTGCTTCTTCACCTGTGATAACTTTTGTCTCTTCAGCATAAATTGCTTTTTCCTTTTCCGGATTTTCACCTTTTGTCTTTGCCATATTTCAACATGTTTTTGTAAATCAATTTCAGGGACAATGTTAAGCCACTATTTCACAAAAATTGACCGTCGGACTGTCCGATATTTTAAAGAAAAATCACAACAGCTTATAAATCTGATTCATACAAGGGGCTCAAAAAGGCTAAAACCGATGAAATGGGGAAAACCGTCGGACACTACAAATCAAAATAAATCGCACTAAAAGTAAATTGGCCTTGAAATTTCTATTTTTTCATCAGTTTTTGTATCTCTTTTTCGATGTCTGCGGTGGGTAATTTATTGGCCTGAAAAAACAGCTTGACAGTTTCCATGTCTGTAATAAGTTTTTTTTTCTCCTTAATATTGGGAGCTTTGGAAAGCAGTTTGTAAAAATAGGATGACTTGTAGTCATCGAGGCTGTTTTTGGTAACGATTAAAAGGAACCGGGTCATGACGGCTACTTCCACGTTAACTCTTGGCTTTAATCCAATAAGCTTGAAAAAGTAATAGGCCCACAGGACTTGCTGTGAAGTGGAAAGGCGGGGTATCTCTTCTAAAGTCTTTGGCGTGTTTTGATGAGTAACCTCAGGTTGTGTGGGCTTCAGGTCTTTAGTGTTAAAGTATTTGCGCAATTGTGTTTTGCCGTAATAATCGCAAAAGAAGTCATAATAGTTCCGGGGATTGGTAGTAGATAAATCCAGAAAAGTAGAGTAATAAAAAATTTCCAAGTCCTGAAGACGGACAGTTCTTTGCCGGACTGCAAACAAATCCCGCAGAGGAACTTTTCTTCTGCTTGGAGAGAGACAAATAAGTAAACGTTGAAGCCGGATGTAGAGTTTTCCTTCAATGTAGTAACACAACTCCCCTTCATGGTTGAAAACACTGAGCCGTTTCAGGTAAGTATTCTTTGGAAGCAATGGCAGGGAGTAGTATTTTTCTTTCATGCGGATGTATCGCTGTTTGTGCCGCATCTGTTCCCGGATTACCAGTGCTTTGTCAATAATTGTGGAAATGTCTTCTCCGCAGACCAGATAATGATAATCGAACAATTCCATTAGTTTAGTTGGAAAGGGGGCTGTGGGCAGGTGCGTCATTTTTTGGATCAGGTTATCCAGACTTGGTTCCCATGCCAACGATTCTTTTGCTTTGTTGTAACCTTGCAATAGCTTTTCAAATACTTGAAGACTGTCTTTTTCAAAATTTTCTGTATTGATTTCTTTTCTAATCATAAGCTCAATAATTTTAATTAATAGTTAAAAATTTTAGCTTGCGATTATAGCAGTAACTACAATAAGAAAACTCCTTTATATAGGGGACTTATCAATATTTTTGACAAATGAATATTTCTTAAAAAAGGTGCTGTAGCAGGATGCGAAGAAATGATTTGAAAAAGAAAGGCTTCCGTTTTTGTTGTCGGAAGCCCTTTTTTTACATTTTTACATTTTGGAATGCGGTGAGGTGTTTGGCCATTTCCAGTTTGTGATCGTTTTCAAAACTGTCCAAGTAGGTTTCTGTTATGCCCACGTCTCTATGCCCGAGACTTTCACTGATAAATTCAATGGATACTCCGGATCGTTTTAAAATGGTAGCAAAGCTGTGCCGTGCGGTATAGGTGGTAATATGCTTTTCAATCCCCAGCTTCTTCCCGATGTTTTGCATATTCTTATTGGTTTTTTGAATCCGCCATTCAATCTTGCCCTTCTTTTGCTTGAATGTCAAATCATCGGAGAGGTAGGGAAAAACGAAATTGTCAGGATTCCGATCGGTGTTTCCACGTTTCTCAATAATTTTCCTAATATCATCGGTTATCGGAATGGTAATGGGTCTTCTGGTAGAAGCTGAATGTTCCGTTTTTTTCCGAATGAATGTTATGAAGTTTTCGCCGACATCCCGATAACGCAAATTGCAAATATCAGTCATATTGATACCATTTCCCAGATAAGTAAATAACCAAAGGTCTTTGGCTTCATCTTCAGAGGACATTGGAATAGGTTGGTAGTTGTA
>Ga0163223_100324_pt1 | contig 16161 bp, 12 predicted proteins | sample MSEWel2016_02_17_2_FD_113147 | JGI IMG/M metagenome (GOLD analysis project Ga0163223, IMG submission 113147) | Subsurface microbial communities from deep shales in West Virginia, USA - MSEEL Well Study Marcellus 5H_2016_02_17 ...
CTAAAAAGCATCTTTATTGCCAAACTCTTCGTTAATGAAAATTTTTGAATCCTCATTAACAACAGGTTAACTCCGGTGCAAAAATTTTCAAAGCCTTGATTTTGGCAAAAATATACCTTTTTTTTATACTACACTCATGGATGGTAAAATCATCTCGATCTTTCCAGGCAGGAAATTTTTCCCTGAAAGAGGTTAAATCGTCCATACTCAAATCGGCGTAAAGGATATCGGAGTTTTGTGATGATTCTTTAGAAAGAACTTCTCCTTTGGGTGAAAACACAACCGATCCCCCTTTGTAAGCAATGCCGGGAGCATTTCCGGTTCGATTTACCCCAATTACAAAACTCTGATTTTCAATGGCACGTGCTTTCAGAAGAGAATTCCAGGCATCCTGGCGAACAGCCGGCCAATTGGCCACATATATCAGCAAGTCATAATCATCCCGATTGCGGCTCCATACCGGAAAACGCAGATCGTAGCATACCTGAGGCATTATCCGCCATTTATTGAACGGAAAAATCTCTCTTTTGCTTCCTGCGCTGTAATGATGTTGCTCCTCTCCCATACGAAACAGATGACGTTTGTCGTAAAACTTCATTTCGGTTTCAGGGGCAGTAAAATAGAAGCGATTATAAAAATTATTTCCCTCTTTGGCAATAGAACTTCCGGCAATGGCAAAGCCATATTTGTCCGACATTATTTTTAACCAATCCGGCACTTTTTGCAAATCTGAGGCTTCAAAACGCTCAGGATTCATGGTAAATCCTGTAGAAAACATCTCAGGCAAAACCACCAAGGAACTGGCCGCATCAATCACGGACAGCAGCGTTTCAACCATTTCGAGGTTTTTATCAATATCTTCCCAGAATAAATCGGGTTGAAGCAAAGCTACTCTCATTGGCCTGTTATCTTAAGTTATTTATTTGGTTGTCTTAATTACAATACTCCATTATCCCGAAGCTTCGGGATTAAATGCCTGTTAGTGAGCAATTTGCACAATGCGCAATATTTGTCACAACTCTCTGATAATAAAAACTTTGCGCCATTGCGTCTTTGCGTTTAGACTTTTTTAACGAACTATTGAATTAAAAGCAAGTCGGAAACATAGTTTTCCACAATCTTCCGTGCATCTTTTGTTTCCATTCCGTGATGATTCAAAATTACCGAAAAGGCATAAGCCTCTCCTTCATCAGGGAAATAATATCCGGCATAACCAAGAACATCCTGCATAGAACCACTCTTACCATAAATCTTGCCCTTCAAAGCGGGCTGACCCCACATATATTTTAATGTACCGGAATGGCCATTTTGAGAAAGAGAATTTTTAAATTCTTCAAAATACCGACCTTCCTTGTAAATATACTCCAGCATTTCAACCAAAAAGTTGGCTGAAATTTTATTAAGCGGAGACAGACCGCTTCCATCTTCAATGCTAAGATAACCGTTATCAAGCCTTTTGTTCCAAAAACTTTCAATTTCCCAAAGCCCTTTATCCCATACCGAAGCTATTGAATCGTCGCTTGCAAGTCCCAGTATTAAAAGCAAATGATCGGCAAAGAGATTGATACTCTTTTGGTTGGTTTCTTCAACTATTTCTGACAAAGGAGGAGATTCTATCTCTCCAATTAGCCTGGCAGAATGCCTCCAATCGCCGTGAGCGGTAATTTCCACAGGTACGTTCTTCTCCTGATGAAAAAGTTCACTTACTTCAAAGCCGAGCGACAGTCCGGGTTCCGGAAGGGCTCCCTTTATGGCAAAATAATTTCGCCCGGCCGGTATAGAGCCTCTGATTTGCCACTCAGGCTGACCCGGAACTCCATAAATATAAGCACTGTCTTTATTTTGCGAAGCTGAAGTCACAAAACTCCTGAAAGCCAGATTCTTCACCCATGGACTTACAGAAACCACTTTACAGATTGCCCCGATATCATCAGATGATTGTAATGCAATTTCAAAAGAATTATCGCGCCATGAAAGGCCGGAAGGAGGAGCTCCGTAATAGTTACCCATATCTTCCCAAAGTCTTTTGGAAGGATATCTAAATGGATCAAAACAACCCTCATCAATCAATATTTTGCCGGAAATTTCATCAATGCCTTCTCTTCTTAAAAATGCTTCAATTTTTTGCAGAACTGAAGCCGGTCTCCGGGCATCAAAATATTTCGAACCGAGGGTGGGATCTCCCATCCCTTCGATAATTAAATCTCCATGAAGAATCCCGTTTTGTATGCTTCCGGTAGTCCAGAAACGAGTAGAAAAGCGGTAGTCAGGACCAAATTTCTCCAGTGAGGTAGCCGTAGTGACGAGTTTCATTAAACTTGCCGACATCATGGCCTTCTGTGCATTCAGAGAAACCAAATCCTTGCCAGTTTTCAAATCCCTGATAAGAACAGAAAATGAAGCATATTCCGGAACGCCTTTTGGCAACTGCTGAGAAGACAATGGTTGCACAACAGCCAGAAAGATTGACAGCAATCCCAAAACTACGTGCTTATTCATAAACACCAAATTGTTTATCCAGTTTTTTCTTTTCCTGGAGCCTTTGAGCCAGTTGTATATAATAATTCTTTGCCATTTCCTTTTCATAATCGCTAAAACTTATTCCTCCGGTTTCCTCAAAAAGCTCCATAGCTCGATATGCCCAGGATGTGGCTTCATCAAAATCTCCTTTTACCTCCTGAGATAATGCCAGATTGTAAGCAGCCCTTGCTTTCTGCTTCCCGGTACCTGTTTCATAAATGCGGTACCAAATACGCCCTGCTTCGTCCCAGTCACCTATACCGGCCTGTACAGATGCATCGTAAAACAGTGGATGTCCTTTCTTGAAAAAAAATCTTCTGGTTTTTTGCCAGGTAGGCGAAATATATTCAGAATATTGCAGTCCGGAATATGCAGCCGCTTCATTTAACGCATCCCTTATAAGCGGAAGCTTCTCTACTGAACCACCTAATGTGATGCCTGTATTCTCCCAAAAAATGGTATCTCTTTGCAAATGAACGTCTAAAACCTCATCAGAAAAATTGTTATGAATTCTCCAATAGGCAGAAACCCTGGCATCAAGGGTGGCAAAAAACTGATCGCCAAAATCCATTACATTTATGAGAGTTCCGTAATCAAAATGCCCCAATTCTATTACAGCCTGTGCATTGTAAAAATCACAAAGAGAATCAACGACAACAGGAGACAAAAGTGCCAAAGGTTTTCCCTCTTCAAGTGTATTGAAAGACTGCTTAACAACATAAACCGAATCAAAAAATGACTTAGTTTCTAACGATTCCCCTAACGACTGAATAATCCGAAGTCCAAAATCCTCCACCAGGACGGAATCTATTGAATATTCGCGTGATGGAAGCTTAATTTTATGCACTCCGCTATCGCCTGGTTGGAATGGATACGCATTATCCACCACAACCACAGAAGCAATTTCGACAGGAACCACGACTTCTGCCGGCTTTAACACATCCAATTCGATTGAAGAATAGGAAACACACCCGGACATCAAAAGAAATAAACCCGGGAAAATCCATTTTTTGATTCGGTTCATAAAAAAAAATTAGAGCGCTTTATTTAGAATAGCTGCCACATCAGCAGCATCGAGCCGCTGGAAAGAGCCAATTTTTCCAAAAACGCAAGCCTTTTTTCCCATCTCCTCAAAATGCTCACCGGGAATTTGCACATCTGTCAGTGTCGCAGGCATTCCAAGCGAATTGAAAAACTCCCTGACTACAGTAATTCCTTTTTCTGCGGCTTTCATATCATCCGGTTCTTCCACATTCCACACATTTCGTGCCATTTGCGCAAATTTTGGTGCAGTTTCCTCACTCAGTACATATTGCATCCAGGCCGGATGAATAATTGCCAGCCCGGCACCGTGTGTAAGATCATAAATAGCACTCACCTCATGCTCAATACCATGAGTTGCCCAGTCGCCTGTTTTCTTGCCGGTCAAAGTCAACCCATTCAACGCAAGACTACCTGCCCAGAGTAAGTTGGCTCTCGCTTCATAGTTTTCGGGCTCCGCAAGAGCAACGGGGCCATATTTCATACAGGTTTTCAAAATCGATTCGGCAATGGTGTCCTGCACAAAAGTGCCATCAGCGGGAGCAAAATAATTTTCAAAAATATGGCTCATAATATCCACTGTTCCGGCTGCTGTGTGGTACTTATTTACTGAAAAAGTATAAGTCGGATCCAACACCGAAAACTTAGGCCGCAACTGGTCGCTTCCCATTCCACGCTTCTCCAGTGTTTCTTCGTTTGTAATCACTGCATTTCCATTCATCTCGGAACCTGTGGCAGCAAGCGTCAGAACAGTACCAAGTGGCAGCGCATTTTCAACACGCGCTTTTTGCATCAGAAAGTCCCAGGCATCGCCCTCATAATTTACTGCCGCAGCAATGGCCTTGGAAGCATCAATAACACTTCCCCCGCCAATAGCCAGAATAAAGTCAATCTTATTATCCCTGCACAGTTTCACCCCTTCACGTACTGAGGTAATCCGGGGATTGGGCTGAATGCCTGGAAGTTCAACAAAAAACAGGTCATTCTCCCGAAGCTGATTAACCACCTGGTCGTATAATCCAATTCGCTTGACTGAACCTCCTCCATAAGTCAATAATACACGGGAGCCATGTTTTTTTATTTCTTTACCTGTTTCGGTAATTTTGTCTTTCCCAAACAAGATTTTTGTGGGAACATGATAATTAAAATTTTGCATATCGGTTCTTTTTGTTCTCTTATTTAAACAATAAAAGGCACCTTCAGTTTGAAAGCACCTTCTATTTTTTTTTAAGGAAAGAATCAGGTATTCATTCCGCCACAAACATTAATAACCTGGCCCGAAACGTAAGATGAAAGGTCAGATCCCAGATAAACACATGTGTTGGCTACATCTTCGGGAGTACCTCCACGTTTGAGGGGAATTCTACTCTCCCACTCTTTCCTAATCTCATCAGGTAAAACACCCGTCATTTCGGTGATGATAAACCCGGGAGCAATGGCATTACTGCGAATTCCTCTAACACCAAGTTCCTGTGCCACGGATTTTGTAAAACCAATAATTCCTGCCTTGGAGGCGGAATAATTGGCTTGATTTTTATTTCCGGAAACTCCAACAACCGAACTCATATTGATAATACTTCCACCGCTTTGTTTCCACATAACAGGTTGAACAGCCTTGGTAAAATTAAAAACCGATTTTAGGTTAACAGCAATAACTGCATCCCACTGGTCTTCAGTCATTCTCTTAAGTGCTCCATCTTTGGTAATCCCGGCATTGTTGACCAGAATATCTACTCTTCCAAAATCATCGACAATGTCTTTAACAACCTTTTGCGTATCCTCAAAGTTGGCAGCATTAGAAGCATATCCTTTGGCTTTAACGCCTATTGCTGTAATCTCTTTCTCAGTGGCTATTGCAGCCTCATTGTATTCCAAATCGGTAAACGCAACATTGCATCCTTCGGCAGCAAATCGAAGAGCAATAGCTTTACCTATTCCCCGGGCTGCGCCGGTTACAATAGCAGTTTTTCCTTCTAGTAACTTCATTTCAAAATCTGGTTTAAGTGTTTGATTTTTAATCTACAAAAACAAACTTTAATTTTTTTCGAACTGTAAAGATGTCAAAAGTTTTATAATTATCGGATGTTTTTGGGCTAATTTAACAGCCTTTCACTTTCAAAACCCCCGGTTTCAGTCGGTTCTGCCGTCTTCGTCGAGCGTTATTCTTGACTTTGGCAGATATTGTGGATATTCCCTTTGCATAAAGGCGATCAACTGTTCCCTCAACCTTACTCTCAAGTCCCAGGCTCTGGGCGAATTTGAAGCACTCACCAGGGCTCTCAACTCCATGGTTTTCTCCGTGCAATTGGTCACCTGTAAAACATTTACCTTACCATCCCACTCGGGAATTTCTGGTAGAATACGCGTCATTTCCTCGCGCATTTTTTCAACAGGAAACCCATAATCGGCATAAATAAAAACAGTTCCCATGATATCGGCCGAATGACGCGTCCAGTTTTGGAAAGGTTTCTCAATAAAATAATTGATAGGAACCACCAGGCGCCGTTTATCCCATACCCGAATAACCACATAAGTCAGCGTTATTTCCTCAATCCATCCCCACTCCCCTTCAACAATTACAGCATCTTCGAGCCGAATAGGCTGTGTGATGGCTATTTGAAAACCTGCGAGCAAAAGCGAGAGACTTTTTTGTGCGGCAAAACCAAGAATTAAGCCGGCAATGCCGGCAGAAGCAAGAAGGCTAAGACCAATCTCCCGGATCTTTTCGAAGCTGAGCAAAGCTACAGCAAGAGAAATAAAAACAATCAGGAAAATCATTATTCGCTCAAAAACACGCATTTGGGTATGTATTTTTCGGGCTTTCAAGTTGTTTTCATTGTCCATATCGTACCCGGACAGCACAAAATGCTTTATGCTTTTCACAACGGCAATACCCAGCCATGTGATTATAAAAACCAACAATAAAAAAACTAGTTGATTGGTCTCCATATTCCAGTAATCCTGAAAGTAGAAATTGAGAATGCTAATGGCGATACTTACAAGTAGTAGTTTAAGTGGGGTTTTCACGAGATTAAAAACATTATCCAAACCTGGTTTCAGTTGTCGCCGCATCACTTTTCTCAGCGTACGCGTCAGCCAGAGACCCACTATCCATGTCGCAATTAAAACAATGGCCGAAACAAGAATAGGAATCCACAATGTTTCAGATTCCGAAATATTTGAGAATAAATCTACCATATCAAATCTGATTTTTACAATCGTTTTTCCAAAGCTAACAATACTTCAGATGCTTTTCCTACCAGATGAATATCTGTCAGCGGGCCTGTAAAATTACTGGGTTTAGGGTTAATTTCGATGATGGTTGCCCCATTCCTTTTTGCCTCCCATGGAACCATAGCAGCAGGCATTACCTCTCCCAAGCTTCCGATAATCAGACACACGTCAGTTTTTCTTGCAGCTTCCAGGCTACCTGCATAGGCTTCGGTGGGAATAGATTCACCAAAAAAAGTAAAATCGGGTTTTACCAGTCCGCCGCATTTTGGACAAGTTACAGGTAGCTTTTGAAAATCCACCTCAACTGATGGAAAATAAAAGCCACATTGAGTACACAGCATCCGTTGAGAATTTCCATGAAACTCATAAACCACAGAACTCCCTCCTGCCTGGTGAAGATTATCAATATTCTGGGTAATCACACAGTTCAACAAGCCTTTCTGCTCCATTCGCCCCAGCACTTTATGCGCATCGTTGGGTCGGGCCACCCCGAAATAATCATAAAATATCTCCCGGATTACTTTCCATGAATTTTCCGGATTCTCGTGAAAGTAATCCAAATCCAGAACCTGCGAATCATATTTGGCCCAGATTCCATTCTCCCCACGAAAAGGTGGAATTCCGCTTTCCACTGAAATGCCTGCACCGGTAAAGGCAATTGTATATTTGGACGCCCGCAAAGCATTAACGGCTTTTTCCAGTTGTTGCTCTCTCATATTTTTTATTTAATGCTCAATACAATAGATCGTTAGATTATTAGATATAAGATTTTAAGATGTTTTGTAAAATCTTGATGTACTGAATTTTAACAAACGCCATTGAGGGCAAACAATTGGTTTGCAATGTATTGCAAAAGTTTAACGGACTATTGTACAATAGATCGTTAGATTATTAGATATAAGATTTTTCATCTATTCCAGTGCCTTCTTCATAGTAGCCCCTATATCTGCGGGCGATTCTATCACATGAATGCCACATTCCCGCATTACCTTCATTTTAGCAGCTGCCGTATCGTCTTTCCCACCAATGATAGCACCTGCATGCCCCATTCGCCGTCCTTTGGGGGCAGTCTGACCTGCGATGAAGCCACAAACCGGTTTGGTACCATTCTCTTTAATCCACCGGGCAGCTTCAGTTTCCATATTCCCACCAATTTCTCCAATAATCACAATCCCGGCAGTATCCTTATCCTCCATCAGTAATTGAACAGCCTCCAGTGTGGAGGTACCGATAACAGGGTCGCCACCGATTCCGATACAAGTACTTTGGCCCAGCCCCAGCTTGGTCAACTGGTCAACAGCCTCGTATGTTAAAGTTCCTGAGCGGCTTATTACCCCAATATTTCCCTCTTTGTGAATAAAACCGGGCATAATTCCCACTTTAGCTTTTCCCGGGCTGATAACTCCGGGACAGTTGGGCCCAATTAACCGGCTTTCGCGGGATGACAAATAGTTTTTCACCTTAATCATATCAGCAGTAGGAATGCCTTCACTGATGGTAACTATCAACTGAATACCCGCATCTGCTGCTTCCATAATTGCATCTGCAGCAAAAGCAGGGGGCACAAAAATCACCGATGCATCGGCACCTGTTTCCACCACTGCTTCGGACACCGTATTGAAAACAGGTAAATTCAGGTGGCTGGTTCCGCCTTTGCCGGGGGTCACACCTCCGACGACCTTTGTCCCGTATTCTATCATTTGTTGGGCATGAAAAGTTCCTTCTTTCCCTGTAAAGCCCTGAACTATAACTTTAGAATCCTGGTTTAATAAAACGCTCATAAAGATTGAATAATAAATTGTTAATAGTTACCAATAATGGTCTGTTTTGTTTGAATACTCAATCAAAACATTTCCATAATATACAATTAACATCCATTAGGGGCAAAGAGTTTACTTTTGATTCAAAACCTATAAACCAAAGAATTTATGAATTGGCAATCATTAAAAATCCGTCACAAACTTTTTACCGGATTTGGACTTATTCTCTTTATAACAGTGCTTTTTGGCAGTATTTTGCTTTCAGGATTGTTTTCTATCAATCGTTCCTCAAAATCCCTCGTTAATGAGCACATTCCGTCTCTTTCGAAAACCTACGACCTGCAAAATCACTGGCAGCAAGCCATTTTTAATTTACGGAGTTTTTCTTCATCCAAAAATGAAAAATACTACATCATGGCCAATGATCATCTCAGGGAGGCACAAAAAAAACTTGAACAACTAAAAAACGGTTCATCAGAACGTCAAACAGCCAAATGGAATCAAATTGAAAAGGAGTTGGTAATCTTTCGTCAGAAAATTGCCAAAGCATTTATCGCATCACGAGAAGTAAATCAGTCTTATGACCAATTAGATTCCGCACAACTTAAGCTCCAGCAACTTTCCGACAATTATCTTAAGCTGCAATATAAAAAACTGAAGGCTGATGTGGATAAAAACTCTGCCGACTACATCATTAAGCGACGGGTGGACAAGATTAACCTGATGAATGAGATTGTGAATACCGCAGAAAACCTGAAAATCACCATTGGAGAAACCAATTATCGAAACGACCCATCCCTGCTTAATAATCTTGCTCCCTCATTTGATATTATTCGGATGAATGTGGAGACCATTCTGCCCATGACCACCAAGCAATATGATATAGATGCTCTCAATGAAATTTTGGTTCAGAATAAAATATGTGAGGGTTCGCTTGAGTCACTCAAAGAAAACTGGAGTGTTTACAATCAACTGAACAATCATGATTTTCTTGACCGGGGGCTATCTCTGACTATGGAGATGACCGACCAACAGGAACAATTCCTGAAACGCAGCGCCCAATCCAATCTGCAACATGCATCCAGCGCTACAAAAATATGGTGGTGGAGCATATCATTGGCACTTATCACGGGCATTTTTCTGGCCTGGCGTATCAGCCATTCGCTGTCCGACCCATTAATGGAACTTACCAGTTTTGCAGAGATGCAATCGGATGGAATCCTTGTTTCCATTCCTGAATCGAACAGGAATGATGAGATCGGAAAGCTAACCCGTTCTATGAAAGCTCACCAGGATCAAACCACACGTATGGTTTTTGCACTCACCAATATTGGGAAATCACTCAATGACCTGACCCAAAAACTTAAAAACCGGTCAAAAAACCTAACAGATACCACTACCTCTCAGGCATCTTCGACTGAAGAGATATCCGCTTCGATTGAAGAAATGCAATCTCTCACAGAAAACAGCAGCCAAGAGGCCGGTCAGGCTGCAACAGACCTTAAAAAAGCGCAAAAGGACGTGGAAGGCTATGTTTCTCAAAACCGGAAGGCTATTGATATCATGCAAATATTGATAAACAGGTCAACGGTCATTTCAGAACTTGCCTCCCAAACCTATATTCTCTCGGTCAATGCCTCCATTGAAGCCAGTCGAAACGAAGGAAATAACAAAGGCTTTGCAACCATAGCACAGGCTATGCGCGACCTGGCAGAAAAAGTTAAAGAAGCTGCCGGTGATTTGAATGCCCTGACCGAACAGGGACAAGAATCGTCGGATGAAGCTCTGGTCAATCTGGACAGCATCAACCAACTAATCAAAGACAATGGGCAAATTTTACAAAATATTGCCTCTATATCCTTACAGCAAAATTCTGAAGCATCACATATAGCCAAAGCCATTCAGCAGCTCAATCTTGAAACCCAAAACACGGCTCAGATGGCAGAATTTCTTTCAGATGAAGCCCTCCACATCGAAACACACGCCGAAGAATTACAGGAAATTCTTTCGTTCTACAAAAAACAAAATGAAGAAGCATCCACACTTCCAAGTGTCAACCAATGGGAATGGGCCGAACTACTCTCAAATGATGAGGACAATCATTCTGAAATTGTTTCAGAGGAGATATGGAATTAAAAGAATCAAAAACTATTTCACCAATTCACCGATGGTTTCTACCCACCCATCGTTAAGATTCAAACAAGGAATGGCGGTGAAAGACTTTCCTCCCGCTTCGAGAAAAGTCTCCTGCCCTTCCATCTGGATTTCCTCCAGGGTTTCCAGGCAATCACTTACAAAAGCGGGTGTAACAACCAACAATTTTTTAACACCCTGTGAGGGAAGTTCAGCCAACACATCAGCCGTAGCGGGCCCCAGCCATTTATCACTTCCAAGACGTGACTGAAACGAAACACTAAACTCTTTATCTGTTAATTGAAGATACTCTGCAACAAGACGGGTAGTCTCAAAAACCTGATGACGGTAACACTTTTGATGGGCAGGAGATGAATTTTGACAACAATCAAGGGACTGCAAACAGTGACGGCGGGTGATGTCTCCCTTCAAAATATGTCTTTCGGGAACCCCATGGTAACTAAAAAGTAAATGCTCGTATTCTTCATCCAGATGTGGCCGGATGCTTTCTGCCAGCGACTTAATATAGCCCGGATAATTATAGTAAGGAGCAATAACTTTCAGCTGAAACTTCCACAGCCCTTTTTCCCAGGTGTTTTTGACATGCTCCACAGCAGTCTCGTAACTGCTCATCGCATAATGCGGGTACAGGGGAAATAACACCACTTCTTCAACCTCCGGATTTTCCCGGGCAATCCGCGAAAGTGCAGCATCCGGAGTAGGGTTTCCATACCGCATGCACATATAAGTGGGAAAACCGGTTTCCACACCGACTTTTTTTGTTAACTTTTCCGTCAGAACAATCAACGGTGAACCTTCATCGGTCCAAATTTTTTTGTATTTGACTGCACTTCGTGGGGCACGGAATGGGGCAATAATCCCGTTAACCAGGAACCACCGGGGAAATGAGGGGATGTCAATAACCAGCTCATCCATCAAAAACTCCCGCAAATATCTGCGTACATCACTCACTTTGGTTGAATCCGGAGAGCCCAGATTGGCTATAAGTATGGCTTTTTTTGTCATATTTTTTTCAATAACATTTTAGAATTCAGGCCCATATACAAGTACAATTTACCTCTTTCAAAAACAAATTACGCCCCAATCTTACTCGGCTCTATTTTAATCATTAGAGATTGCTTCGGGCATAGCCCTCGCAATGAACTTATCGATAACAGAGAAGAGGTTGGCAGAAGGCAGGGCGGAGAAACCGCCCTGCCTTCTGCCAACCTCTTCCATATAAAAGTGAAAGAGCGTCATTGCGATCCCGATGAGGCACGAGATCGGGAGAAGCAATCTCTAAAAATATATACGCGACTATTAACTATAGCTTCTTACTCTTGTTAAGGCATTCACAATAAGCATTATACACCAACGCACACGGGGTTTAAAGAGCATCTTAAATCCCAACATCATGTATGAAAACAAAAACGAAAATAAGTCTTTTAAGCAAACAACAAGATTATTTCCCTTGTTCATCACAACAATAGATTGTTAGATTTTTAGAAGTTAGAGGTTAGACAAATCATATAACATTTATTTTATGAATTTTAACAAAAACTTCCTCGAAGCTTAAAATTTGATTACCATGCATTTGAACGAGTTTAAAGGACTATTGTCACAATAAAGCGTACCTATTTAGGCGCTTAGCGCATAAAACTAACCAACATGTTGTTTAAGTTGACTAAATCCCACGTAGGGGCTTTTTTTCAGGCTTGCCCTGAAAAAACGTAGATACTTACAAAAGATTATAATGGGAAAAACAAACAAATATACCTACCTGGTACGACCCACCATGGGGATCAATTCTCATGTAACCATTACATCTATAAACATTTGACCCATTTCTGGGGCATTTGAGTGAAACAGAGCCTGAAGGGCTCTTATATTTATAGCTTTCGCAAAATATAAAATATCGACGCTGAAGGTGTCGTATGCTTTAGTGATTGTTAGAAATCTCTTTTATAATAGGTACCCATATTCTCACTTCCCTGTTTTCAAACGACCAACGAATCTAAATGCCAAAACCTGCATTTTCAAATAATTCGAAATTTAGTTCAAAAAAAAATAGTACTTTTATTCATATTAATTTTAACCATACTTTCACAAATGAAGAACACTATTAATTTTTAAACCTTTCACAAATGAAAAACATGATTTTTTTGGTGGCAATCACCATGATGATTTCAATGTGGTCATGTTCTGATGGCCCTACCCACAAAGAAGGTGAAGTCTATAACGGCTTCAAACTTATCGAGAACCGTTTCGTTGAAGAAGTTAATGCCAACTGCCTCTACTTTGAACACGAAAAGAGTGGTGCACGTCTGATAAAAATTGCTGCAGACGATGTCAACAAGGTATTTGCCGTTTCTTTCAAAACGCTTCCACAGCACAATTATGGGACACCACACATCATTGAACACTCTGTACTCAATGGCTCAGAGAACTTCCCGGCTAAAAGTCCTTTTGATATTCTGAGAAAAGGATCTCTGAATACGTTTCTGAATGCGATGACAGGATCGGACTTTACGACCTATCCGATAGCCAGCATGAACAACAAGGATTATTATAACCTGATGCACGTTTATATGGATGCAGTATTTAATCCCCTGCTCCATACCGACCCCAGGATTCTTAAACAGGAAGGCTGGCACTATGAACTCGACGATGTTGATGGTGAAATTACTTATAAAGGCGTTGTTTACAATGAGATGAAAGGCGCATTTTCAGCTCCCGAACGTCAGATGGATTACTACAGCTATAAAATGCTGTTTCCCGATAATACTTACGGGGTTTCATCAGGCGGATACCCGGAAGCCATTCCTGATTTGACTTACGAATACTTCAAAAATTTCCACAAAACGTACTATCACCCCTCCAATAGTTTTGTTCTGCTCTATGGAGACGCCGATTTGGATAAAGAGCTGGAGTTTTTGGACAGTGCGTATTTCTCTAATTACGAGAAACAGGAGAAAAAGCTTGAAATTCCTATCCAGGAACCATTAGCAGAAAAAATGATTATTGAAAAAAGCTACAGTGTTCCTGAGGGCACCGATACACTGGATAAAACCTTCCTGGGATACTACTTTGTTGCAGGGCTCAACACCAATCAGGAGCTGACCATGGCTCTGGATATTCTTTCTGAAGCGCTGGTTAACCACGAATCAGCACCCTTGAGACTGGCTATTCAGGAAGCCGGAATCGGAAAAGACATCTACTCTTATGTGGATGACAGCAAGCAAAATGTTCTCCAGATTAACGTACAAAATGCCAACCCTGAAGACAAAGAGAAATTCGAAGAGGTAGTATCGAATACCCTGAAGAAGGTTGCACAGGAAGGCTTCGAGGAAGAGATGATTGAAGGTATCGTTAACCGAATGGAATTTCGGTTGAGAGAAGGAGACACGCCGTTTAAAGGTTTGATGTATTTATTTTCCCTCAAAAACAGCGTTCTGTTTTCCGAAGACATCTTTGACGGAGTTGAATTTGAAAAGCCATTGGCCAACGTAAAAGAAGGAATTAAAACCGGAATGCTTCAGCAGATTGTTCAGGATTATATGATTGACAATCCTCATGCCCTGATGATGGTATTTAAGCCACAACCAGGACTGGAAAATGAGATGGCTGCAAAAACCAAAGCTAAACTTGCGGAATATAAAGCCAGTCTGTCGGATGAAGAGCTACAGAAACTGGTGGAAGAGACCAAAGCCTTAAAGGAATATCAGCAGGCTGAAGACGCCCCCGAAGCGGTTGCCACTATTCCCATGTTATCTCTTTCAGATATCGGCAAAGATGTGCAATGGTACGAAGTTGCAGAAAAGAGTGTTGATGATATTCCTGTATTGCACTACGAAGATTTCACCAATGATATCATGTATGCCAATTTCTTTTTCGATTTGCGCACATTGCCCAACGAACTCATCCCTTACGCAAACCTGATGAGCCAATTATTGGGAAAGATGAACACCGAAAATTATGACTTTGGTGAACTCGATAATGCGTTGAACATCCATACCGGAGGTTTTTACACTTATCTGAACTCATACCTGGAAAACGATTCGGATGAAAAGCTTATTCCTAAACTCCGGATTACCACAAAAGCAACTATCGACAAAACAGGTAAGTTGTTTGAGTTGTTGGACGAGATTCTCAATAACACCAAATTTAATGATACTGAGCGTTTGAAAGAACTGTTGGTACGACACCAATCTCAGGTTGAATCACAAACCAAAAATTACGGTGTTGGAGTGGCGGTGAACCGACTCACCTCCTATTTCAAAAACAGTGGAATGTTCAACGAAATTACCAACGGACTTACTTACTATGACTTTGTAACTGATCTTACTGAAAATTTCGATTCAAAAGATGAGGAGATTATTGCTAATCTTCAAAAAGTTGCCTCATTGTTGTTCACGAAGCAAAATCTAATAGCAGGAATTACCTGTTCCAGCGACAATTACACCACCTATCAAAGTGCTTTTAGTAGTTTCCTTGCTGAAATGGCCGACGAAGAAGCGTCTTTGAACCAATGGGTTTTCGACCTGGAGCCAAAAAATGAAGGACTAATGTCATCTTCATTGGTGCAGTATGTAACCAAAGGCTACGACTACAAAAAATTGGGATATAAGTGGGATGGAAAGATGGAAGTCCTGAACCAGGTTTTGTCAACCGATTATCTGCAGACACAAATTCGTGTTATGGGAGGAGCCTACGGTGGCTGGGCGCAAGTCTCCCCCTCCGGCACCCTTCTGTTCGCCTCTTATCGCGACCCCAACCTTACAGAAACACTCGACAACTACGATGCCGGAGCTGAATATCTGAAGTCATTTGAAGCCGATAGTACCGAGATGACCCGCTACATTATCGGAACCATTTCAAATCTTGACTATCCGACAACTGCTTCACAACGAGGAACAATTGCTATGAGCAACTATTTCAAGAAAGAAACCAAAGAGGAGTTGCAGGAAGAGCGAAATGCCATTCTAAACACCACCGCTGAGGACATAAGCAGTTATGCCGATATGATTTCAGACATTATGAGCCAAAACATCATCTGTGTATATGGAAACGACCAAAAGATTAAAGAAAATCAGGAGTTGTTTGATGATGTGCGCCAGGTCGTTCAGTGAATAGCTGTTAGCTGTTAGCTCGTAGCTGTTAGCTCGTAGCTGTTAGCTCGTAGCTCGTAGCTCGTAGCTTGTAGCTGTTGGCTCTTAGCTGTTGGCTCTTAGCTAATGGCACGTAGATTAAAGCTACTGCCCAGAAAGACCCACATTACAGATCTGATAAATAGTGCCAGCAAGAAAACTAAGGTTTTTTTAATCTTTGATAAGAAAGCGACAAATACAAAGCCTGCCCCGATTTTTTTCGGGGGCTTTCGAAGTTTTTGAATCCAGGGAGTCCCGATTGTGCTTTTTGTTGGTTTTTAGGATAAAAACCTTACAAAAGCCACTTCGGGATAACTGATTCAAAA
>Ga0163223_100325_pt1 | contig 16160 bp, 11 predicted proteins | sample MSEWel2016_02_17_2_FD_113147 | JGI IMG/M metagenome (GOLD analysis project Ga0163223, IMG submission 113147) | Subsurface microbial communities from deep shales in West Virginia, USA - MSEEL Well Study Marcellus 5H_2016_02_17 ...
GCCCTTGGCCGACATGATGCGCGTTCTACACACTCTGAAGGGGGGCGCGCGGCTGGCGGCTCAAGGTCGCCTGGGTGATATGGCGCACGACCTGGAGCACAGGCTAGGTGAGGCTCAGCTGCAGGGCGATTCCTGGACGGACAGCTTGTTTCTTGATGTACAGGCCGGCTATGACGGCTTGCTCAAGCAAGTCGAATCGATGCGTTCGCGGTTGTCGAGCGAGCCTGACGTCGTTTTCACTGAGCAAATGCCGGAAGGCGTTGAAGAAGATCAGCCGCCGTCCTCGGTTATCGTGCTCGAAACACCGATCGTCGCCGCCAGCGTGCAGGCGCCGACAACCAATGCCCCAGCCAAGGTACTGCCGTTCGTCCGCAAGGCCGAACAGGCGGCGCTGGATGCCGCATCACGTCGCGCGCCGCAGGAGCTAGTCAAAGTACCGGCCGAGCTCCTCGAAGGGCTGGTCAACCTGGCCGGCGAAACATCGATTTTCCGCGGTCGGGTCGAGCAGCAAGTCAGTGACGTCGGTTTCACGCTGAGCGAAATGGAAGCCACCATCGAGCGGGTTCGCGACCAGCTGCGGCGGTTGGATACCGAAACCCAGGCACAGATTCTCAGCCGCTATCAGGCCGAGGCAGAGCGCGCGGGCTACGACGATTTCGATCCGCTGGAAATGGACCGTCACTCGCAGCTCCAGCAGCTTTCCCGCGCGTTGTTCGAGTCGGCTTCCGACTTGCTGGATCTGAAAGAAACCCTCGCCGCGCGTAATCGCGACGCCGAAACCTTGCTGCTGCAGCAGGCACGGGTCAACACGGAACTCCAGGAAGGACTCATGCGCACGCGCATGGTGCCCTTCGACCGGCTGGTACCGCGCTTGCGGCGGATCGTCCGGCAGGTTGCCGGTGAGCTGGGCAAGCAGGTCGAGTTCCACGTCGGTAACGCAACGGGCGAGATGGACCGCAGCGTTCTCGAGCGTATCGTCGCGCCGCTGGAGCACATGCTGCGTAACGCCGTGGATCACGGTATCGAAACCGCGGCTAAGCGCGTGGCCGCAGGCAAGCCCGAACAGGGCAACATCCGCCTGGATCTAACGCGCGAAGGCGGCGACATCGTTCTCTCGCTGAGCGACGATGGTGCGGGTATCAATCTGGAAGCCGTGCGACGCAAGGCGCTGGAGCGGGGCCTGATGGTGCCCGGTAATGATCTGTCGGACCATGAGATCCTGCAGTTCATCCTCGAGGCAGGGTTCTCCACTGCCGAACAGGTGACGCAGATATCCGGCCGCGGTGTCGGCATGGACGTGGTGCACTCGGAAGTCAAACAGCTCGGCGGCTCCATGAGTATTGAGTCGACGCTCGGCAGTGGCACGCGCTTTCTGATCCGCCTGCCATTCACCGTATCGGTCAACCGGGCGCTGATGGTGTATTCCGGCGAAGACCTTTATGCGATTCCGCTGAATACGATCGAGGGCATCGTGCGCGTGTCGCCATACGAGCTGGAAGCCTACTACCAGCCGGGCGCCTCGCGCTTCGAGTATGCAGGTCAGACATACGAGCTGCGCTATCTCGGCGAGCTGCTAAATAACGGACAGCGACCCAAGCTGGTCGGTCAGAGCCTGCCTCTACCGGTGATTCTGGTGCGCTCGAACGAGCACAGCGTGGCGGTACAGGTCGATAGCCTCGCCGGCTCCCGCGAGATCGTGGTGAAGAGTCTCGGCCCGCAATTCGCCACGGTACCGGGCATCTCCGGCGCGACCATTCTGGGTGATGGTCGCGTGGTGGTGATTCTCGACTTGCTCGCGACCATCCGTGTGTTGCATGCGCATCTGCTCACGCAGCAACAACCGCTTCGGTTGCTGGGCAATGACGAGCCGGTCGAGACCGAAGTCGATCGACCGACGCTGGTCATGGTCGTCGACGACTCGGTTACCGTGCGCAAGGTCACCAGCCGCTTGCTCGAGCGCAACGGCATGAACGTCATGACTGCCAAGGATGGTGTCGATGCGATCACTCAGCTGCAGGAACGCAAGCCGGACATCATGCTGCTGGACATCGAAATGCCTCGGATGGACGGTTTCGAAGTGGCGACCCTGGTTCGCCACGATGAGCAGCTGAAGGATCTGCCGATCATCATGATTACCTCGCGAACCGGTGAAAAGCACAGGGATCGAGCAATGGGCATCGGTGTAAACGAGTATCTGGGCAAGCCGTATCAGGAATCCCTGCTACTCGAGGCCATCCAGCAACTGGTTACGCGTCATGAGTGACGTTACCGCGGCACGCATCGGCGTGATCGCCGATACCTCGTTGCAGCGCCATGTGCTGCAGCAAGCCTTGAGTGCGAACGGTTACCAGGTGGTGCTGAACAGCGATCCGGCACGGCTGGAAGATGCAGACCTGGCGGCGGTGGAAGCTGATTTGTGGCTGGTCGATCTGGCGCAAACGGAAGATTCGCCTCTGGTCAACGCCCTGCTCGAGCGGGACAGTTGTCCAGTACTGTTCGGCGAAGGCCATGCGCCAGAGCGTCATTCCGAACACTATCCGCGTTGGGAGCGGCGCTTGTTCGGCAAGCTGAAGCGGCTTGTCGGTGATCCGTCGAGGGTCGTCGGCCCTCGTCTTGAAGGGCTGCGCGGGGATGCGGAGCGTCCCGCGTGCCTGGAATTACCCGCGGCTTTGGCAAATGCCGTTTCGGTAGCGGGCCAGCCGGCCCAAGAGGTCTGGTTGTTGGCGGCTTCGTTAGGTGGACCTGAGGCGGTAAAGGCCTTTCTCGATGCGCTACCGGCAGGCTTGCCTGTTGGTTTCGTCTACGCCCAGCACATCGAGGCCAGTTTCGAGTCGGCACTGTCGCAAGTAGTCGGACGGCACAGCCGATGGAGCGTCAACCAGAGCCGGCAGCGCGACTCGATTCGCTGCGGCGAAGTCGTGGTAGCCCCCATCGGTCAGGAAATGGGTTTCGACAGGGATGGCGCCATGCTGCTCAGTGGCCGTAGCTGGCCCGAGCCCTACAGCCCTTCCATCGATCAGATGATGCTCAATCTGGCGCAGCAGTTCGGCAGCCGTTGCGGCGTGATCGCCTTTAGCGGCATGGGCAGCGATGGCAACGCCGCGGCGGCCTATGTACTACGACAGGGTGGCCGTGTATGGACCCAGCGTGCCGATTCCTGCGTTTGCTCCAGCATGCCGGACAGCCTTCGCGAAGGCGGCTACAGCTCGCTCAGCGGTGACCCACGCGAACTGGCCCAAGCGCTGGTCAATCATTTTTTGCAGCAGGCTCGCCGGCCCGTTGCGGCTTTGCAAATGGATAACTTATGAGTCAATCCGCTATCGCTCAGGATACGCCCGCTAGCATCACCGGTCTTTTGGTGCCACTGGCCGACCGGACGCTACTTTTGCCCAACGTCGCCGTTGCCGAGCTGATCCCCTATCGCGCACCGCAGCCAGCCCAGGACGCCCCGGCCTGGTTTCTCGGACAGGTGTCGTGGCGAGATCTGACTCTGCCGCTGCTATCGTTCGAGGCGGCGTCCGATGGCCAACCGGAAACGGGATCGCGGGCTCGGGTGGCGGTACTCAACGCCGTGGGGGGGCGCGATCATGTGAGATTCATTGCGTTGCTGGTGCAGGGCATCCCTCGCTCGGTCAAGGTTGATCCGAGCCTGGCGCGCTCGGACATCGTGCCGGCTCCGCTGGAGCTGGACGTGGTGAACCTCGGCGACGTACAGGCGAGGATTCCGGATCTGGTCGCGCTGGAGCAGAAGCTGGCTGATGCGGGGTTGGTCTGACGCTAAAAAAGCAGCGCAAGCTTCAAGCCGTGAGCTTCAAGTAGAAGGGTGCTGAACAGCTTGCAGCTGCAGCTTAAAAATCCCCCCACAACTGCTGCGCTACGCCCAGGGCGACGACCGGTGCGGTTTCGGTGCGCAGCACGCGCGGGCCGAGGCGGGCAGAATGGAACCCGGCGGCGCGCGCTTGCTGGACTTCCGTATCGCTCAGCCCACCTTCAGGGCCGATCAGAAATGCCAGAGAGTCTGGCTGTTCATGGCGTGCCAATGGTTCGGCGACAGGATGCAGGACCAGCTTCAGCTCGGCCTCCACGGCGAGCCATTGTGCAAGTGGCGCGGGTGGATGGATCACTGGAATGACCGAGCGCCCACACTGCTCGCAAGCGCTAATGGCGATCTGGCGCCAGTGAACCAGGCGCTTGTCGGCCCGCTCATCCTTCAGCCGCACTTCGCAGCGCTCGCTGACAATAGGCGTGATTTCCGCAACGCCCAGCTCAATGGCCTTCTGGATCGCCCAGTCCATTCGCTCGCCGCGCGACAGGCCTTGGCCAAGGTGAATTCGCAGTCGCGATTCGGGCAAGCCGACGAGTTGTTCATGCAGCTCCACCCGCACCTGCTTCTTGCCCACCTCGACCAGTTCGCCCTGATATTCCTGGCCGCTGCCGTCGAATAATTGCACGGCCGCGCCCGGTGAGAGGCGCAGCACTCGACCGATGTAATGGGCCTGGGCCTCGGGCAGTTCGTGCTGGCCGAGGGAGAGCGGGGTGTCGACGAAGAATCGGGATAGGCGCATGAGAGCAGCTGCGAGCGGCAAGTTGGAGCGGCAAGTTTAAAGCATCTACCGTCCTGCTAGCAGTGCTTGGCTTGCCACTCGGGCTTGTCGGCGCGGTCAGCCCGGATCGTGAAAGTTCGCAGGAGCGCCGGGCGCTACGGCCACACTGACCGAGGCCCGAGTGGCTATGTCGATGCCCTCGGTGGCGACTTCGGCGAGGAAGTCGATCTGCTCTTCGGTGATGGTGTAGGGCGGTAGGAAGTACACGACGCTACCGAGTGGGCGCAGCAGTGCGCCGCGCTGCAGAGCGTGCTGGTAAACCTTGAGACCGCGCCGCTCCTGCCACGGATAGGGCGTCTTGCTGGCTTTGTCGGCGACCATCTCGATAGCGACGGCCATGCCGGTCTGTCTGACTTCAGCAACCTGCGGATGATCGGCCAAGTGTGCGGTGGCCGTTGTCATCCGCGCCGCCAGTGTTTTGTTCGCTTCTATCACCCGGTCCTGCTCGAATATATCCAGCGTCGCCAGCGCCGCGGCGCAAGCCAGTGGGTTGCCGGTGTAGGTATGCGAATGGAGGAAGGCGCGCAGCGTCGAGTAATCGTCGTAGAACGCCTGATATAACTTGTCGGTGGTCAGCACGGCGGCCATCGGCAGGTAGCCGCCGGTGAGCGCCTTGGACAGGCACAAGAAGTCGGGCGTGATGCCGGCCTGTTCGCAGGCGAACATGGTTCCGGTGCGCCCGAAGCCGACGGCGATCTCATCGTGGATCAGGTGTACATCGTAGCGATCGCAGGCTTCGCGTAGCAGCTGCAGATAGACCGGATGGTACATGCGCATGCCGCCTGCGCCCTGAATCAGCGGCTCAACGATCACCGCCGCGATTTCGCGGTGATGATCGGCCAGGGTCTGCTCCATGTGCGCGAACATGTTGCGCGAATGTTCTTCCCAGCTCATGCCGTCGGGACGCTGATAGCAGTCGGGGCTTGGTACCTTGAAGGTGTCTAGCAGCAGCGGTTTGTAAGTATCGGTGAACAGCGCGACGTCGCCCACGGACATCGCCGCGACGGTTTCACCGTGGTAACTGTTGGTCAGGGTGACGAAGCGCTGCTTGTTCGGCTGCCCACTGTTGCGCCAGTAGTGAAAGCTCATCTTGAGCGCCACCTCGATACCGGTCGAGCCGTTGTCGGTGTAGAACACTCGATCGAGACCAGGCGGCGTGATCTGTACCAGGCGCTCGGACAGTTCGACCACCGGTTGATGGCTGAACCCGGCGAGCATCACGTGCTCCAACTGGTCGAGTTGATCCTTGATGCGCTGATTGATGCGCTGGTTGGCGTGGCCGAACACGTTGACCCACCAGGAGCTGACCGCGTCGAGGTAGCGCTTGCCGTCGAAATCTTCCAGCCAGACGCCATCGCCGCGGCGGATCGGAATCACGGGCAGCTGTTCGTGATCCTTCATCTGGGTGCAGGGGTGCCAGAGAACGGCAAGGTCGCGCTGCATCCAGCTGTCGTTCAGGCTCATCATCGTTCCTCGTACAGGTGAGACGGCGCAGCCTAGCAGAAGTAATGTCGGCTTTAGGGAAGCGGACGGAAACATCAACCCGTTCGATATTTTGCAACGAAAAAATACGCTCTACTTCGATCGGTTACTCGTTAGGCTTGTCTCACCTCAATCCCGGAGACCCGTCGATGCAATGGCGAAACTCATCCACCAACTATGGCCTCGTCAGCATCCTGCTGCATTGGCTGGTTGCGATTGCCATGGTTGGATTGTTCGCGTTGGGTTACTGGATGGTCGGGCTGACCTACTACAGCAGCTGGTACCGTACGGCTCCGGACATTCACAAAAGTGTCGGACTATTGCTGCTTGCTCTGATGGTGGTTCGGGTCATCTGGCGATTCGTCAGCGACGGCCCCGCTCCGTTGCAGAGCCATGGCCGTATGACACGTCTTGCGACGAAGGTAGGGCATGGCGTCCTCTATATCGGTTTGTTCGCCCTGATGATCTCCGGTTACCTGATTTCCACTGCCGATGGGCGACCAATCGGGGTGTTCGGTTGGTTCGAGGTGCCAGCGCTGATCACTTCGATTCCGAAACAGGAGGATATCGCCGGCCTGGTTCATGAATATCTGGCCTGGGGCCTGCTGATCTTTTCCGGTCTGCATGCCCTAGCGGCACTCAAGCACCACTTCATCGATCGTGATCCGACTCTGAAACGGATGTTCGGCCGCGCCGATGACTAATCTCACTCAAAGGAGAATTCCTATGCTCACGAAAACCTTTGCTGCACTTGCCCTGGGTTCGATGCTTTTCGCTGGACAGGCGATGGCCGCCGACTATGTGATCGATAAGGAAGGCCAGCATGCCTTCGTCAATTTCAAAATCAGCCACCTTGGCTACAGCTGGCTGTGGGGTACCTTCAAGGATTTCGAGGGCAGCTTCAGCTTCGATGCCGCGCAGCCGGAAGCCAGTAAGGTCGAGGTGACTCTGCAGACCGCCAGCGTCGACTCGAACCATGCCGAGCGTGACAAGCACCTGCGCAGCGAGGATTTCCTCAATGTTTCCGAGCACCCGACCGCGACCTTCGAGTCCACTTCGGTGAAATCGACTGGCGAGGGCACCGCCGATATCACGGGCGACCTGACCCTTAATGGCGTGACCAAGCCGGTCGTGATCGCTGCCAAGTTCATTGGTGAAGGTAAGGATCCATGGGGCGGCTATCGCGCCGGCTTCGAAGGCACCACGACGTTAAAACTGAAAGATTTCGACATCAAGATGGACCTGGGGCCGGCATCGCAGACCGTGGATCTGATCATCTCGGTCGAAGGTGTTCGTCAGTAATAGAACACGTGTAAAACCACGCCGGCGCAAGCCGGCGTTTTGCTTTTCGGCCAGCGGGCGGGGCGGCTGAAAGCAGGTTGCAGATGCCTTCTATGGGCTGCTGTAGCCGGGGTTAAAGCGCTATCGGCTATTTACAAACAGTCGTGCATGTAAGTATATTTGCCGCATTCTGCCATCATTATCTGGCCCAGGGGCGCCCGCTTCCCTGGTTTGCCTGTTCAACGAGGTTCCCAATGTCCATCAAGTCGGCCAGCGCTGCACTGATCTCTCTTTTCGCCGTGTCAACACTGCTCGTAGGCTGCCAGGACGAACAGGCAGCGGCACCCGCCGCGCAGGAGACGCCTCAAGTCGGAGTGGTGACGCTCGAGGCCGAGTCTTTTGCGCTGACTACCGAACTGCCCGGTCGGGCTCAACCCTATCGCATCGCTGAAGTTCGACCTCAGGTAGATGGGATCATTCAGAAGCGCTTGTTCACCGAGGGCCGTGACGTCAAGGCCGGGCAGCAGCTCTACCAAATCGATGATTCGGTTTATCAGGCTGCATACAAGAGCGCCCAGGCCAGCCTGGCCTCGGCCAAGTCGCTATCCGATCGCTACGCGTTGCTGGTCGAAGAGCAGGCGGTGAGCAAGCAGGCTTACGACGAGGCGCGCGCGACCAGTCTGCAAGCCGAAGCCAATCTCGAACAGGCGCGCATCAATCTTCGCTATACAAAGGTGCTGGCTCCGATTTCGGGACGCATAGGCCGCTCGGCTGTTACTGAGGGTGCGCTGGTGAATAATGGCCAGGCTCAGGAGATGGCGATCATCCAGCAACTGGATCCCATCTATGTCGATGTGACGCAGCCGGCCCGGGAACTGCTCAACCTGCGCCGCGACCTGGCGGAAGGCCGGCTGGAAAAGGCCGGTGAGAACGCCGCCAAGGTGACCTTGATGCTTGAAGACGGCACCGAGTACGGCCACGAAGGTACGCTCGAATTCTCGGAAGTATCCGTGGATGCCGGCACTGGTTCCGTGGTGCTTCGCGCCGTGTTCCCCAATCCCGACAAGGTGCTGCTGCCCGGCATGTTCGTCCATGCGCAACTGGTCGCTGGGGTGAAAAGCGAAGCCATTCTGGCGCCGCAGCAGGGTATTACCCGTACCCCTAGCGGTAATGCAACGGCATTGGTCGTCAATGCGGACAATAAAGTCGAGCTTCGCCAGGTCGTGACTTCTCGTACCGTTGGTAATCGCTGGCTGATCAATGAAGGATTGAATGCCGGAGATCGCCTGATCACCGAGGGGCTGCAGTTCATTCAGCCTGGTATCGAAGTCAAGGCCGTGCCGGCTTCAAACGTTGCGTCTGCCCAGCCACAAGCCCAGTAAGGCTGAGCCAAGGATTATCACCTAATGTCCAGATTCTTTATCGATCGTCCCATCTTCGCCTGGGTAATTGCCCTGGTGATCATGCTCGCCGGGGGGCTGGCGATCCTGGGTCTTCCGGTCAACCAGTACCCCAGCATTGCCCCACCTGCGGTCGGCATCTCCGTGAGCTACCCCGGCGCCTCGGCACAGACGGTCCAGGACACCGTGGTGCAGGTCATCGAACAGCAGATGAACGGTATCGACGGTCTGCGCTACATCTCCTCGGAGAGTAACTCCGACGGCAGCATGACGATTACCATTACCTTCAACCAGGGCACCGATCCGGACATCGCCCAGGTTCAGGTGCAGAACAAACTGCAGCTCGCCACGCCCCTGCTGCCGCAGGAAGTGCAGCAACAGGGCATCCGCGTCACCAAGGCCGTTCGAAACTTCCTGATGGTGGTCGGCGTCGTCTCGGCGGACGGCAGCATGAACCAGAGCGACCTGGCCGACTATATCGTCTCCAACATCCAGGACCCATTGTCGCGTACCAACGGGGTGGGCGACTTCCAGGTGTTCGGTTCGCAGTACGCCATGCGCATCTGGCTGGATCCGGCCAAGCTGAACAACTTCCAGCTCACGCCGACCGACGTCGCCAATGCGATCCGCACCCAGAACGTGCAGGTTTCCGCCGGCCAATTTGGTGGGTTGCCAGCGGTCCCTGGGCAGCAACTGAGCGCCACCATCATCGGCAAGACGCGTCTGCAGACGCCCGAGCAGTTCCGCGAAATTCTGCTGAAGGTCAACGGCGACGGTTCTCAGGTTCGCCTGAAAGACGTTGCCAGGGTCGAGCTGGGCGCCGAACGCGCGGCCATCACGGCGCTTTACAACGGCATGCCGGCTGCGGGCATCGGCATCAAACTGGCAACCGGTGCCAACGCGCTGGATACTGCCAAAGCGGTACGCCAGACCATCAGCGACCTGCAGCCGTTCTTCCCCGCGGGGATGGAAATCGTCTATCCGTACGACACCTCCCCGGTAGTCTCGACATCCATTACCAACGTGGTGCACACCCTGTTCGAAGCCATCGCGCTGGTGTTCTTGGTGATGTATCTGTTCCTGCAGAACTTCCGTGCGACGCTGATTCCGACGCTTGCGGTGCCGGTGGTACTGCTGGGTACGTTCGGCCTGCTTGCGGTGTTCGGCTTCAGCGTCAATACCCTGACCATGTTCGCCATGGTCCTGGCCATCGGCCTGCTGGTGGACGATGCCATCGTCGTGGTGGAAAACGTCGAACGGGTAATGGCCGAAGAGGGGCTGTCGCCGCTGGAAGCGACACGCAAATCCATGGGCCAGATCCAGGGCGCGCTGATCGGTATCGGTCTGGTCCTTTCGGCCGTGTTCCTGCCGATGGCCTTCTTTGGCGGCTCTACGGGCGTCATTTACCGACAGTTCTCGATCACCATCGCCTCCGCGATGACCCTGTCGGTACTGGTTGCGCTGATTTTCACTCCAGCGCTTTGCGCGACCATGCTCAAGCCGATCGAGAAAGGCCACCATCACGAAAAGCGCGGCTTCTTCGGCTGGTTCAATCGCACCTTCGATCGCGGCGTGAATCGCTACGAGAAGGGCGTTGTATCCGTACTGAAGCGCAAGATCCCCTTCATCATCATTTATCTGGTCATCGTTGCGGCGCTGGCGGTGCTGTTCAGCCGGCTGCCCAGCTCGTTCCTGCCAGACGAAGATCAGGGCGTATTGTTTGCCCAGGTTCAGACACCCGTGGGTTCGACGGCCGAGCGTACCCAGAAGACCGTAGATGCGATGCGTGAGTATCTGCTGACCGAAGAGAGCGATGTGGTCAACTCGGTGTTTACCGTCACCGGCTTCAACTTCGCCGGTCGCGGACAGAACTCGGCGCTGGCGTTCATCGGGCTCAAGCCTTGGGACGAGCGTCCAGACGCTGAAGACAGCGTTTTTGCTCTGGCGCAGCGGGCCCAGCAGCATTTCGCCATTTATCGTGATGCACAGGTGTTCGCCTTCGCGCCGCCTGCGGTCATGGAACTTGGCAATGCCACCGGCTTCAACTTCTTCCTTCAGGACCGTGCCGGTCTCGGTCATGACGCTCTGATGGATGCGCGCAATCAGTTCCTCGGGATGGCGGCGCAGAGCTCGGTGCTGCAAGCGGTACGCCCGAACGGCCTGAACGACGAGCCCCAGTATCAGCTGCTGATCGATGACGAGAAGGCCCGGACGCTGGGTATCTCTCTGGACCAGATCAACAGTGCACTGTCGATTGGCTGGGGGTCGAGCTATGTCAACGACTTCATCGATCGCGGTCGGGTGAAGAAGGTCTACATGCAGGGTGCGGCGCCTTCGCGTATGGGGCCGGAGGACTTCGACAAGTGGTTCGTGCGCAACGATCAAGGCGAAATGGTACCGTTCAGCGCGTTCGGCAGCGGCAAATGGGTTTATGGCTCGCCAAAGCTGTCGCGCTACAACGGCGTTTCGGCGATGGAAATCCTCGGTGAGGCGGCGCCGGGCTACAGTACGGGTGATGCAATGGCCGAGGTCGAGCGCATCGCGCAGCAGCTACCGTCGGGTGTAGGTGTGTCCTGGACGGGGCTGTCCTATGAGGAGCGCCTCTCCGGCGATCAGGCGCCGGCGCTCTATGCCTTGTCCCTGCTGGTGGTGTTCCTCTGTCTGGCGGCGCTCTATGAAAGCTGGTCGATTCCGTTCGCGGTGATGCTGGTGGTGCCGCTGGGCGTCATCGGTGCGCTGCTTGCGACCTTGGGCCGTGGCTTGTCCAATGACGTGTTCTTCCAGGTAGGTCTGCTGACGACCATCGGTCTGACCGCGAAGAACGCGATTCTTATTGTCGAGTTCGCCAAGGATCTGCACGAACAAGGCATGAGCCGCTTCGATGCGGCGGTCCAGGCATGCCGCATGCGCCTGCGCCCAATCATCATGACCTCGCTGGCCTTCACCCTTGGCGTGGTACCGCTGGCGTTGGCGAGCGGCGCGGGCGCTGGCAGCTCGCATGCCATCGGTACGGGCGTCATCGGCGGCATGGTGACGGCCACGGTGCTGGTCATTTTCTGGGTGCCGCTGTTCTATGTTCTGGTGTCTTCACTGGGCGAGCGTAAAAAAAACGCCATTGAAGAACCGAAGGGAGATGCGCAATGAACAAGTCGGTACTGACTTTGGCTCTGCTGGCTGCGCTTAGCGGATGCTCGTTGATTCCCGAATACCAGCGCCCTGATGCGCCCACGGCGGCCAGCTGGCCGGAAGGCCAGGCCTATGAGGGCACATCTGCTGCGACCCAGGAGCAGATCAATCTGGGCTGGGAAGCGTTTTTCCGCGATCCCGCGTTGCGTCAGCTGATCGAAGTGGCGCTGGAAAATAACCGCGATCTACGGGTCGCGGCACTTAACGTCGACGCCTATCGCGCGTTGTATCGCATCCAGCGCGCCGATCTGCTGCCGCTGGTAAGTGCCGACGGTAGCGGCAGTCGCACCCGTACACCTGGCGATCTCAACCAGACCGGGCAGAGCGGCATCAGCAGTCAATACAGCGCGACGTTCGGCGTCTCCTGGGAGCTGGATCTGTTTGGCCGTCTCGACAGCCTGCGTGAGCAGGCGCTGCAGGAATATTTCGCGACCGAAGCGGCGCAGCGCAGCACGCAGATCAGCCTGATCGCCAGTGTCGCCAACGCCTGGTTGACCCTGCAGGCTGATCAAGCCCTGCTTCAGGTCAGCCGCGACACGCTGAAGACCTACGAGCAGAGCTTCGGATTGACGCAGCACAGCTTCGATGTGGGCGTCGCTTCGGCACTTGAGCTCAGCCAGGCCCGCAGCGCTGTGGATACGGCGCGGGTGCGCATCGAACAGTACACCCGCCAGGTCGCTCAGGACCGTAACGCGCTGACCCTACTTCTCGGTCAGAACATCCCCGCCGGCCTTCCGGCTGCCGGCGATCTGGAGCGCGAGCAACTGGCGGTGCTGCCAATCGGCCTGCCTTCCGACCTGCTCCACAAGCGTCCCGACATCATTCAGGCCGAGCGTCAGCTCAGGGCGGCAAATGCGAATATTGGCGCGGCCCGAGCGGCGTTTTTTCCGCGTATCAGCCTGACCGGCGCGGCGGGTACTGCGAGCAGCGAGCTATCCGGCTTGTTTGATGGTGGCTCCAGCTATTGGACCTTCTCGCCGAGCATCAGCGTGCCCATCTTCAATGCCGGGCAGCTGCGCGCCAATCTCGATTACGCGGAAATCAGCCGTAACATCCAAGTCGCACAGTACGAGACGGCCATCCAGACCGCATTTCGTGAGGTGTCCGACGGCTTGGCCGCCCAGGCGACCTATACCCGCCAGGTCCAGGCTCAGCGTGACTTACTGGATACCAGTGAAGATTATTTCCGCCTGGCCGAACGACGTTACCGCACCGGCGTGGATAGCTACCTGACCTTGCTCGACGCTCAGCGCCAGCTGTTCGACGTGCAGCAGCAGTACATCGCTGATCGTCTGGCGCAGATGATCAGCGAGGTCAATCTGTTCAAGGCATTGGGTGGCGGTTGGGACGTGCAAGCCGAGCCGATTCCCGGCGAACGCTGATCGTCTTCGGTGGGCGCCAGCGCCCGCGCACACCTACCCACTGCTGTACAAACAAGAACGCCGCCCCGAAGGGCGGCGTTCTTGTTTAGCGTCCCGAATCAGCGATTGCGGGTCAGCAACGCTGGCTTCTCGCCGCGGGGCTTTGTCGGAAGCTGATCCAGTTGCTCCACGCTTGGCAATCGATCGAGTTTCGATTCCTTATGGATGATCACTGGCTGCTTTTCCTTCGGCTTGGCCGCGACATCCTGACGGGCGCGGCTATCGTTGTCGATCCGACGTCCTTCGTTCTTGCGTCGTGGTTGACCGTCGCCGCGGGATTGGCCTGGCTTCCGTTTGCCTTTGCCGGCGCCGCCTGGCGAGCCCGCACCGCCCCCGCGCGGACCTGCCGCAGCGCGGGGTTGGCCGGCACCGGGTTGCGCGGGAGCGCCCGGGCGACGGCCACGGCCCTGCTTGTTCTGGTAAGGGCTGACGTAATCGACGCGATTGCCGAAGTTGTCCAGCTCGTCATCGAGAAACACTTCTGGATCACGGTCACTGGGCAGGCGCGGAGGACGACTGGCCGGTGCCGCGGCGGCACTTTCTGCCGTCGAGCCCTGTTTGGCATTGCGCGGTTTGTTCCGGTCGCGGCGGTTACGCTCGCGCTCTTTTGGCTCGGCACCCGCATCAGCGGCCTTGGCTGCACGTGGCTTGCGCTCGTTGTTGCGCGCCGGTCGCGGCTGACGTGCTTCGCGCACTTCGGGTTTCTCGGCCTCGATGGTGCTGGCGTCGAAGCCCATCAGGTCGCCATCAGGGATTTTCTGCTTGGTCATCCGCTCGATGCCCTTGAGCAGCTTTTCCTCGTCCGGAGCCACCAGCGAAATGGCCTCACCGCTGCGCCCGGCGCGGCCGGTACGGCCGATGCGGTGTACGTAATCTTCCTCGACGTTGGGCAGCTCGAAGTTGACCACGTGCGGCAGCTGATCGATATCCAGGCCGCGCGCGGCGATATCGGTGGCGACCAGGATTCTTACCTGATTGGCTTTGAAGTCGGCCAGCGCCTTGGTCCGGGCGTTCTGGCTCTTGTTGCCGTGTATCGCGACGGCCGGAAGACCATGCTTATCAAGGTATTCGGCAAGGCGGTTGGCGCCATGCTTGGTACGGGTGAACACCAGCACCTGTTCCCAGGCGCCCTGAGTGATCAGGTGCGCAAGCAATGCGCGCTTGTGGCTGGAGGCGATGCGGAACACGCGTTGCTCGATGCGCTCGACCGTGGTGTTCGGCGGCGTGACCTCGATGCGCTCCGGCTCGTGCAGCAGCTTGCCGGCCAGGTCGGTGATGTCCTTGGAGAAGGTCGCCGAGAACAGCAGGTTCTGCCGCTTGGCGGGCAGCTTGGCCAGCACCTTCTTGACGTCATGGATGAAGCCCATGTCGAGCATGCGGTCGGCTTCATCGAGGACGAGTATTTCCACGTGGCCGAGATCAACGGCCTTCTGGTTGGCCAGATCGAGCAGGCGACCCGGACAAGCCACGAGCACGTCGAGGCCCTTGGCGATGGCCTGGACCTGCGGATTCATGCCGACGCCACCGAAGATCACTGCGCTTTTCAGCGGCAGATCGCGGGCGTAGACCTTGAAGCTGTCGTGTACTTGCGCCGCGAGTTCGCGGGTGGGTGTCAGCACCAGCACGCGCGGCTGGCGCGGGCCGTGGCGGTGTTCCCGGTCTGGATGACCGCCGGGGAACAGCAATTCAAGTACAGGAAGGGCGAACCCACCGGTCTTACCGGTGCCTGTCTGTGCGGCGACCATTAGGTCGCGTCGTTGCAACACGGCGGGAATGGCCCGCTGTTGCACTGGTGTAGGCTGGGTATAGCCAGCGGCCTCGACGGCACCGGCTAAAGCCTCGGAGAGACCGAGGGAAGCAAAGGACATGAGTAATCCTGTCTTGTAGAGGGCGAAGCCCCGGGATGGTCATGCCTGGCCCGAATCGCGACTGGCGTGCGATCCCGTCCGGTCCTGTCGCATTTGGGAGAATGCCGACATCCGGACGTAAGCCTGGCGGAAACGCGGAGTATAACAGAGCTTGTTAACGCCGCATTGGTGGGACAGTGTGGCAGTTCGCAGGTTCATTGGCCAGCTCCCTGTTTCGCAGGGAGCTGGCGAAGTGATCAGCGGGACAGCCCGAGGTTGTCCCAGATCGCCAGGCTCGGCTCGGCCTGGTTCAGCGTGTAGAAGTGCAGACCCGGCGCGCCGCCAGCGAGCAGCTTCTCGGACATCTCGCTGATGACCTGCTCGCCGAAGGCCTGGATGCTGGGCATGTCGTCACCATAGGACTCCAGCTGCTTACGCACCCAGCGCGGGATTTCCGCGCCGCAGGCGTCGGAGAAGCGCGCCAGTTTGCTGTAGTTGGTGATCGGCATGATGCCCGGCACGATCGGCGTTTCCACACCCAGCTTGCGCACCCGCTCGACGAAGTAGAAGTAGCAGTCGGCGTTGAAGAAGTACTGGGTGATGGCGCTGTCGGCACCGGCACGTGCCTTGCGTACGAAGTTATTCAGATCGTCCTCGAAATTGCGTGCCTGTGGATGCATTTCCGGATAAGCTGCGACTTCAATTTTAAAATGATCGCCTGAATGTTCGCGGATAAAGCGAACCAGATCAGCTGCATAAGGTAATTCACCCAAACCCACTTGGCCTGAAGGCAAGTCACCACGCAGGGCAACAATACGGTTAATGCCTTGAGATTTGTACAGGTCTAGAAGTTCAGCAATACGTGCTTTGTCATCGCCAATACAAGACAAGTGAGGGGCAACAGGTGCGCCTTTGCCATTAAAGTCATTGATAGTAGAC
>Ga0163223_100326_pt1 | contig 16084 bp, 13 predicted proteins | sample MSEWel2016_02_17_2_FD_113147 | JGI IMG/M metagenome (GOLD analysis project Ga0163223, IMG submission 113147) | Subsurface microbial communities from deep shales in West Virginia, USA - MSEEL Well Study Marcellus 5H_2016_02_17 ...
TGTCGACATCAACCAAGCCTCCATCGACGGTAACTATAACCTGATCAATCAGGTTTTGCCCGGCGAGTTATTTGGTGAGGCCCTCGCCTGTTCCAGCAATAACCATCATCTCCTTGAAATTACTGCATCGGCTTACACCGAGATTCTCTTTATTGGCATACCCAAAATTTCGTCACCCGGAAGCTGCCAATGTCCTTACCGCCTGATTGTACTCGAAAACCTTTTACTAATCATTGCAAATCAAAACGTATATCTCAACAAAAAAATACAGCTTGTTACCGAAAAATCTCTTCGGAACAAGCTGTGTCTCTATTTTTCACATTTATCAAAAGAACAATTATCAACCACCATTAATCTGCCCTTTCGCCGGGAAAAACTGGCCCACTATTTATCGGCGGATCGCAGTGCTATCTCCCGGGAATTAATGCGAATGGAAAAGGATGGATTAATTCAGGTGACGCGTAATCAAATTTCACTGCTTTACATGCTTTCCCCACCTAATTAACCAAATAAAGTCTTTCAGCTTGGTATTAATTCGCCAAGCGATTGATGCGCTGGTAAAATTACATTACTTCATCAATATGTTTATTCCTCTTGAAAAATCAGGGTAAAAAAAGTATGATAAAAATATAAAATGTTCAGATATGATTCAGATTAATCAATAAATTTAATTGCAAACTGTATAAGTTGAATTAGAACAGGTTACAAATTGAACGGGTTAGAAATTAAACCGTGTGCTGCCGGCGAGCGAGGGTCTGACCCCTTAGTCGCCATGTGACCGCCCTAGACCATGTTTTATGCAACTTATTTTGAAGGAGAAAGGAAGTTTTATCAATGAGAATTTCAATCCTGACCCTGGGCACCCGTGGTGATGTCGAGCCCTTTATCGCTTTAGCAGAAAAAGCCCTGGAAAAAGGGCATCAAGCTGTCATCTGTACCGGAAAAACATTTAAACCCTTCATTGAAAAAGCCGGAATCGAATTTAAAGAAGCCGCCAGTGATCTGATGGCGATGCTAGAAACCGAGGAAGGACAAATGGTTTTTGCACATGCCCTAAAACATCCATTTCGCACCAAAAAATATCTAAACGAGGTGGTGAATCCAGCCTTTCGACAAACTCTTAATCAGTTCTACGAAGCTGCTCAGGGGGCGGATGTGATCCTGTATCATCCCAAAGTCTTTGGCGCCCCGGATATTGCCGAAGCTCTTAACATTCCCTGTATCAGTATCCCTCCGGTACCGATTACCTTTCCGATTGATGAATTTCCCAACCTGGCCATTTCCCCGACCAAGAATTTTGGAAAGCATTTCAACCGCTTGACCTATTCGGTGATGGCTCAGGCCGAGCGCTCAAGTATTAATGAGGTGAATGACTTTAGAGAAAAAACACTCAATCTTCCCAAACGCAAAAGTGGACTCTATACCTTTTCCCTTAATGGTCAAGACATCCCGATTATTTATCCGATTAGCAAGGCCTTGTTTCCGGAAGTAACAAGCTGGGAGAGTCGGGTGCTGACACCTGGATTTTTTTATCGTCATTCACAAAAAGAGCAACTTGATTCTAGAATCACAGCCTTTTTAAGTGCCGGACCAGCCCCCATTATCATCTCGTTTAGTAGTATGCCCTTAAAATCTCCAACCCAGTTTAAACGCAATTTCCAGGAAGCCCTTTTATCCACCCATTCACGGGGCATCCTTTTAACTGGCAACAGCGGCTTGCATTTTGATGAAGATGCGGATCTGCTAACGATCGATGCAGCACCGCATTTATTGCTGTTTCCCCATGGCAAAGGGATTGTCCATCATGGCGGCGTGGGAACCATGGCGGCTGCCATCAAAAGCGGAAAACCGCAGCTCATTATCCCCTTTTCGGTGGATCAACCCTTCTGGGCCAACCGACTCTATCAACAGGGGTATGCTTTAAAACCGCTAAAGGAAGCCCAGGTCACAACACGCGTGCTGATCCAACGCTTCATCCAGTTTGAAGAAGAAGCCATCCAATCAAAGACGCATGCACTAAAAAGCATTATCGATGGGGAAAATGGAACCGAAACTGCACTTGCCTTTATTGAGAACCATTGCCAAAACAATATTTAAAGGGCCGTCTATCAATCAACTTACATTTTCACCCATTTAAAAAGCAGCTCAGGTTATCATAACCCGAGCTGCTTACATGATTCATCGCATGATTTATATTTCTTTATTCAACATGATAATCCTCATAACCCTTTTTAACTTTTTTAATTTGAGTAAAGGTTCGTTTCATACCAATCGATTGAATTACCAAAAATAGGCCAAAGATGCCAAAAGCAATCCCGACAATCATAACAATAATTGTCGCCGGGCCCATCGGATTAATAAAAGCATAGATGCCAAAGCCAATCAAAGCCACGCCCATAACAATTTTCACCATTCTACCCACTGATCCGGAATTTGCCGAAATAATCAGTAGAAAGATGCCCGTAATAATCGCCCAAATGCCGACGATGATAATAAAAAATGCTACAATTACATTGGGAGCCAGTAAAAAAATTGCACTGATGATTAAATCAAAGATACCTCTTCCCAGACTAAAACCCGTGTTGGCACCATATTTTTGACGGATCATCAACGCCGTAACGATATAAATAACGGCCATGATGCCGCGATATACACCAAAAACAAAAACCAGTAGCGTAATGGCATGATTGCTAAAAAAAATAGCAAATATGGCCAGCGCAATAAAACAAAGCCCATCCAGTAGCATCAGCCACCACTTGCCATAAGACCGTTCCAGGATATCAATCCCCAGGGATTTCGCTTCACTTTGATTCATAGGATAACCTCCGTTTTTTTTGCTGTTCTTATTCTTGTTCCAGTGCTGCAACAACGCGATCAAAAACCTGTCCAGACCGCAATTTAACCGGGTTACAGCCAGCGACCTCATCACGATGGTGTTTTTTTATATAGTCGCAATCCAAACTGCCGAATTCTTTTTCAAATTCTTCAACCAGAAGTTTTGCCGCTCTGGTCATTTTGGCCTGATCCGATGGTCTCTCATCTGTATACATGGCACTTAAAGCAGCTAATGAACCCGAAAAAGCGCCACAGGTTCTTTCTGAATAGAATCCGGCGCCAAAGCCCTGAAGCATCCGAAAACTTTCTTCGGGAAGGTTTATTTCGTACTTGTCATTGGCTCCCCGAAGGAGAACCTCGGCACAATTCATGTGATAAAGGGGCTGTTCTTCTACCGGTTTTTCTTTTCCGAACGCATTATAAATTTCGACATATTTCTCCATTTTTCCTCCAGCTAATTTAATTTTTGAAACAATAAGGGGCACATCAAGAGCAAATTATCGTTTATACTTCTAATTCTACTCAATAAGATATACCCATTATTGATTTCAATACGCATACGATGCATAAAATTCCAGGTTTCTTTTTTCCGAATTCAGTTATTTAGCGATTGCTTTTTAATTTTTCAACCATGTCCAGCCGTTCCCAGGGCAAATCCAGATCCGTTCGTCCGAAATGGCCATAGGCCGCTGTTTGTTTGTAAATAGGGGCTCTCAAACCAAGGTTTTTAATAATCGCGGCTGGTCTTAAATCAAAATTTTCCTGAATCAGCGTAACGATTTTATCATCATCAATTTTGCCAGTCCCAAAAGTATCCACGTAAATTGACACCGGTGTCGCCACACCGATGGCATAAGCCAACTCAACCTCACATTTATCTGCCAGACCGGCAGCAACAATATTTTTTGCCACATGTCGGGCTGCATAAGCACCGGACCGATCCACCTTTGTGGGATCTTTTCCAGAAAATGCCCCACCACCATGACGGCCATAACCGCCGTAGGTATCAACAATAATTTTTCGGCCGGTTAATCCACAATCACCCTGTGGTCCGCCGATGACAAACCGCCCGGTGGGATTAACAAAATACTTCGTATCGGCGTCCAGTAAGGCCGGATCAATCACGACCTTAATTACTTTTTCAATCATGTCCTTCTCAATGGTTTCTGAAGAAACATCGGTACTATGCTGAGTAGAAATAACCACGGCATCAATCCGTGTTGGCACCCCATCATTGTATTCCACCGTTACCTGGGTTTTTCCATCCGGACGTAAATAGTTAACGATTTTTTCTTTGCGGATATCGGTGAGTCGTTTGGCCAGTTGATGGGCTAGTGATATTGGCAATGGCATAAGTTCCGGGGTTTCATTGCAGGCAAAGCCAAACATCATCCCCTGATCACCGGCACCAGCAGCCAGATCAGCTTCTCTTGATTCACCTTTTCTTGATTCCAGTCCTTCATCCACACCCATAGCAATATCGGTTGATTGCTCATCAATGGCTGTAACGACTGAACAGGTATCACAATCAAAACCATATTTTGCCCGATCATAGCCAATTTCACGAACAGTTGCTCGGACAATTTTAGGAATATCCACGTAGCAGGACGTCGTAATCTCGCCGGCAACCAGTACCAAACCAGTTGTTACCAGTGTTTCACAGGCCACTCGAGCCATCGGATCCTGTGCGAAAATGGCATCCAGAACGGCATCGGAAATTTGATCAGAAATCTTATCGGGATGGCCCTCTGTCACCGATTCTGAGGTAAATAATTTTTTCATTTTGCTCTCCTTTTTTAATGTAATGTCCATTTACCTGATCGCTTTTATGATAATCACGAACGTTGATAATGAAAAAGCCTCGTCTAACGACGAGGCTAATGTTCACATTAAATCCCATCATTGCGAAAATATCGCAGGTATTGGCACCATACATACGCTGGTTGCCGGGTTTCATCGGGCCTGTCCCTCCACCTCTCTGGATAGGTAAATATTCAATTACTTTTTTTTTATCATACACATCATTATTTTTTTTGTCAAGTACTTTATTTACGACTAAAGTTTTCCGCTCGTTTTATCGTTTGATTCAAAGCTCTTTGTTTTAAACGATAAGAGGTGTTTAACTATAAGACGGTACAACCGTCATCCGTTATCACCACATCATCTTCAATCCGAATGCCGATGCCAAGCTTTTCCAGATATAAACCCGGTTCCACCGTCATTACCATTCCCGGTGCCAAAATTAAATCGCCCTCCGGTCGCAAATCATGGGTATCCAAACCCAACGGATGACCAATCCCATGATAATAAAATTCTGTGATATCATTATTTTCGGGAACAAAACCGGCACGACAGCATTTCTCCAGAAACAGTTCCTTCGTCAGTTGCTGTAAATCTTTCATCACTGCACCCGGTTTGTAGGCGACAAACAGTTCCTTTTGAACGGCTTCCACAATTTCATAGAGCTTTTCCTGCTGCCTAGACATTTCTCCACTGACCGGAAAGGTCCGACTTACGTCGCCGCAATAACCATCCACTCTGGCGCCCAGATCAAAGAGAACCAAGTCCCCTGATTTTAACTGACAGTGATTGGACACATAATGCAAAACGGTGGCGTTTTGTCCTGATGCGACAATGGTTTCAAAGGCCAATCCCTCAGTTCCTTCTTTTTTTACATAATATTCAAAGAAAGCAGCCAGCTCATATTCGTAGGTACCGGATTTAATGAATGCCTTCATTTCTTCGATGCCTTTTTTTGTAACCGCATTGGCTTTCGCGATGGCGCGCATTTCTTCCTCGCTCTTAATCAGTCGCAAGCCCGCTAAAATGGGATGAAGATCCTTTAACTCGGATTGCTTTAAGATCTTTTTAAGCCCCTCATCGGTGGTTTTAAAACTCTGATGTTTAGGCGTTTTAAAATCAAAATAGACGGTTTGAACCGCTGCTGCACGGGCAATCTCCTTAGGTAAATCTTTAACATAATAAACTTCATCAATGCCTGAAACCGCTTTTGCTAGATCGCGATTGATCTTTTTACCCACCCATTTTTCTTTTAATGGATCGGCCGACTCAATAAAGAGTTGATAAGCGCAGTCATTATGATGGTTTTTTATTATCACAAGGACCACCTCCGGCGCTCTTATACCGGTTAGATAATAAAAATTATTGTTGGCAAAAAAGGGATAACTGGCATCCGCCGTCATCTCTATTTCCCGGCCTGAAAATAAAATGGTAAGACTGTTGTTCGCCAGCCTGTCTGCCAGTTTCTTTCTGTTTTGTTGATAAAAATGCTGTGATAGTGCCATCACTTCTCCTACTATTTAAAATAACGACAGGCCGGCTGCCACCAATGCGGTAACAATCATACCTGCCGTTGCTGAACCCAGAACTACCGAAATCATACTGTGCTTAAAATCCAGCCCGATCAGTGAAGCAGCCAGACACCCGGTCCAAACTCCTGTTCCCGGCAAAGGAATCGCCACAAAGATAAATAAGCCCCAAAACTCATACTTCGTCAATTTATCCGATTTTTTCATTCCTTTGGCAATAATCCAATTCGCCATCTTCCCGAAAACCTTGGTTCCCGACATCCATTTCAGGATGGCTGGAATAAACAATAAGATAAACGGTGCCGGAATAATACTCCCCAGCACACCTAATAAATAGGCTTGCAGGTAGGGCATATCATAAGCTAAAATTGCCAGAGGAATGGCACCTCTTAGTTCAACAATGGGAATGGCAGATATGACAATGATTTCCAGCCAATCCGGTAAAAATGCCAAAAAACTAATAATTGCCTGTTTCATTTAAACAAATCTCCTTTTAATCTCTTCTGTTAAGTGTTAGAATGACTATAGAAAGCCATTAAGACTATATTGTACCTTTTATGAAAGACTTTGACAAGTGCTGAAACGTGACGCTTTACTTTAGCATCAAAATGAAAACAGGAGTACACCATGAAAAAAATTCTTGGTCCCCTTCGCCGGGGTATTGAAAAATATCAGATGATCAAACCCGGAGACCGCATTGCGATTGGTCTGTCCGGAGGAAAAGACAGCACGGCACTACTTTATGCCATGAAACGCTTTCAATACTTTTCGCCAGTCCCCTTTGAACTGGAAGGGATTACCCTGGATATGGGCTTTGACGGCATGGATCTGACCCCATTAGTGGATTTATGTGCCCGACTAAAGGTTCCCTACACCATCAAAAAAACCACTATCGGCCCGATCATATTTGAAGAACGACAGGAAAAAAATCCCTGTTCACTGTGTGCCCGCATGAAACGTGGTGCTCTTCATGATCTGGCCATCGAGCAAGGCTGCCGAACTGTCGCCCTGGGCCATCATGCCGATGACGCCATCGAGACTTTTTTTCTCAGCCTGTTTTACGAAGGCCGGATCAACACCTTTTCACCGGTTACCTATCTGGATCGAAAAGACATCACCCTGATCCGTCCCTTAATTTTTGTTAAGGAACGGGACATTATCGGAGACCCGGAAATGAAAGATCTGCCGGTAATCCAAAGCACCTGTCCCGCCAATGGCTACACCAAACGAGAAGACATCAAACAGATGATTAAAAACCTCCGCAAAACCATCCCGGATCTGGATGACCGGGTTTTGGGAGCTATCCAAAACAAGGAACAATTGAATCTGTGGTTTTAAACTGGTTTAAAACGATCGATAAAACGTCACGCAGTACCAACAATTGTTACATCATGTTGTTTGCATCGGTTCGGCAGTCTACAGGAACTTAAAGAAATTTTAATGATTTTTTATTATAGTAAGCTAAGAAAGCAGGTATGAAAATGAATGAGAAAATACTCGTTGTCGATGACGAAGCATCGATTGTTGATTTAATAAAACTGGAACTGGAATTTGAAGGTTATCAGGTGGAAACCGCCAGCGATGGTATAGAAGCTGTCGAAAAAGCATTAGCGGTCCGTCCGGATCTTATCGTGCTGGATATTATGCTACCAAAGAAAAACGGTTATGATGTTTGTCGGGAGCTGTCTCCCCAATTGGGCGTTCCAATTATTCTTTTAACCGCCAAAACCGATATCATTGACAAAGTCTTAGGGCTGGAACTGGGCGCTGACGATTATCTGACCAAACCCTTTGATAACCGCGAACTGCTCGCCCGAATCAAAGCGCATCTCAGACGTTCAACAATTACCATTGAACCTCAAAAACAGGAATCGCTGTTAAAAAATGGTGACTTAAGCATTTATGCTGATGAACGAATGGTCTTGTTAGAAGGAAACGAGATCCATCTCACTCCCAAAGAATTTGAATTGCTCTTTTTGCTGGCCTCCAATTTGGAGCAGGTTTTCCCCCGCGATACACTACTTGAAAAAATCTGGGGATATGATTATTACGGCGACACCCGAACAGTTGATATGCACGTTCAGCGCATCCGACGAAAAATTGACACCCAGGGCAATAAATACATCCAAACTGTTTTTGGAATTGGATATAAAATGAGGAAACTTTAATGCAACTAAGCTATCGGGTTCGAATGATCTTATACAATATCCTACTTTTTGCTTTTGCATTCTTAATTGTTGTATTTTGTGTTTTTCAAGGAACCTCCTACTACTATATTAACCAAACAAAAGACACCTTGCAAAAAACAGCCCAGGACTCCACCTTACTGATCAGTCAGGAATTAAAAAATGTTCAGATCCCGGATTCCCTTAAAAACCGATTTTTTACCAATAGTCTGTATCTTTCAAAAAGCATCGCCGAAAGCAAAAATCACCGGGTCGTGCTTTTTGATGACATGGGAAATCGCATTGCCGATTCGCTTGAAGAAACAACCCTTACCAATACACTAAAAACAGAGGTTGATCTTGCCGTGGCTGAAAATGCATCAGTTTTTACCTTAAAGTCCATTAATGATGCCCATATGGCGTATTTTGCGTCTCCGATTATAATTGATAATACCGTGGTCGGTTACATTGGTTTCATCGATTCAATGCACGAAATGGACAATTTTTTACGTATTGCCGGGATCCTTTTCGGGATTGGTGGCGTAATTGGTCTGATGGTTATGATTTTTGTAACCATGACCTTTTCCAAGCACTTTTTTCAGCCCATCAAAGATTTGACTAAAATATCGAATGAAATCAATCACGGTAATTATAATTTAACGATTTATTATAAACACACCGATGAAATCGGGGATCTGACCCATGCCTTTAACGGCATGGTTACCAATATCAACAGTGTTATCCTGCAACTGGAATCAGAACGAAAACGGCTGGCCGGGGTTCTGGCTTCCATCGATGATGGGCTTTTGGCGATTGATAAAAACGGTAATATTATCACTTCAAACAGTTATATAAAAACTTATTTTAATGTGAGCAACCCCAAAACGATTTATGATTTTCAGTATCAATCTTTTTTGCGGGATATTTTTGACAGCCTTAAAAACGGCAAAGACCATATATCTGAAGAAATTGACTGCAACAACCGGAATCTGTTGTTGATTGGCAGTCCCATCCGGGAAAAGGGTTTTGAAGAAAACTATATGATCATCATCCGTAATATGACCGCTGCTCGCCATATTCAGGAAGAACAGCGGAAATTTATCAGCAGTGTTTCTCACGAATTGCGTACCCCTCTAACCACCATCATTGGATATACCGACATGCTCACCCGCCGACAGGTCGCCGATCCGGAAATTCTTAACCGCTCGCTGAACACCATCAATCGGGAGGGGCATCGACTGCTGCGACTCGTTGATAACCTTTTAAACGTCAACAAGTTTGATAAAGCTGAGTTTGATTTTAAGAAAACGAACCTGAATATTGTTTTGCTTCTTTCCGAGGTGGTTGAACAAATGCAGATTAAGGCCAGTCAATCCGATATCGAAATTAATTATGTATCTGAAGATCTTCCTGAAATCCTGGGGGATTATGACCGACTCCAACAAGTCTTTATCAATATCATCCATAATGCCATCAAATATTCAAACCGTGGTGAAATTATTGATGTCATTTCAGCTATTGAGGATAATCACATCGTCGTATCGATCCGCGATTATGGACCGGGGATTTCAGAAATTGAACAAAAACGGATCTTCAATGCTTTTTATCGGGTTGAAGAGGATCGTTCCCGGGGTTATGATGAAGGCGGCTCCGGCCTGGGCCTTTATATTGTAAAACAGATTGTCGAAAAACATGATGGAAAAATTGACATTGTCAGTCAAGTGGGCGAAGGGACCAATATTATTGTGACACTTCCCATTTTGTCCGTCTTAATTTATGGAGGTGAAACCGATGAAAAAAGCAAAAAATAGAGTCCTTGTCTTTTGTTTTGTTTTATTGAGTTTGTTTATCACCAGTGGTTGCCAGAACCTCTTTATTCCTGTAAATGTACCGGTTGTTTTACGAAATAACCCAACCTCAAATGACCCTTTGCCACAGCAAGTTAGCATTCAATCTTATACTATGATCGCCCCCGGAATCGTACAGGATATTACCAATAGCGGAAATAATCTGATCCTTTTTACTTTTGGGACCTTCTATAATATTGACACCTATACTATTGAAACGATGCAGTTGTCCTCATTTGTCAATTCTGACAAAAGACCATTGAGCGCCTTTTATGATACCTTTGACACAGGTATTTACTATGCCGAAAAATTAGTCGATCCCTTAACGGGCAGCATCGACACTCAGATTGTCTGGTCGGACGTCAACAAAAACACGACCCGGATCATTTCCCTGCCGGAAGAAAATGTTATCCAGCGCTTTGGTATTGGCGATTCCGGCCAGGTGGTCTATGCCAATAACACAAGTCAGATTGTAAAGGCCGACAGTGAAGGGAATCGACAGATTTATAAGCTTCTTAACAACTATAATATCCTGGCCGTTGACTATATCAATAAAGAAAAGGTCGTCGTGTTTATGGCAACCGACCCCCAGAATGAAGAACGAACGAATCTATACTATGCAAAATTAGATGATGCTTCTTCTGAATTGTCTTCCACCCTAATTGCTGATAATGTGAGCAGTTTTGATATTAACGACTTAAACAATCAAGTGGTCTTTGTTAAAAACGGCGGCGACTCCCAAACGATCCGTACCTGGGATACCAACGCGACAAACTCAAGCAGTATCGCAGACGGTAGTTTTGGATCAGTCCGCTTTACACCAAACGGTGAGCGCATTGTCTTTACTCAGACAACACCCAATTCTGATGCTCAATCCAAATCAATCTGGATCATGGATACAAGTGGTAAAAATCCGCTCCAGCTCACGGCACCACTTAGCGTAAATTCAGAGATTATTTGTCACCCTTACAAATCCATGCTTTTTTTCTCAGTCGAAAAAAGCTCAAACAGTATTAACTCAACCGATGATCATACACTATCCCAAACCTATCAACTCACCTATAAAATTGACTGAATCCAAAAAGCGATTGGTATCATATGATACCAATCGCTTTTTATTAAGTATTTAATTAATTCTACTTCGTTTGAACCCGGCCCTGATAAACAACCCCACGGATGGGATCAACTGAAATAAGTTTCCCATGTTCAAGGATTTCCAACGCTTTAACAACATTGACAATAACCGGAATATCATAATGAAGTCCGGCAATGGCTCCTTCCGAACTGAGTCCACCTTCTTCCGTAATAATTGCCGATGCCAACAGTAAGATCTGACTAAGCTCTGGTGTCAGGGTTTTCACCACTAAAATATCACCTTCCTGAAAGTCATCCAGATTATCAGAAGTAATGAGTTTAGCAAGGCCAGTCACTGAGTTTTTCCCAATGCCGACCCCATTAATGATGGCATTTCCGACGGTATGCACCTTAATCATATTGGTATTTCCCTGAACACCTAAGGGCACACCTGCAGCAACGATGGCGAGATCTCCAAATTGCACATAGCCCTGCTCCATTGCTTTTTTTACCGCATCCATAATCATACTGTCAGTGTCCTTAAATTCCGGCGTGTAAATACAATTGACTCCCCAAACCAGGCCCAGACGACGAATCGTTGTCACCTTATCAGTAACCGCCAGAATCCCGCAATCAGGACGGTATTTGGAGATCATCCGGGCCGTATGACCTGAGGATGTGGCTGCGATAATAGTCTGTGCATCGAGTTGTTCAGAAATCTGACACGCCCCTTCGCTAACTGCATTCGTAATGCTCAGTTCCCCATGATCCGGTTTTTTACGACGGGCGTACTCTTCCGAATCTTCGCTTTTTACGACAATATTAAACATCGTTTTTACCGACTCTATCGGATAAGATCCCGCTGCTGTTTCACCTGATAACATCACGGCATCTGTTCCATCAAACACGGCGTTAGCCACATCACCGACCTCAGCTCGGGTCGGTCTGGGATTTCGCATCATCGAATCGAGCATTTGAGTTGCGGTAATAACGGGTTTCCCAACAAGGTTGCATTTTCGAATAATGCTCTTTTGAACCAGTGGTACATCTTCTGCCGGTATTTCTACCCCCAGATCCCCTCTGGCAACCATAATTCCATCGGAAACATTAAGAATTCGGTCGATATTCTCGACACCTTCCTGATTTTCAATTTTAGAAATAATGTCAATCAAATCTCCGCCATTGCGTTCTAAAACCTTTCTGATCTCTAATACATCATGGGGTTTTCTCACAAACGATGCCGCCACATAATCGACTCTTTGCTGGATTCCAAAAATAATATCACCGCGATCTTTTTCTGTTAAAGCAGGTAATTCAATGCTCATACCTGGTAGGTTGATACTTTTTTTGCTGCCCAGCGTTCCACCATTTAAAATCGTGCAGACCATTTCATTATTAAAAACATCTTCCACTTCCAATTGAATTAATCCATCATCGATGAGAATCCGACATCCCGGCGATACTTCATTGGGAAGATTTTCATGGGAAATACTGAAACGTTTTTCGTCACCCTGGATAATTTCGGTGGTTAGTGTTACCTTTTCTCCGGCAACCAGTTCTACCTGTCCGGCGCTCAGTTCTCCAGTTCTGATTTCGGGTCCCTTGGTATCCAACATAATCGCAACGGGAATCCCCAGCTCTTTACGTACTTCTTTGATCCGCTTAATTCTGGCCGCATGTTCTTCATGACTACCGTGCGAAAAATTGAGTCGTGCCACATTCATCCCATTGAGAATAAGTTCTTTTAATATTTCCTTTGTATCTGCTGCTGGTCCTAATGTGCAGACAATCTTAGTTTTTTTCATTTTCTACCTCTTTTCTAATTTAATCTCTCTCTATAAAATAACAAACATAAAAATCTTACTGATCAGCACCATCGTTATTGTTTATAACGCTGGTATAACCCGATTTACACGATGTTTGTTTTTATGAATCGCTCAAATGGATAATACCGAAGCCATATCATAAATATCCTGTCGGAAAATCTTTGGCATCGCCAGAGCTTCTTCGATCGGAATACCCAGATACGAGCCACATCGCTGGGCCATCACTGTTCCCGTTTCTTTCTTTATAATACTTAATACCGCATTATAACCCATAAAACTGGCCAGATTCCGATCCATATTCGACGGTGATCCCCCTCTTTGAATGTAGCCCAAATTTGTCCCCTTCGTTGTTACCTGGGTTTTTTCTTCAATCTTGACACAGTAATCCCGGTAATTACCACAGCCTTCTGCTAACATGACAATACTATGAAGTTTCCCCCGATCTTTCCCCTGCAGCAGTCGCAAACAAATCGCATCCAGGTCGGTTTCAACCTCCGGCAAAATTAAGGCCTCTGCACCTCCGGATAATCCCGAGTAAAGGGCGATATCGCCGCATTTTCGGCCCATCACCTGAACCACATTAATGCGATTATGGGAGTAGGTGGTATCTCTGATTTTGCTGATCGCATCCAGGGCTGTTGTTACGGCCGTATCAAAGCCGATGGTATAATCGGTAAATCCCAGATCATTATCAATGGTACCGGGAATACCCACCACGCTGACCCCTAATTTCTGGAGTGCCAGGGCACCATTCATGCTGCCATCACCACCGATAATAATCAGATGGTCAATGCCATATTCTTCCAGCACTTTGGCACCTTGCTTAACTCCCGCCTCGGTTGCAAAAAACTCACTTCTGGAGGTCCTGAGGATTGTTCCCCCCCGCTGTAGAATATCCGCTACCGAATAAACACTAAACGGTGTAATGTCGCCTTCCAGCAAACCTGCAAAGCCCCGATTAATCCCATAGACCTCAACCTTATTAAAGATTGCTGTTCGCACAACGGCCCGGATTGCTGCATTCATGCCGGGGGCATCGCCTCCGCTAGTTAAAACTCCAATTCTCATTTTTATTTTACCTCCACATTTTTTATTCCTAAAATTTGTCCTAATTCAGTGATCAGGGTTTCTTCAAGGGTAACCCATAAGTCTTTATTGGCCCCAAAATGCTTACCTTCGTTTTTTAAGTATAACACCACCGGCACCGATCCCGGATACTTAATTAGAATCGATTTTACCGATTTTATCAAGGCTTTTTCTGTTAAATCCCCTAAACTCAAAACCAGCTTTTGGCGCTTTTGGACTCCGTCATTGTTCTCATATGGCGCTTTGCTTTCGGTTACAGCCAGGTTTTGTATGTTCTTAGGCGGTTCTCCGATGGGATAGATCTGAGCTGCAATCACCGAGGTTCGAGCTTCTTCATTGTAATTGATTCGCCCCTTGATCACCAATGGTTGATCTTGTTTTAAATAACGACGATACTCATCATATGTTTTCGGAAAAACTACCACTTCGATGCGCCCATAAAGATCTTCAAGGGTTAGAAACGCCATCATCTGGCCTTTCTTTGTCATCATCGTTTTGCTCTCCACAATTAAACCACCAATACTGACTTGCTGTCCGTCCCGAATACCAGCATCTTTTAAATCCTGATAGCTGTCAACACTGCTGGAAAACAAGGTGACGGTTTTTTTTAAGATATCTTCATATTTTTCCAGTGGATGACCGGTAACGTAAAGACCTAAAACCTCTTTTTCCAATGCTAACCGTTCTTCTTTGGAAAACGGCTCTTTTTGAGGGAAATGATCCTCCTTCAGCGTTGTCAGTTCCTGTGATCCACCCAGTCCGGCCATATCCAAAAGGGACATCTGTCCGGAAATGCGATCTTTCTTTTCTCGCTGAACCTGATCGACAATCAGTTCAGCAATGGCCAGCATTTGCGCCCGGCTGTTGCCGATGCCATCAAATGCCCCGCCCTTAATAAGACTTTCGATGCTGCGCCTGTTTAAGGATTTCAGGTCCACCCGCTCACAGAAATCCCGTAGATTCAAGAAATTGCCCTTGGCTTTGCGTGCTTCAATAATAGCGGCAATGGCATTTTTACCGAGCCCCTTAACGGCTCCCAAACCAAAGCAAATCGAATTACTAGAAACACTAAACTTCTCGTAGCTTTCATTAATACTGGGTGGTAATACATGAATACCCATTTTTCGGCAATCTTCTATATATTTCGCCACTTTTTTCTCATCATCCATAATACTCGACATTAAAGCCGCCATAAACTCGGTGGGATAGTAGCACTTCAACCAGGCAGTTTGATAGGCGACAACGGCATATGCCGCCGCATGGGATTTATTAAAGGCGTATTTTGCGAAATCTTTCATTTCTTCAAAGATTTTTTTTGCCGCCGCTTCTGATACCCCCCGGCGGATGGCACCGTCAACTAGAACTTTTCCGGTTTGATCGACTTCACCATGGATAAAAACCAGACCCTCGGCCTCCATCACGCTAATCTTTTTCTTGGACATGGCCCGTCTGACCAGGTCACTTCGTCCCATTGAAAAACCAGCCACATCGCGAAATATCTGCATCACCTGTTCCTGATAAACCATACACCCATAAGTGACGTTGAGGATATTCTCAAGAATGGGATGATCATAGGTAACCAGAGAGGGGTTTTTCTTGTTTTCAATATAGCGTGGAATCTGATCCATCGGCCCAGGCCGATAAAGTGAGATCCCAGCGATAATATCTTCAAAACTGCCCGGTTGGAGTTCCTTGATAAATTGCTGCATGCCCCGGCTCTCCAATTGAAAAACACCCAGGGTGTCGCCTTTTGAGAGCATTTCATAAACCTTGACGTCATCCATTTCCAGACTGTCCAGATCCAGACGACGACCAGTGCTATGTTCAATATGCTCCAGGGCATCGCGGATCACCGTTAAGGTTCGCAGGCCCAGAAAATCCATTTTGAGCAGGCCCAGATCTTCCAATAAACCCATCGGAAA
>Ga0163223_100327_pt1 | contig 16071 bp, 13 predicted proteins | sample MSEWel2016_02_17_2_FD_113147 | JGI IMG/M metagenome (GOLD analysis project Ga0163223, IMG submission 113147) | Subsurface microbial communities from deep shales in West Virginia, USA - MSEEL Well Study Marcellus 5H_2016_02_17 ...
AATGGGAAGTGAAAGAATATTAGATGAGATACTAGAACCATTAAGGGCTGACTATGACTATATTATCATTGATACTCCACCTTCCCTTGGATCCTTAACCATTAATGCATTAAGTGCGGCAGATAGTGTGATTATAACCGTTAACCCTCAATTATTAGCTATGATGGGATTACAAGATTTCTTAAAGACAACAAAAAAGATACAGACACGGATTAATCAAAAATTAGCGATTAAAGGTATTTTACTAACGATGTGTGATGCTAGAACCAACTTATCTAAGATATTATCAGAACAAATGAAAGAAGCCTACAACGGCGTAATAAACATATATGAAACACACATACCAATGACAGTTAAGGTTGGAGAATCAGTTTATTATGGGCAAAGCATTTCGGAATACTGTCCGGATTCAAAAGCCGGAATTGCTTATAGTAAATTTGCAAAGGAGCTTGTTGCTAATGAAGAAAAATAGTCCCAGAAGAAATATTGTTGATGCTATTGATTTTCTAACAGAAGGCTCTTTAGAACAACAAGTACAAGACATTTCAATTGATAAAATCAGTGAATTTACAGACCATCCATTTCATCTTTATGAAGGTAAAAGACTTGAAGATATGGTCGAAAGTATAAAAGCTAATGGTGTGTTAACCCCTGTAATAGTAAGAAAAACTGAGATTGGAAGGTATCAAATGCTTGCTGGCCATAATCGAATGAATGCAAGTAAACTAGTTGGGTTAGAAACGGTGCCGGCAGTTGTTAAAGATAATCTGACAGATGAAGAAGCTTATATATATGTTATTGAAACAAATTTAATGCAACGATCTTTTAGTGATATGTACCCTTCAGAAAAAGCAGTTGTATTAGAGATGCGATATAGGATGGTTACGAATCAGGGTAGAAGAACGGATATATTAAATGAATTACAGTCCCTGGAGCTTGGAGAAACCACGGATGAAGATAAGTTTACAGATAGCCGTGGAAGGATAGGTAAAGATTACGGATTGTCTGGAAGAACAATTGCTAGATTGTTAAGACTTAACAATTTGATTGAAGAGTGGAAACTTGCAGTTGATAACGAGAATATCGCATTGATGACAGGTGTTGAAATATCGTATATTTCAAATGAATTGCAAAAACATTTATTTAATGAGTGTGACGAAATGGGAATTAAGTTAAGTCTAAAAGACGCAAAACAGTTAAAGGAAATGAATAATAGTAATGACTTGAACGAAACCGAAATTACGAAATACCTATTCAGCAATGAAAAAGCAAAGATAAAGTCCAAAACACATCAGAATATTAGTGTTTCAAATAAAATAATTGATAAATACTTCGGTGAACTTGCTAATAAGAAGGAAGTTGAGTCAGTAGTGGAAAAGGCGTTAGAAGAATATTTTAAAGATAGGGGATAAAGTAAATGGAAAAATTGAACTTAGATTACTATTATGGGAATGAATCTGAGCAATTTTCATTTTTTAGAATTCCCAAAGTATTATTTACAAATGAGTATTTTAAGGATTTATCAGCTGAAGCTAAAGTCCTATACGGTATATTATTAGACCGTATGGGGCTTTCAAGAATGAATGGATGGGTAGATCGTAATAATCGTGTTTACATAATTTATCCCATTGAAGAGATTCAAAACAGCATGAATTGTGCTAAACAAAAGGCAGTTAAGTTAATGGCTGAACTAGATAGTACGAAAGGAATTGGACTAATTGAAAAGAAACGACAAGGATTAGGAAAGCCTAATCTTATTTATGTGAAAAATTTCATTACTGAAAAAGTAACCACGTTAAATAGTTTAGGGGATAATCCTGTTGATCAGTCTGTGGAAAGAGTATTAATAGATGAGACATCAAACTTCAAGAAGTATGAAAATCATACTCCAGAAGTATTAAATTCAAACCCAGAGAAGTATGAAAATCAAACCTCTGGAATAATGAATAACACAATTCAAGAAGTTCCAAAATCAAAATGTAATAATACTAATATTAATTATACTGACTCTAATGATATTGAATCTAATCATATCCATTCAATCAAGTTATCTGGAAGTGGGCAAAATAGAACGGAGGATGGATTGGATGGGATATACAACAGAAAATATTATTTTGAAATGATAAAAACAAATATTGAATATCAAGCTTTAACAGCTACAATGTGTAGCTCTGAAAATATAGATAATATGGTTAACATTATGGTAGATATCTGCTCCTTACCTGATGGCTCAACAGTCAGAGTGAATGGGGTGTCCTTGCCAATTGATATTGTGAGAAAAAGGTTTCTTGAAATTGACTATTCACATATTGAATACGTGAATAGTGCCCTTGAAGAAAATCCTACAAGTGTAAGAAATATAAGGAGCTATTTGATTACAACATTATTTAATGCGCCAGCGACTATTAGCCAATATTATCGGGCAAAAGTTAATCACGATATGAGAGGCCGATAAAGAAATACGAATTTGAAATGGGAGGTGTAGTATGCAAGAACAAGTTAACGAAAAAACCATTGCCCTACAGGTGAAAGCAACTAAACTTACAGCAACAGAGCTTAAAAAAGTTATTGCAATGTATCTAAGATATAGAAAACAAAAGAGGCTATTGAATAAGGGGAATACACCCAAAAATTCAGGTAAGAAAACGACACTTGAAAAGCTGACGAAAAAGTATGATGGCCTTAAATCTATAGAGATTACTGAAAATAATATTAAAGACTTTGAAAAGGTGGCTAAGAAATTCAATCTTGAATATGCCTTAAAAAAAGATGTTACGACCAGCCCACCAACATTTTTTGTTTTCTTTAAAGGAAAAGATCTTGATATCATTGATTTTTCCTTTAAAGAATATTTGAAAACGAGTTTGAATCAATCAAATGAGAAACGACCATCTGTACGTCAGGCACTCAAAAAATTGTTAGAAGTGGCTAAGTCATTTAATAAAGATAAGGTCAAGAATAAGGATAAGGAGCAAAGCCTATGATCTTGAATAGCATTCAATCCATGGATAAGAAAAAAATCCTTATAAAGATTTCGCCTTATTTCTTTGTCTTTTATTTATTCAATCAGTTATCAGAAGTTTATAGACAAATAGATGAAGCTAATCTAATGACAAAATTATCACTATTGATGATCAACCTAAGCACGTTATTTGATACCCCGGTAATTAGTTTTAATAGCAAAGATTTGATTGTTGGATTAGTGGGAAGTATAGGTATTTATAGTATTGTTTATGTAAAGGGTAAAAATGCCAAAAAGTATCGTAAAGGAATCGAATACGGTTCGGCAAGATGGGGGACGGTTAAGGACATAAAACCTTATATTGAACCGATATTTGATAATAATATTATTTTGACAGAATCAGAAAGATTGATGATGGACAGCCGCCCTAAAAATATCAAATATGCAAGAAATAAAAATGTATTAGTGGTTGGTGGATCAGGATCAGGGAAAACAAGATTCTATGTTAAACCTAATTTAATGCAAATGCATTCCAGTTATGTTGTAACAGATCCTAAAGGAACAGTACTAGTTGAGTGTGGAAAATTATTGGAACGTGGACGTCCCAAGAGAACGGACGATGGAAAGATTAAGACAGATAATAAAGGTGAAATTGTCTATGAGCCATATAGAATAAAAGTACTCAATACAATTAATTTCAAGAAGTCGATGCACTATAACCCTTTCGCATATTTACGCTCTGAAAAAGATATTCTGAAGTTAGTGAATACAATTATTGTTAATACAAAAGGTTCTGGTGAAAAGGCCAGTGAAGATTTTTGGGTGAAAGCAGAAAAACTCTATTATACAGCATTAATTGGATATATTTTTTATAAAGCACCTAAGAACGAGCAAAATTTTACAACATTACTTGAAATGATTAATGCGAGTGAAGCAAGAGAAGACGATGAAAGCTTTAAAAACCCAGTAGATTTATTATTTGATTCACTAGAACGAGAAGATCCTGAACACTTTGCTGTAAGACAATATAAGAAATATAAATTAGCTGCAGGTAAAACAGCCAAATCAATTTTAATCAGTTGTGGTGCAAGATTGGCACCCTTTGATATAAGAGAATTAAGAGAACTATTAGAATATGATGAATTAGAACTTGATACGTTAGGAGATGAATTAACGGCACTATTTGTTATTATCTCAGATACGGATGATACCTTTAACTTTGTGGTTGCGATGATGTATACGCAACTTTTTAATTTGCTCTGTGATAAGGCAGATGATGTCTATAAAGGGAGGTTACCCATACATGTACGCCTATTGTTAGACGAATTTGCCAACATCGGTCAGATACCAAAGTTTGAAAAGTTGATTGCAACAATCCGTTCTAGGGAGATATCAGCAAGTATTATTTTGCAAGCTCAAAGTCAATTGAAAGCAATATATAAAGACCATGCAGATACAATACTAGGCAATTGTGACACGTCCTTATTTCTTGGTGGAAAAGAGAAAACAACCTTGAAAGAAATCTCAGAAAGCTTAGGTAAAGAGACGATTGATTTATTCAATAACTCTGAAAATAGAGGACGAGAAAAAAGTTATGGTATTAACTACCAAAAATTAGGAAAAGAGCTTATGACGGTTGATGAAATAGGTGTTATGGATTCAAGTAAGTGTATCATGCAACTACGAGGTGTTCGACCATTTATATCAAATAAGTATGATATTACCAAACATAAGCATTATAAGTATCTAGGAGATTTTAATAAAAAGAATAACTATGACATCGAAAAAAGTTTAAATACAACTCTTAGATTCAAGAAGAACCAACCGCTCGAGGTTGTAGAATTAAATCTAGAGAATAGCTGAAGCACTTATTCATCAGAAATGATAATAGGTGTTTTTCTATAATATAGGGAGATGAAATAATCATTTTCCATTACAAATAAAACAAGGAAAATAGGAGGAAACAACAATGGATTTTTTTAATTCAGCAATTGACACTTTACAAACTTTAGTAACAGCACTAGGAGCAGGATTAGGCGTATGGGGAGTCATCAATCTATTGGAAGGGTATGGTAACGACAATCCGGGAGCCAAATCTCAGGGTATTAAGCAACTCATGGCCGGTGGTGGTGTGGTGTTAATTGGAACACAATTAGTCCCATTACTTAAAAATGTATTTTAGAAAGGAAAAACATGTCTGGAATTTTTGATAAGATAGAACAATTTTTTATTGAGCTACTTATTGGAATAATCGAGCAGAATTTAACCGGTTTGTTGACTGAGGTTAACGCTAAGGTTGGAACAATTGCAACGGAAGTGGGGCAAACCCCACAAAGTTGGAATAGCAGTATCTTTGATATGATTAAAAGCTTGTCAGATACTGTTATTGTTCCAATAGCCGGTTTAGTGATGACCGCAATTCTTTGCTATGAGTTAATCTCGATGATTATGGAAAAAAATAATATGCATGATATCGATACATGGATGTTTTTTAGATGGATGATGAAAGCAGTTATTGCAATATATTTTGTGACAAACACTTTTAATATTGTAATGGCTGTCTTTGATATTAGCCAGCATATTGTAAATGCATCATCAAGTGTTATTAATTCAAGTACGAGTGTTGATATTACATCAGCGGTTGCTTCAATGGTAGATGAACTTGCAACAAAATCTGTACCTGAGCTTATCTTAATAGCTTTAGAAACTGGGGTAGTGAGACTTTGTATGATGGCAATTTCTATAATAATAACAGTCATTTTATATGGTCGGATGATTGAAATCTATTTGGCTAGTTCAGTGGCAGCGATTCCTTTTGCTACAATGGCAAATAAAGAATGGAGTCAAGTTGGAAACAACTATTTAAGAAGCCTTATTGCCTTAGGGTTACAAGGATTTTTTCTTATGGTTTGTGTGGGAATCTATGCAGTATTAGTTAATTCAATTACTGTTACCAGTGATATTCATGCAACAATATTCGCAATATTAACCTATACAATAATCTTATGTTTTGCGTTACTTAAAACGAGTAGCTTAGCAAAATCAGTAATGAATGCGCATTAGGAGGTAAATTATGGCATTTGTATCAGTTCCAAAAGACTTAAGTAAAGTTAAGACGAAAGTGGCTCTAAATCTTACCTTAAGACAATTAGTAAGTTTTTCAATCGGTGCAATAATCGGAATACCTGTCTATTGGTACACAAGAACAACAGTGGGTAATGATATTGCAGTATTTTTTATGATTTTATGTGTTTTACCCTTTTTCTTCTGTGGTGTATTTGAAAAAGATGGTATTGTATTTGAAAAATATATGAGCTATATCATTAAACAAAAATTTATTTACCCAAAAGTTAGAATATATAAGACAGAAAACTTCTATGAGTATCTGGATAAAGGTGATGAAAGAGAGGTGGTTAAGCGTGAAAAGTCAAAGACAGAAAAACCAAGAAAATCAACTGACAAGAAATCAAAAGGCATTAAGTCAAAACCAAAAGCTGCTTAAAAAAGAAAAGGCGAATAAACAGAAAAAAGCTAGGAAAATAAAAAGGCGCATATCTAATACAGCACAGGATACCTTAGCCTACAAGGCAATTTTTCCAGACGGTGTTTGCCAGATAGACAATAAAAAGTATTCTAAGACGATTCGTTTCTATGATATTAATTATCTGTTAGCGCAAAATGAAGACAAATCCTTGATCTTCGAGAATTATTGCGACTTCTTAAATTACTTTGATTCAGCTATATCGGTTCAGTTATCCTTTGTTAACATGCGAGCAAATTCAGATATTTTTCTGGAGACAATTAAAATCGATCATCAAAATGATGATTTCAATGATATACGAAAAGAATACTCTGATATGCTACAAAATCAATTATCTAAAGGCAATAATGGTTTAATCAAAACTAAGTATATAACGATTAGTATTGAAGCAGACCATTATAAAAAAGCCAAACAAAGATTAGAACGAATAGAAACGGATATTATTAATAACTTCAAAGTTATGGGGGTAAAAGCGGATTCTCTTACTGGCAAAGAACGGGTGGAACTATTACACAGTATTTGTCATCAAGATACGAAAGAACGACTTAATTTTAAATGGGATTTAGTGAAAAACGGAGGAATGAGTACAAAGGATGTTATTGCACCGACATCATTTAATTTTAAAAATCCTAAGCAGTTAACGGTAGGAAAGACGATTGGTGCAGTCAGTTATCTTCAGATATTGGCTCCGGAGTTGACGGATCGAATGTTAGCGGATTTTTTAGATATGAATAATGATATCATTGTTAACTTTCATATAAAATCAATTGATCAATCAAAAGCAATTAAGATGATTAAGAGAAAGATAACAGATATTGATAAAATGAAGATAGAAGAACAGAAAAAAGCTGTAAGAAGTGGTTATGATATGGATATTATTCCATCTGATTTAGTGACTTTTAATACGGAAGCCAAGAGTTTATTAGAAGAATTGCAAAGTAGAAATGAGCGATTATTCTTAGTAACAGTAGTTATTTATAATACAGCTAATAGTAAACAAAAACTTGAAAACATTGTATTTCAACTCAATGGAATAGCCCAAAAATATAATTGTGCGATTAGGCGATTAGACTATCAACAAGAAAGTGGCTTTTTATCTAGTTTGCCAATAGGTGAAAAATTTATTGAGATTAATAGAGCATTAACAACATCAAGTACAGCTATATTTGTTCCTTTTACAACACAAGAATTATTTATGGAAGGACAAAGTCTTTACTATGGGCTAAATGCCTTATCAAATAATATGATTATGGTAGATAGAAAGAAGCTAAAAAATCCAAATGGACTCATATTAGGAACTCCAGGGAGTGGAAAATCCTTTAGTGCTAAGCGTGAAATTACCAATGCATTCTTGATTACCAACGATGATATCATGATATGTGATCCGGAAGCAGAATATTATCCGTTGGTTAAAAAACTACAAGGTCAGGTTATAAAGATTGCACCAAGCAGTAGGGATTACATTAATCCGTTGGATATTGACTTAAATAATGGCGAAGATGATCCGATTCGAGATAAATCGGATTTTATTATATCTCTTTGCGAGCAAATTGTAGGTGGCCGCTATGGATTAGATGGTGAGGAAGTTTCAATAATTGATAGGTGTGTAAGAAATATTTATGAAAAATATATGGAGAATCCTTCTAAAGATACGATGCCAATACTGGAAGACTTTTATAATATGTTACTTGAACAAAAAAATGATAAAGCCACAGGCATTGCCACAAGATTTGAAATTTATGTTCTTGGATCAATGAATGTATTTAATCATCGGACCAATGTTGATATTACAAATCGAATGGTATGTTTTGATATAAAAGAATTAGGTAGCACGCTTAAAATGCTTGGTATGTTAATTGTTCAAGAAACTGTTTGGGGCCGAGTGGCTGCTAATAGAAATAGTGGAAAATCTACAAGATATTATATTGACGAATTCCATTTGCTTTTAAAAGATGAAGCGACCTCAAGATACTCTGTTGAAATTTGGAAGAGATTTAGAAAATGGGGTGGTATTCCTACCGGTATTACCCAAAATGTTCAGGATTTTTTATCAAGTAGAGAAGTTAGTAATATTGTGGGGAACTCAGACTTTATCTATATGTTAAATCAAAATGCAGAGGATCGAGCTGTTTTAGCAAAACAGTTGAGTATTTCAAAGCATCAGTTATCTTATGTAACCAATTCTAATGAAGGAGAAGGGCTGCTATTTTATGGGAATGTTATTATTCCATTTCTTGATAAGTTTCCTAAGGAAACGATGTTATATAGTATTATGACAACTAAACCTGAAGAAATTACTAAGTAGAGGGAGATGATTAATTGGCAAGACATAACAAGTTAAAGGGCAGAGATGGTAGTGCCTTTAGAGATTTACACAATAATTTAACGACTGAAAAAAACAGGAAAACTATCGGACCACCCAATAACATCGGTGGTCATTTTAATGCCAAGAATGAGGTGGATCAGAGTAGGAAGAAGCTAAAAAGAAAACAACATGAAAGCTTAGAATTCAATATTGATGAGATACAAAAATCGCAGACAATTACTTATGGACAACTTGACCAGAAGTTAGATGATACTGATATAGCGGAGGATATTAACAACCCTATTGAGGGCGCTATTCCTGAAAATAAAAGCATATCAAGAAGTCAAATCATAACTAAGGATAGAATCAACGATCATTTAAACCTGAAAGAAAAATCTATAGCTCATGATTATACGAAGAAACTCCAGTCAAAAAACAGATACAGAAGCGAGAAAAAGGCAAGTAGCAAATCAGAATCAAGAGATAAAGCGACCTATGATTACTATACAACCGATTCTGATAATGATGGCGTTGCAGATGTAAATGATGTAAGTGATTATGACTCAACGGTTCAAGATTTTGGCGATGTTCCGAAGACAAAAAGAAACAAGACTATTAAAGTGAATTCAAAGGAATCCAATACTAATAAAACAGGAAAGGGCAAGGAAAAACAGGAACAGAAGCTAGACAAGAAAATTATTAAGAAGAAAAATCGATTAATATTTGAGGAAAATCAACCTAAAAGTAAGGCGCTTAATAACACGGTCAAAGTCATAGTTGGTGCCAGTATAGCTACTAAAAATACTATAGGTTATTACAATCAGGTTGAAAGTTTGCAAGATTCAGACAATAATTCTGCTGTTCAAGCAATGGGGAAAGGCTTTGATTTATCAAAAAGTAAAACGAGTAAAAAACTTACAAAGTTAAATCAAGGTTTGCGTTCAAGTAGCAATAAAACAAATATTAAAAGGTTGGAGAAAAAGTCAGTACGATTGAAGTATGATGTTGGTTTTGAAAAAGTATTAAAAAGAAATAAAATCTACAATAATTCTAAAGGTCTAAATAAGTACTATCAACGCTCTATGATAAAAAGAAATTACAATAAAAAAGTTAAAGGTTCTGTCGTACAACAGCTTCAAAAGGGTATAAAAAAAGTCGGTAAGTTGATGAAAGAAATTTCGTTAATGATTGTTAAGCGCTTTGGAATTTATATAGCTGGAGCAATATTACTGGTTGTCCTTATTTCCTTGCTTTTAAGTTTCTTTATGGGGTTATTTTCTAGCGGAGTTAGTATGATTGTTTCAACGTCTTACCAGGCAAATGATATTGTAATAACAGATTCAAATAATTATTATCAGCTAAATGAAGTTAATTTGCTTTATGCGATTGAAAATGTAGAAGCAGATTTCCCGGACTATGATGCGTATAGATATAATGTTGCAACAATAGGACATAATCCGCATGAAATAGCGGCGTATTTAACGGCAAAATATGGAGAATTTACACTGAATCAGGTACAGGGAGAATTAAGCAGTATATTTAATGAACAGTATATCTATAGCCTTACGGAAATTATTGAGACTCGTACGAGAACTAAAACGACAACATCAACAGATCCTATAACAGGTGAGGAAACAACAACATCTAAAGAAGTAGAATATGATTGGTATGTGTTAGAAATAAAATTGCAAAGTAATAGCCTAGAGCAGATTTTGTTATCAAGATTAACGGATGAAGAAAAAGAAGTATATAACGTTCTGATGGAATCAAAAGGTAACTTTATTAGCTTTCCTAGTCCAATAAACCAGGAATGGTATAGTTCTATTTCAAGCCCTTTTGGATATCGTTTAGACCCTATGACAGATGAAGTAACATATCATAAAGGAGTCGATATTGCTCAACCGGAAGGTACTGATTTGATTTCCATTTTTTCCGGTACTGTTTTATACACTGGATACGATGCCGATGGATATGGAAATTATGTTATTATCGAGCAGGAAGGTACAAAAATATCAGCGCTATATAGCCATTGCGTTAGTATAGAAGTAGATGAAGGAAGCTTGGTTAATGTAGGGGACATTGTTGCTAAAGTAGGCTCGACAGGAAGATCAACCGGTAATCATGTTCATTTTGAAATAAGGGATCCAAGCGGTAATACCTTGAACCCTTATTTTTATTTGCTTAATGCAACCCAGGAATTTGATTAAGAGAAACTAGGCTTACTAATATACGATAGAAGGAGATTTTTATGGATAAGAGATTGGAAAAAACTTTAAAGGAACAAGTGAAAATTGAAGAGCAATTAGAGGCATTGCGAAGTAAATTAACAGATGTCAAAGAGAAAAGGATTGCCTTTGAAAAAGAGGAATTATTTAAAAATTTTAAAGAAACAGAAATATCTCTAGAAGAGTATCAAATGATTGTTAGAGAAGCGATATACGAGTATAAAGGTTTAAATGATACAGCTAATGCGGAAGAGAAAAAGGAGAATTCAGATAATGAAGAAGAGAATTAAAACAATTACGATTATGCTTTTGTGTGTATGGATTGTAGCAGGAAATTTGGTTGAAGCTGCAGAACCAGATACAACGGATGAAATCATTGAAATTACATCTGAAAAAAACATTGAAACTAATTTTTCAAGTAAAGAATATGAAATTGAAGGAGATAGTAAAAATCACTATTTAGTAGAAGGTGGAAATGATAAGGCCATAAATACATTGGCAACTCAACAGAATATTGCCAATGCTACACTGGTAGAAAATGTTAATGTACAAGGCAAACCATATAATATGGAGATACTTGATAATGCGTCATATGAAAGTAAAGAACCCTTAGAATTAAGACAATTTATCTCCTTTGAAACAAAATCAGGCAAAGTATTTCACTTAATTATTGATCATAGTAAAAACGGTGATAACGTTATGATGCTAACAGAAGTTGGTGAACAGGACTTATTAAATATGATAGAGGAGCAGGCAGAAGTAGAACTTGAGTTGTCTGAGAAACAACCGGATACAGAAGAAGAATCTAATGAAAAGCCATCAGAAGAAAGAGAAAAAACTGATGAAGTAAATGAAGATATTACGGTCAGTGGTGAAGCCATCAAGAAAGAGATAAATACTGATTTGATCATTATAATAGTGGTAGCATTATTTGGAGGTATTGGCGGTTGGTACTTTAAAATATACAAGCCAAAACGCCAAGCTCTTTATGACGAAGAAGTTGATGAAGCAGATTATCTAGAGGATGAAGACTATGAAGATGATGATGAACAATTATAAAATTTGAAAGGGTGTTAACATTATGGAGAAAATTAGTTTTAATTCAAAAGAACATAAATTGTTTTATGAAGAAATGTTGGGTAAATTTACATATCAAGATGAATATCATAAAGCATTCTTTTATTGTATGGGTTCTTGTGAAACAACCAGAAAACATATTAATAAATTATTTGATTTTGACCAAGGAGGTATTAATCCGGATAACATAAATGAATCATTTCAAACGGGTACAAGTTATAAGGTAACTCGAATGGCTTTTAATCTTTGGAATGGTTATGTTGATGAAAATAATCCTGGAGCATTTACTCCTAATGAACTGTTTTGCTGTGATTTAGCAAAAGAGTTTCAGCAAGCAATTAAATTAAGGTATCCAGATAATTTTATGGAAAGAGAAAAAGGTAAAGATAGTATTAGAGAAAAGATTGAGGTTTTACAGAAAAAGCAGGAACATTCAAAGGATACACTAGAAATCAAAATCGAAAAAAGAAATGAGCTTGTAAATGGAGGGATGAGATAATATGAAGATTGTAATAGCAGAGAAACCGAGTGTAGCACAGGCTATAGCAAAAGTTATTGAGGCTAATGAAAAAAAGAATGGTTATTATGAAGGTGATAATTATTTAGTAAGTTGGTGTGTTGGACATTTAGTAGGGCTTTCTAATCCGGAAGATTATAATCAAAAGTATAAAAAATGGAGATATGAAGATCTGCCAATATTGCCGAAAAGTTGGTCCTATTCAGTAAAAAAAGAAACAAAGAAACAATTTATGATCTTAGAGAACTTAATGAAAAGAGAGGATGTTAAAAGCGTTATTGAAGCAACAGATGCGGGGCGTGAAGGAGAGTTGATTTTTAGGCTAGTATATGACCAAATAGGTAAAAAAAAGCCAATAGAACGTCTTTGGATAAGTTCGATGGAAGATCACGCAATAGAAGATGGATTTCACAATTTAAAATTAGGTCGTGATTATGAAAATTTATATCAATCAGCATTAGCTAGAAGTAAGGCAGATTGGCTTGTAGGGATTAATGCAACAAGATTGTTTACAACGATTTATAGCAATAAACTAAGTGTAGGTAGAGTTCAGACACCTACACTTGCAATGATCGCAATGCGAGATGAGCAAATAAAAAGTTTTCAGAAAGAAAAATTTTATCAAGTTGAATTAGATTTAGGGAAATTCAAAGTCAAAAGTGAAAAAACATCTAGCTTAGAAGACATTAATGAATTAGTCCATTTTTGCAAGGGAAAAGCAGCGATAATAGCAGAAGTGAGTAAAGAAATAAAAAAGAATAAACCACCCTTATTATTTGACTTAACAACTCTACAAAGAGAAGGTAACAGATTATTTGGGTATACAGCAAAGCAAACATTAGACTATACGCAGAGCCTCTATGAGAAGAAGCTAGTCACATATCCAAGGACAGATAGCCGGTACATAACTGAGGATATGGAAAAAACAGTTAGAGAAATGATTAATAATATTGATAGCAACATTCTTAATCCGGACTTGAGCAGAATTATAAACAATAGTAGAGTTACGGACCATCATGCAATTATTCCAACAAAGTATTCCTTTCAAATGAATGAAAACGAGGTTCCTAGAAATGAATTGAATATTTATAAGCTAATTCAGTCTAAGTTAATAGCCTCAATTAGCCTAGATTATATTTACGAACAATTAACCATAAAAGCTTGCGTAGACAATAGGGAATTTAAAGCAAGTGGTAAAACGGAATTAGAAATGGGATTTGTGGCTGTAGAAGATGCATTTAAAGTTGATAGAGGAATCAAAGTTAATTCAGATAATAAAAAAGAGACTAAGTTGCCTAAAATTCATAAGGGAGCAACCTTCAATATACTTGATTCAAATAAATTAGAAAGTTTCTCGGCTCCACCAAAGTATTATACTGAGGACACTTTGCTGTCAGCTATGGAAAAAGCAGGGACGGAAGAGTTGGATCAATCTTTAAATATTGAAAAGAAAGGGTTGGGAACGCCGGCAACAAGGGCCAGTATTATTGAAAAATTAATAAGTGTTGGATATATTGAAAGAAAAAAGAAAAATTTGATGGCTTCAGAAAAAGGAATTGAATTAATCAACATTGTACCGGAGAACTTAAAATCGGCAAAGACAACAGCAGAATGGGAAAACAAGTTGGTTGAAATATCTGAAGGAAATAGAGATGTTATTGAATTTATGAAGAGTATTGAAATAGAGGTTGATGCCTTAGTAAAAGCATATTCAGATCATGAAGTGGTAAATAATTTCACGACAAATAAAGAAATTATTGGCATTTGTCCAAGGTGCGGGGCAGAAGTTTATGAAGGTAATAAGAACTTTTATTGTTCTAATAAAGAATGTGAATTTAGTATGTGGAAGAAGGACAAGTTTTTTACCAACAAAAAAAAGACATTAACGAAAAGTATGGCAACGGAAATGTTGGGAAAAGGAGAAGTTATGGTTAAAAAGTTTTATTCCGATAAGAAGGATAAGTACTATGATGCCAAGGTCATTCTTGATGATACCGGGAAGTGGGTTAATTATAAGTTGGATTTTGATAGAAATAATCATTTGATGTAATTAAGGTTTGAGGTATAATGATACTTGATGATTTGTTTTGATTGTTAAGGGTAATTGTATCAAAAAAACTAAGCTTTGAGGAGGAGAGAAATGATAGAATTTGCAAAAATTCAAAGAGAGAATATTTTTGGAGAAGAATTTAATGATTTTCAAGAAAATAATGTGCTCGAGTTTGGAGATAAAAAAGTTGTAGTATTATATGGTCCGAATGGTACAGGAAAGACTAGTCTTGCAAAAATTTTGAAATGTGATAATGGCTGTGAGTATAGTCTGTCATATGAAGGACGGGTATATACAAATATAGATATTAACCTTTTTCATATTATCGAAGATCAGAATGGAAGAAATCTAATAGTTGGAGAAACCAAAGATTTCTTACTGGGGGATGATATAAGACATGAATATGATTTAAAAACCCAAATTGATAGTGCTTTTGAAGTGCTTTTTAAAAATATTTTAGCTGAAAAATTAAAAACATTTTATAAAATTAAGAAAAGAAACAGTGTAATTATAGATTATATTTCTGATGAAAACATCAAGAGTTATACAAGTAACATCGCAAATAATAGATCTAAAGGTTCCCAAATAGAACGAAATAGTTTTGTTGAGTATGTAAGTAATCTTGAAGTATTAGAGATTGAGGAATATGATGAAAATAAATGTGAGTTTTTAATTTCTGAACTTGAAAATAATAATTCCGTAATTAGCAAGATTATGGTTTTAAGAAATGATTCAATCGAGCAAAACTCTAGTGTGGAAAAGATAGAAAGACATAGTGAGGCAATAAGAATACTATCTAAATTTAAGAACGTAGAAGAATGTATTGTTTGTGATGGGTCATTATGTGTTGAAGATAAACTTCGAGATAAAGCTGCTAATAGAGAGATTATTTATAATTCTTTACAACAAAACACAAGAGAAATATTGGATGCCCTTCTCAAATTAGTTGATGAGTCTGACCCATTTAGCCTTAAACATAAAATTATTAATTCTATAAATAATGGTGATTGGACATTGATTGAACAAGTTCAGAATGAGATAACTATTTATCTAGACATTATTAGTAAAAGGGTAACAAATCTTTTTGTTGAAAGTCTTGCAGAAACTCAACTATTTAGCTATATGGGAGAATATAATCATCTAGTTGCAAGTAGACCAGAATTAACTGATGAAGATATTATTTTCATAGAGAATATTGTTAGTGATAATATTGATAAGTCAATAGAATTACAAAGAGATGAGAATAATACGTTACGCCTAGTATTAGACGGAGCTGAATTCCTAAATAAGGATAGGCAAGAACTAAAATTAAGTAATGGAGAACAAAATTTTATTTCTTTGGCGTTTGAACTCTTAAAAGCAAAGAATGTTGACAAAGAGATAATCGTCTTAGA
>Ga0163223_100328_pt1 | contig 16056 bp, 15 predicted proteins | sample MSEWel2016_02_17_2_FD_113147 | JGI IMG/M metagenome (GOLD analysis project Ga0163223, IMG submission 113147) | Subsurface microbial communities from deep shales in West Virginia, USA - MSEEL Well Study Marcellus 5H_2016_02_17 ...
AGGGGTTTGGTATAGATGAAACTCTGGTACAGTTTTTCAAAAGAGCTCAAGTTATCTTCAAAAAGCTGGTACTTTTATCTAGAACTGGTTATGGCCATTGTCCTGCTCGTCGTTCTTCTCTTTGTTGTGCCGGAAGATTTTGATAGTAAGGGCAAGGAATATATGTATCTTGACCTTCCCCAAGTTGTTCAAGATAACTATAGGAAAAATCTCCTGGAAGACGATGTGGATGAAGCGGTGGAGTATGTTGAGCTTGAGGCAGAGGATGCGCTTTTTCCAGCCATGCTATATGAAACAGAGGAATCCAAAGTTTACCTTTTGGAGAGTAAGATAGCCATAGACGCCATCACGGAATCAGAACGGGTACCGACGGTTTATGCCCATGTCAACGATCAGAATCAGATTGTATTTACCTATTATCTGCAGGGTTATGAAACGCAAAAACTTCAGAATCTATTAGGTGTATTTCATAATCGACTAGCAGGACATGATGTGATTGAAGCCTATTCGGAACAGTTGGAGGTCAGGCGCCTATATCAAAACAGCCAGCCACTGAATGATCGAGAGAATATTCTACCTGTTTTTTTAACCTTCAACGGCAGCTTGATGAGTCTGTTTATGATTGCAGCCTATATTTTCCTAGACAAGGGTGAAGGCATTATCAAAGCCTATGCAGTGACTGCCTCCTCTGTCTGGCATTATTTATTGAGTAAAATCGGTGTGATTATTACAACGAGTATCTTTACGACGCTAATTATAACGATACCCATTATGGGTTCTCAACCTAACTATCCCATGCTACTTCTGTTTTTATTCACGTCAGGATTTTTTGCTGCAGCTCTGGGACTTCTCTTAACAAGCTTTTATGACGATATTGTTGAAGCCTTTGGTGCCATGTACATCGTCATTGTGATTATGATTATGCCCAATATCTCGTATTTTACACCGAGTTGGGATCCGGCCTGGGTCAAAGTTATACCCAGTTATGTGATGCTTCAAAGCTTCAAAGATATTATATCGATTGGAGGCAACATGACCTATGTACTTGTTGCCTCAGCAGGATTCTTGTCATTAGGCATAGGGCTTTTTGTACTGGCTACTTATCGATTTAAAAAGACCTTGTCCTTGTAGGGGGTGCGTATATATGTTAAAAAAAATATTCATTATTTTTTGGAGAGACGTCAAAGTCAGTGTCCGTAATTTTATTACCCTCTATATTTTGGTTGTACCTATTATTTTTGCGATTATGATTAACGTCTTTTCCCCAGGCATTAATGATACAACCGTTGAAATCGCATTGCTAAAAGGGGATAACCCACAGCAAAGCAACTATCTGAAGCAGTTTGCTCAGGTTGAACTTCTCGATACTTTAGAGCTAATAGAAGAACGGGTGCGTAAACGGGACAATATTGTAGCAATCTTACCCAGAGCATCAGAAGATTATTATATCTTGACCCAGGGAAATGAACCGGACTATATCGTAGATTACGTTAAAAATCTGGCTACGTTTGAACATTTTGAACTGGCAGTTGAAGACTCCATGGCGGAAATCGTCGACTTTGGTCGGGAGATTCCGCCACTCAAAAAGCTCATGGTCAATGCAGGAATTATCTTCATATCCATCCTAGGGGGCATGATTATTGCCTTAAACATTGTGGAAGAAAAAACAGACCGTACCATTCGGGCTATCCACTTATCGCCTGTATCACGCCTGGGCTTTATTGCCGGCAAAAGTTTAATTGGCGTAGTCGTCCCCGTCGTTGGAAGTATCCTGCTTCTGGTGATCACAGGTTTTAGAGATATTAACTTTTTGCATGCACTAATCATGGTCTTGACATCCTGCATCATCAGCGTCCTTGTAGGCTTTATAGAAGGCATTAACAATGATGATGTTATGAATGCAGCCGGCAACATGAAACTACTCTTCATGCCCTTATTTGGTTCTATTGCGGCCCAAGAACTTCTAGCAGATAAGTGGCAAAAACTGTTTTACTGGATTCCCTTCTACTGGACCTACAAAGGCAATGACCTGGTCCTATCCGGTCAAGGCGATTGGCTTGATATTATGACCTATGCAGGTATTGTCTTTGGAATCAGTATGATGGTATTTTTCATTTTGGCACCCAAAATACGAAAAGGATTAGGATAAGAAATGGAGGAAAAAATTATGACAATATGGGCAATTTTAGCATTTGTGTATTCAGCAATAGTCATCGTATTAACAGTAACAAAACCACCGGCCATCTGGAAGATCAAAAAAATCCAATGGTTTGAAAAACACTTAGGTGTCAAAGGCACAGAAATCTTCTTCTACATCTGGGCACTGGCCTTTCTCGTGCTAGGAGTTTGGCTGCTGACACGCTGAAGCGCTTGAATATGATGAAAAAGAAAGGTATAATGTATATAAGTTAAACCTTACAGATTTCCTAAGAAAAGAGATGGATAGTAATGTTATTGAATGAAAACAGTAATTATTTAAGGTTTATTCGTGAGACTGAGGGTGTTAGCAAGGAAGATTATTTGAAATTAGAAGAAGATATTTTTGAAGACATGTCTTTAGAAGAAATATATGACCATGCAAAAGAGCATTGGGAATTGAAAGATAAAAAGTCATAAATCAAAAAGCATATCACGATATGGTGAAGCAAAAAGGGTGAGACAATTGAAGTTTGAAAGTTTGAAGAAAATAATTAATAGTGGAGAAAGCATTACTGTAGAGTTTAAGGAGAGTAAAAAGAAACTGAATAAAGATGTGTATGAGTCCGTATGTGCATTTTTAAATCGTCATGGCGGTCACTTATTTCTTGGAATTACAGATTCGGGTGATATTGTAGGAGTTGACAAAGATTCTGTAGACCAAGTAAAAAAAGATTTCGTTACATCGCTAAATAATCCTCAGATGCTTAATCCTACGTTTTATCTTGCGATAAATGAGATTGAAGTAGATGGAAAATTCATTCTATACATTAATATTCCGGAGAGTTCGCAGGTACATCGTTGTAAGGGGAAGATATTTGATCGTAACGAAGATGGCGATTTTAATATTACAAATAATACAAATCTAGTATCTAGATTGTACATGAGGAAACAAAGTACATATACTGAAAATAGGATATTTCCATTTGCCAAACTGGAAGACCTAGAATTAGAATTATTTACAAAGGTTAGGAATTTAACTGGAAACCAGAAAGACAATCATCCGTGGGCTTCAATGAAAGATATAGAGATACTAAAAAGTGCAGGTCTTTATTTAACGGATCCTAATACTGGAAAGCAAGGCATTACACTTGGTGGCATCTTAATCTTTGGTAAAGAAGGCTTAATTCAAGCAGCTTTACCACATCATAAAACAGATGCCATATTACGACGAGAGAATTTGGATCGATATGATGACCGAGATGATATCCGGGTTAACTTAATTAGAAGCTACGAAAGGCTAATGCAGTTTATCGGAAAGCATCTCAATGATAAGTTTTATCTTGAAGGTGATCAGCGGGTAAATATACGAGATAAGATCTTTAGAGAAGCGATTTCTAACGTGCTCATTCATAGGGAGTTTTCAAATCCATTCCCTGCTAAGCTTGTAATAGAGAAGGATAGAGTCTACATTGAGAATAGCAATAAACCTCATGGAAATGGAATCATTGACCCGGAGAACTTTTCCCCATATCCTAAAAATCCAACGATAGCCAAGTTCTTTAAGGAAATCGGCTGGGTTGATGAGCTTGGTTCAGGGGTTAGAAATATTTATAAATACAACAAGATATATTCTGGTGCAGACCCTGAATTTATTGAAGGAGATGTTTTTAAGACAATAATTCCTTTAACCACCCCAGTTACCACCCCAGTTACCACCCCAGTTACCACCCCAGTTGAAGATGATAGCGAAAAAAGAACTTACGAGATACTTGAGTTTTGTAAAAAGCCACGAAGTAGGCAAGAAATCCAAGATTATATTGGGATTAAAAATGCTCGTGATTTTCGTAAAAGAGTTCTAAATCCGATGGTAAAAGGTGGGTTACTACAGAGAACCATACCAGAAAGACCTACTAGTCCAAATCAAAAATATTATTCCAATCGATAATCAATTTGCTCATCACAATGTGGTGAGCTTTTTTGTTCCTTGCTCTAGGAAAGTCCTACTTTAGCTTTCTGCCTTGAAACGTAGCAGAAAGCGTCAAGGACCTTTCCCTCCGCGAACAATCCCAAGGGGAACGCGACATAGTCGCTTTGTTCCTTGCTCCACCTGTGTTTCCTAATTGAGTCATCTGCATTGAAGCTTTGCAGATGACGTCAAGGATACACAGCTTACGCGAACAATCCCAAAGGGGAACGCGACATAGTCGCTTTGTTCCTTATTGACAGATTAAACCTAGATACTTGCCACCTGATTATTTTAGTATTATACTTATAATAATATATTAAGGGGAAAGCATATGGGAGATATAATTTTCTTTGACACGGAAGTTTCTATAGAGTCTGAAAAGATTAGAGACTTTGGGGCAACAAGTAATTCAGGAAGACAATTACATACAGGTAATCTTCAAGAGTTTCTTAAGTTTATATCAGGAGCTTCTTTTCTGTGTGGACACAATGTTTTGCAGCATGATCTGAAATATATAAAAAGAATGACGCCAATGATTGAAGAATTTCCAATGATTGACACCTTATTGCTGTCACCTCTTCTTTTTCCTAGAAAACCCTATCACCATCTCGTAAAAGATGACAAATTACATACAGAACAGTTAAATAATCCACTTAACGATTCCGTTCAAGCTAAAGATCTGTTTTTTGATTGTCTTAGTGCCTATAATAATCTTGAAGTTTGGATGCAAGAAATTTATCGAGAATTATTAAAAGAACGCTATGAATTTAAAGCGTTTTTTCAATATATTGGGAAAACCGGTTTATCAACTGAACATCTCGAGGATATTATTTTCAACCATTTTAATCATTTTATCTGTAACAATGTTGATTTGCAAAGGCTCATAAGAGAAAATCCAGTTGAACTTGCCTATGCATTAGCTATTATTTATGCAGATGATCAGTCATCCATTACGCCAAGATGGGTCTTGTTTTCATACCCGGAAGTTGAAAATATATTAAGCCGTTTGCGAAATACACCGTGTATTACAGGCTGCCCATATTGTCAAAAAGCATTAGATCCTGTCGCAGGATTACAAGATTATTTTGGATATGATGCTTACCGTGAATTTGATGGAGTACCCTTGCAGGAACGTGCTGTAGAGGCTGCGCTATATGGAAAATCATTGCTAGCCATTTTTCCCACAGGCGGAGGAAAATCACTTACTTTTCAAATTCCTGCACTGATGGCCGGAAAAGCAACAAAAGGCTTAACCATTGTCATATCACCCTTACAATCCTTGATGAAAGATCAGGTCGATAATCTTGAGGAAAAAGGAATTACAGAATCGGTTACCATTAATGGTTTACTCGATCCGATAGAACGCGCAAAAGCTATAGAACGAGTTGAAGACGGTTCAGCCAAAATCTTATATCTATCTCCGGAATCACTTCGGTCAAAATCGATAGAGAGATTATTGCTCGGTAGAAAAATCGAACGTTTTGTCATAGATGAAGCACATTGCTTCTCAGCTTGGGGACAAGATTTTAGAGTTGATTATCTTTATATTGCAGAGTTTATACGAAATATCTACGAGAAAAAGCAATTGGAAACAATGATTCCTGTTTCGTGTTTTACAGCAACTGCAAAACAGAATGTTGTCGATGATATTCGGGAATACTTCAAAATTAATCTCGACCTTGACCTTGACTTATTCACAGCAAGTGCAGCACGGAAAAATCTAAGCTATAAAGTGATTAAATGTGGTAATGATGAAAAATATGATCGATTAAGAAGCCTTGTAAGTACACATGAGTGTCCGACCATTATATATACATCCTCAACAAAACAAACAGAAGATTTAGCAGAACGACTTTCTAATGATGGATATCGTGCAAAAGCTTATCATGGAAAAATGGATAAAAAAGTGAAGTCACATAATCAAGATCAGTTTACGGCTGGAGATGTGGATATTATGGTAGCCACATCAGCATTTGGAATGGGTGTCGATAAATCAGACGTAGGCCTTGTTATTCACTATCAGATTTCCAATTCATTGGAGAATTATGTTCAAGAGGCAGGTCGAGCAGGTAGAGATCAGAATATTCATGCAAAATGTTTTGTTCTGTATAATGATGAGGATTTAAACAGTCACTTTACACTTTTGAATCAGACCAAACTCAATATAAATGAAATAGGCAATGTCTGGCGTGCAGTTAAGGAAATCACCAGATTTAGAAAAAGAGTATCAAAATCTGCCCTTGAGATTGCAAGAAAAGCAGGCTGGGATGATAGTGTTTATGATATTGAAACACGTGTAAAAACAGCTATTGCTGCCCTTGAACAAGCCGGATATGTAAAAAGAGGACAAAACAGTCCGAGAGTTTATGCAGACAGCATTTTATCAGAAAGTGTGAAAGAGGCAGCAGAAAGAATTCGAGGTTCCAATCGCTTTGATGGCAAGGAAGCAGAACTTGCGGTGCGGATTGTATCAAAGTTGATTGCAGCCAGAAGCAGAAAAAATCCCAATAATGAAATGGGTGAAATGCGTATTGACTATATTAGTGATCAATTGGGCATTAAGAAAGCAGATGTCATTCATATAGTAGGACTTCTTAAAGAAGAGAAAATCCTAGCCGACAAAAAAGATTTGGCAGCATTTTTACAGGATGATATGTCCAAGCAAAAAGCCCTCAATCAATTTAGATGGCATCGGGAGTTAGAAGCCTTTCTTTACGACGTTATTGAAGAAGACGGAACCATTAACATTAAAGAAATCAATGAAAAAGCAGAAGCTAGAGACCTTAAAAAAGTGACACCGGATAAAATCATCACCATATTAAACTATCTATCCATTATCCATGCCATCAAAAAAGAAGGTTTAAAACATTCTAAGAATCATTTTAAAATTTATTTTATGAAAGATAAGGATTCTTTAACCAAGGACTTAGAAAAACGGCTAGTCATTGCTGATTTTATATTGAAATATCTTTACGATAAAAATGATGAACATCCGGAAGCTGAAGGTGTCGTTGAGTTTTCAGTGTTAGAACTTAAAGAAGAATATATGCAGGAATATCGCATGTTCGAGGCAAAAGCGACGATGAAAGAAATCGAAGATGCACTCTATTATCTATCTAGAATTGAAGCGCTTAAAATCGAAGGTGGATTTTTGGTGATTTATAATGCCTTAAGCATCGAAAGATTAGAGGAAGATAACCGGATTCAATATAAAATTGATGACTACAAAAAACTGCAGACCTATTACGAGCAAAAAGCCCATCAAATCCATATTGTCGGAGAATATGCCACTAAAATGCTAGAAAACTATGGAGCGGCTCTTCGCTTTGTGGATGACTATTTTACACTCAATTATCAAACCTTCCTAGCCAAATATTTTAAAGGGTCAAAAGGCAATGAAATTCGCCGTAATATTAGTCCGGCCAAATTCAGACAACTTTTCGGCGAGTTGTCTACGGCTCAGCTTGAAATCGTGAATGACCAAGAGACCAAGTACATTGTCGTTGCAGCAGGTCCGGGGAGTGGAAAAACAAGAATATTAGTCCACAAATTGGCGTCATTACTCTTAATGGAGGATGTGAAACATGAGCAGTTGCTTATGGTTACATTCTCAAGAGCAGCAGCGGTTGAGTTTAAGCGACGTTTAAAACAACTTATTGGAAATTCATCAAATTATGTTGACATTAAGACCTTCCATTCCTTTTGTTTTGATATACTCGGACGTGTTGGTGATATAGAAAAGTCAAATAGTATAGTCAATGAAACAGCTACTTTGATTATGAAAGGCGAAGTTGAACAATCCAGGATCACAAAAACAGTTATGGTCATTGATGAAGCCCAAGATATGGATGAACATGAATTCAAACTTGTAAGAGCTATGACCATGCAAAATTCCAATATGCGGATTATCGCAGTGGGGGATGATGATCAAAATATTTATGAATTTCGTGGGGCGAAGTCAGAATATTTGAAGAAAATATCACAGGCAAAAGGGGCAAAACTCTACGAGCTAATAGACAATTATCGAAGCTGCTCAAATCTTGTTGAGTTTTCTAATGCCTACACAAAGTATATCGGGAATCGGATGAAGCAGACGCCTATTATGGCAAAATCTCCAACAAATGGCCAAATCCAGCTTATAAGATATCATCACGATAATATGTTAGAAGGCCTTGTTGATAAATTAGTTTCTGAAGGTGCTAAAGGCTCAGTGTGTATACTGACAACAACCAATGATGAAGCCTTACAGATTACAGGAAGGTTACTTGATCGTCATATACAGGCTAAATTGATACAAAGCTCAGAAGAAATTAAGTTGATAAATTTAGATGAAATAAGATATTTTCTTACATGCCTAAACTTGTCGGAATCAGATCACACCATTGAATATAAAAGGTGGGGCAATGCAAAATATAAAGTGATGAAAAAGTATGCCCGAAGTGAGCATATTGGCCTATGCAAACGTTTGTTTTCAGACTTTGAAGTGCTGGCAGGCGAGCACAAATATGTTTCGGATTTTAAAATATTCCTAAGAGAATCAAAACTTGAAGATTTTATATATGCAGAAAATGACATTATACAAGTCTCAACCATGCATAAGGCAAAAGGAAGGGAGTTTGATACGGTTATTATTATGCTCGATAGATTTAAAGACACAAGTGATGAGAAAAAGCGCCTTTTATATGTTGCTATGACTAGAGCAAAACAAACATTGATTATACACTATCGTGATATAGGCTTACATACAAAATTTCAACAAATGCAGACCATGAATTTATCAGCTGTCGCTGAAGATAGTGGCTCTTACCTTAACAATAAATACACCGGTATTGATGGAATTTGGGTTTCAGAGGTAACCAATAATTATCAGACACAATCAAGTATAAGTTTTCAGTTAGGCTATAAAGATATTTTTCTTGGCTTGTTTGCAAAAGAAGAATTTCAGCAGCGTGTGGCTGACTTACAAAGCGGTGATGAATTATACGTGGATTTACGGGGTTGCAATAATCACTTGGGTAAACAGGTATTGGCATTCTCAAAAGGATTCAAAGATAAATTAAAAAAATATATAGATAAAGGATATGTGCTTCATAATGCAAAAGTACATATGGTTGTATATTGGAAAAATGAGGATATGGATGAAGAGGTCAGAATAGTAATGCCCATTGTTAAATTGAAGAGGAGAGAGTATATAGTATAGAGTATAGATGTTAATGTTTTTAAATGTAAAGACCTTGCTATTTTCTGCCAATAATAAGGACAGAAAATAGCAAGGCCTTTTTTTAAAAACTATGCTTCCTGATCAGTTAATCGACTGTTTATATTTTGGAGTTCTTGTTCAAGTAGAGCTTTTTGTTCTTTTAAATATGTTTGCTCGTCAACAGGTGTTTGAGGATTGACATAAGCAAATCCACGTCCACGGCCGATACCTGCGCCACAACCTCTTCCACGACCTCCACCTAAACCTAATTTGCCTTGATTCCTGTCAGTTATTGTATTTGCGTTAGGGTTACATCTACCCATTCCCCGACCTGTCATTGCTCCCATTCCCATGGGTCCTGTTGCATTTAGTCTTGGCATAAAATCATTCCTTTCAAAACATCATTAATAGTTATTGGCATATGCCCATTATTATAATAACCCCATTATTGGCATATGTCAATAACTAATAAAATGATTTAATCAGAAAAAATAGTTTGTTCTTATTTGTTGAGTCCTGTTTTAGAGTTCCCAGGATACCGAGAAAGTATACAAAAAGATGAAGTTGAGATATAATAAAAATAAGTGATAAAAGTAAACACATGTAAAGAAATGGGTGGTGAGACGATGAAATTAAACTATAATAAAACGAATTTTCAAGGCGTCAATCAATGGAAAAGTCAACATTACTTTGAAGGTTGGTACTATAAACAGGTGAGTCAAGATAAAAAGAACACCATAAGTTTTATACCCGGCGTCAGCTTCAATGATGAGGACCCTCATGCCTTTATTCAATGCATCTATAAAGATAAAGACAATCAGCATAAAACTTTTTACTTTAAATATACCTTGGATGAATTTTCTTATAATAATCGGCCCTTTGAAGTCAGAATTGGAGATAGCTACTTTTCAAAAAATGAAATAAGTATTCATCTTGAAGATGAGACAAGTCTTATTGATGGTGCAATAAACTTCGGAGCATTAACAGATTTGGAGCGAACTTTTTTGAATCCCAATATTATGGGCTATTTTAATTATATTCCTAACCTAGAGTGTAATCATGAAGTCGTTAGTATGAATCATTCGCTTAATGGGGAGATAATCATTAATGGCGAGTCTATTGATTTCAATCATGGTAAAGGGTATATCGAAAAAGATTGGGGAAGGTCATTTCCTGAAAAATATATATGGGTTCAATCCAATCACTTTGGTGTCGAAATCGTCAACTGTGATGTTGATTAATATATGAAGAATGAAGGGAAAGAGGGTTAACATTGAAAAAAGTCATATCGCTATTTATAGTATTCCTACTTGTAGTCCAATTAAATACGAAAGCTTCTGCTATTGATGTGGAGGCTTTTTCTGATGTTCCGATTGGCCATTGGGCCGAAGAAAATATCAATACCCTACGACAACTTAAGGTAACCGATGGTATCGGAGGCAACCAGTATGGTCTAGGAGACACCCTAAGTCGGGCCCAATTTGTCGCTTTTTTATATAAGTTACAGTGTTGGCAAGAGATTTTGCCTAGTCAAGGCAGCTTTATAGATGTCAATTCTTCAGACTGGTATTATGGATACATTGAAACAGCCCTAAAACAGGGTGTCATAACAAAGGCCAATCAAGCCTTTAGACCCAATGAAGCTATTACACGAGAAGAAATGGCTATCATGATTGTTCGAACACTAGGCTATGGATGGCTAGCGGAACGTATGAATAATCAGACGAGCTCATTTACTGATGTATCTAAAAACGTTGGCTATATTACCATGCTTAAAGATTTTGGCATCATTAATGGTGTCGGTGATGGACGCTTTGCTCCGAATGCATGGGCAAAGAGGGAAGAAGCGGCGGCTATATTGGTTCGTATGTATGAGAAGACAAATAATGACTTAGATGAGACCAATGTTTTTTATCGAGATAATAGCTATGGACAAATAGATTTGATGCATGGCTTTGATGTGGTGAGCTTCAGTTGGGCAGACCTTACCTTGACCCAAGATCAGAGAATTGTAGTTGAGAATAAGTTTCCCCTTGGATATGAAGAACCCCTTCAAAAGGCAGATCAAGAAAATACAGAAGTTCGATTAAGCATCTATGCCGATGATAGGGAAAATCTTTTAACCAATTTACTTGCCAGTAAAGAGACTCAGACCCAAATCATTACATCTATTATGAACCTGCTAGATACCCATCCGGCATTTGATGGCCTTGTCATTGACTTTGAAGGATTAAGAGGAAGCGAGAATAGAAGCGGTTTTACCAGTTTCTTACGTGCCCTTGACCAAGAACTTAGCGCGCAGGCCAAGACCTTAACGGTCATGGTTCAGCCACAAGTCTATTATGATGGCTACGATTATGCCACGATTAATACGATTGCAGACCATACCATTATGATGGCCCATGACTTTGGAGCCAAAAGATTAACTGAAGCGGAGATGGCTATGGGGATTACAACGACACCCTTAGCACCCATAGAAGAGGTCTATAATGCCCTTAAGCATATGACACAAGCACAAAAAGATGAAGAAGCCTTAAATAAGTTAAGCCTTCAAATCTCCTTTGATGTAGCTCAATGGCAGACAAACAGTGAAGGTAATGTGGTCAATCAAAGCGCTTATTCACCAACTTATGCAACGCTATATAATCGATTGATTGATGGGGGAACCAACATTGCTTATGGCGCAACCTCTAGAAATCCATACGCCACTTATTATAATAGCCAGACCGGCTTGAATAATGTCATATGGTACGAAGATTCCAGAAGCGTTGCAGAGAAGATACAACTGGCAAAAATGTTTGGCATCTATGACGTGTCTGTGTGGCGATTAGGGAATATACCCAATTATAAGGACAGTGGTGACAAGAAGGTCTATATGGATATTATGAAGGAATTCGAGTAATTAAAATGACTTTTACTATGTGATAGCTTATGCGAAAACAGGTATTATATGTCTTTTGAGTGCAGCGAGTTACTATAATCTTACGACCTACAGGCCTGATTCAATTGATGTTGCAATTCCCAAAAAAAAGAAAATCACGACACATCCGGAGTGGCCAAGATTTAATTTATATTATTTTGATAATGAGCGATATAATTTAGGAATGAAGTTAATTAAGGATGGTAAAAATCAATTTAAAATATATGATATAGAAAAAACGGTTATTGATATTATTTATTATCGTAACAAAATAGGTATTGAAGAAACAAAAGAAATTCTTACCAATTATTTAATGCAAGCGGATAGAAATATTAATCAACTTATTCGATATAGCAAACGGTTGAAATGCTATGATATATTGAATACTTATTTGGAGGTATTGATTTGAATAAGGCAGATTCGGTAAAGGCAAGAGTTAATCTTAAAGCACCTATTGAAATTAATGCTGAATTAATGACAACACTAGAGTTGCATGATAAGTTACAAGAAGGCTATGATGATATCGAAGCTGGTAGAGTGACAGATGCGTCAGGAGCTTTTAATTTGATAAGAGAGAAGTATTCAATATGAAATACAGATATAATATCAAAGGAGAAGTTCAATGGCAAAGCATAAACGAAGCAATCCATTCATAAGAGGATATATTATTCTCATCATATTCATTGGCCTCTTATCAGGATGTATAGATCAAGAACCAGAAAAAAAAATATAAAGGCTAATTCAGCAATTAAAGAAATAGAACGGATGTATGAAGAAGAAATGCCGGATGATATGGCAATGCTTATAATAAATGAACCAAATAAAGATGAGTTAAATAAGATCAAGCATATAGAAAAAGTTCGACTTGAGGAAAACGGACAAGAACTTTTACTTGTACCGGCATATAATTCCTCTAAGTTAAAAGTTATACAGGTAGCTTTTGAAGAAGACCAATTGATTGAAAAAGATATCGTTTTTGAGCAAGAAAATACACAAGATCATTCTGCCCTGTTGTTAGAAGTATTTAGACCCGAAGGCATTCCCCAATATAAAATAGTTGTTGAATATACTGGTGGAAATGGAGAATACGTAATTGCATATGATGGTAAAGATGGGGATTCACATTTCGAATATATAGGTGAAGAAACACCATAATCTAGTCCTTTGACGGAGCGATATCATAAGATGTAACTGCTGGTTGACATATTTCAAAGGCGGCTTGATAGTATGCAACTGCTATGTTTGTTAAACTTAGACCATCAAAACATAAACAGGAGGAAGTAATATGATATTAGCAGATAAAATAATAAAACTCAGAAAGAAGTTTGGATGGTCACAGGAAGAACTTGCAGAAAAAATGAATGTGTCAAGGCAGTCTATTTCTAAATGGGAAAGTGCCAGAAGTATACCTGACCTGAATAAAATTCTTATGCTTAGCGAGATCTTTGGAGTATCCACGGATTATCTAGTAAAAGATGACATTGAAGAAGACGAGGACATTAATGAAGATGTAGATACAGATGTGAAGCGGGTAACCTTAGAAGAGGCATTGCTTTATGTTCAGAGTAAAACGGAAGCATCAAAATTCATTTCAAAAGGTGTATTGGTCTGTGTTTTCTCATTTTTACCCCTTTTATTTCTACTTGCACTCTCTGAATATGAACAGTTTAACCTGACATCTGATGCAGCCGCAGCTATTGGCTTAACCATACTCTTTGTCATGATCGGGATAGGCCTTGTATTTTTTATACGAATTAACCAATATAAGGATGACTTTGAGATAATAGAAGCCACACCCTTTGAGCTAGTCTATGGTGTTCGAAGTATTTTTATTGAGAAAATCAAAAAGTATAAACCGATATATATAAAAAAAGTCTCTATAGGTGTCATATTCTTCATTACCAGTGTAATACCACTACTTATGGTGAGTCTACTGATGCGCTCGGGTATGTTATCTTTGATTATGGTGGTTGTGCTGATTCTGATGGTGGGCGCCGGTCTTTACATCATTATACCGACTTCGCTAGAATATAATGCTCTTAATTTTATCGTGGGTGAAGGTGATTATGCACCACATAAAATCAAACAAACAAAACGTATTGAAAAACTCGGTGCATTTTATTGGCCATTAGTGGCAGCTATCTATATAGGTTGGAGTTTGTGGACCATGGCATGGGGAATAACATGGATCGTATGGCCAGTTGCAGCCATAGGATTTGCAGCTCTTATTGGTTTGGCTGCTTTATTTGAATCAAAAATCTAGAGGTCGCTTACATTGAAAGGAAGGTTAGGCTATGAATAATCAAATTCATCAATATCTAGACTATATCCATAAAATAGGGAATCGAAAAGACCTATATAAGGTGGTTGCAGATAAGTTTAATATAACAAGGGCTTTATATCCAGGCAGCCACATCGATATCAGTCCTTCCTTAGTGATTCCTGATGTTACTTATATTGATAATTATAAGGGAACCATTCAATTCTTTGCTGAACTAGAGCCGATAGTTGACTATGTCAATCAGAAGAAGGACTATGATGGGGCTTGTCAAATAAGTTTTTACGGAAAAAGTTATGATGACGATCTTGAGCTTGCTAAGGTAGATCTAATTATTTCACAGTATGCCGGTTTTGTTGGTCAATCCACAAAAGGTATCTTAAAGAAGAAGGAATATTATTATGTAATGATAGCCATGGGGATGCAACATTAGCCTTCTTAGATGATGATTTTGAATTTATTGGGGTTGTTGATGCAAACAATACTATTATCAGTGATGATTTGGATAAATATTTTCAATTTGCCCGTCAGAGAGACATAGATAGGGAAAAAGTCATGAAAACGATGAAAGGTCCAAAATATAAGCATCAAGCACCAAACTATCTATTTATATATAAAAATACGCATTAAGATCCCTTGCTTTATTAAAACGAGGAGAGAGAGATGGAAAATCAATCATTTAGTCCGACACAAATGCAAATGAATTTAAAAAATCATACAGGATTATATAGAGAATTTAAACCAGCTGATAATTTAAGGAAATATATATATTGCTATTGGGTAACACCTTTGCCAACAGCTATTCTAACAAACCAGATAATAATTCCAAGAAATGAGATAGTGATTCCTGATGGTTGTATTGATTTACTCCTTGGAACAGCTAAAGATGGTAAGAGCTGTAGAAATGTATTGGTTGGTACGATGAGTAAAGGGTCTGTTGTAAATATGGAATACAGTGATATTCAAACTTTTGGTATAAGGTTTTATCCAGGTGGATTACAGGCTTTTATAAATGAAAATGCCAATGAGTTCACAGATACGATGGAATTAGTTGATAGTATTGGACAAGATGTTTTCACCAGGTTTATAGATAAGGTAAGTAATATTCAAGGAATCTATAATAAAGTTAGATTTGCAAACTATTATTTTACCTTAAATATGAAACAGTCCATACCTTGGGAAGATAAGTTTCAGAATATGATATATAATATTTATAACGCAAAGGAAATTATTCGGGTTAAAGATATTGCGATGCGAGAAGTCATTAGTGAGAAACAAGTGACTAGAATTTTTAATAATCGGGTTGGAGTAAGTGCTAAGACCTTTATGAAAATAATAAGGTTTCAAAATGCGCTTAAGATGATTAATGCAAAGAAAACAGGCAAGCTAGTTGATATTGCCCTAGAAGCAGGCTATTATGACCAATCTCATTTCATACGTGATTTTTATAATTTTACAGGAATAACCCCCTCAGAATATATAAAAAAGATGACGAGCATATAATAATGTCTGTTTTATACAATAAAAAAAAGATTGAGTATAATATAATAGGC
>Ga0163223_100329_pt1 | contig 16035 bp, 8 predicted proteins | sample MSEWel2016_02_17_2_FD_113147 | JGI IMG/M metagenome (GOLD analysis project Ga0163223, IMG submission 113147) | Subsurface microbial communities from deep shales in West Virginia, USA - MSEEL Well Study Marcellus 5H_2016_02_17 ...
CTTTATTGCCAAACTCTTCGTTAATGAAAATTTTTGAATCCTCATTAACAACAGGTTAACTCCGGTGCAAAAATTTTCAAAGCCTTGATTTTGGCAAAAATATACCTTTTTATACTACACTCAGATATTCAAAAGTAAAACAGTTTCCTTTTTTCTGAAATGAATAATATTATTAACTCATGGATTATATTATCATGAACACTACAGAAAAACATTGAAGAAACCATCAAAAAATAAAGTTAACCATCTATATTTGAGTTAATTTATTTACTTAAATAAAAATAAAAAAAATCATACATTCATAATACAAACAATTTGCAGCATGAAGAAAAAAGATGGATTTCCCGGTCAGAACAGCTATGTAATACCCGACGGGATATTGCAAAACATTCGTAAATCACCTGTATTCGGCGACTTACACCTTACCGACATTGGCTACTATCCCCAAGCCAGACATCATTTCCGTGAACGCCCTAAAGGCGTTAATCAAACCATTTTGATTTACACTGTGAGCGGGAGTGGAAAAATAATGACAGGAAATAATGAAACCCGGCTCATAAAAGACCACTTTTTTATTATTCCTGAAGGAATGCCACATGCTTACTCGGCAAATCAGGACGATCCCTGGTCTATTTACTGGATTCATTTTTCCGGAGTAAAAGCCCATCACCTTGCCAAACCTGTCCTTCAGCCAGTTCCTGTAGTCCGCTCGAATACATCCAGAATAAATGAACGTCTCAATTTATTCAATGAAATATTCCACAATTTAAAACGAGGATTTAGTGTGGAGATTCTTGAGTATGTGAATTTATGTCTTCCCGGTCTGATTGCCTCATTTACACACCTAACGCAATACAGATCAGTGAATGAACATTTCACAAACGATCCGGTAAGTCAGAGTATTAATTTCATGCTGGAAAACATCAGTCAGAAGTATAAACTAGTAGATCTGGCTAAAGCTGTAAATCTTAGCAAGTCTCATTATTCACACCTGTTTATAATCCGAACCGGACATTCTCCCATTGAATATTTTATTCAATTGAAAATACAATATGCTTGCCGGCTACTTGATGCCAATGATTTGACGGTTGCAGATACGGCACGGGAAGCCGGATTTGAAGATCAGTTTTATTTTTCCAGACAGTTTCGTAAAGTAATGAACATGTCACCCACCCAATACCGAAAGCGTTAGATACACGGTTTAGTACTTCCTCAATCTGGTCTGTTTCCGGCACCCCTGTAAATATGAGGGTAACCCGGTTTCATTAAGTGAAGAGGGGTTGTTACATCGTTAACTTCTGTACCTGCATAAGAGATAATAATTAATAAGCAGATATTAATCAATTTTGTTTCATCCGTTTAAAATATTGTAAAATCATTGGTCTGATGCCTGCTTGTACGGTAGAAATTATTAAGTTTTATTCCTGTTTTTTTGACAATCTTTGTCATGCCTGTTCCTTCCTGTAATTGCTTTTTAATACCTAAATTCGTTATCTTAAAAATCAATGCTGGTTTTATACTCCGGAACAACCTCAACTCCTTTGACTTCCAAAAAACTACCATTATCGAATTCCGGCACCTGATTTAGATCTTTGAGGTATTCGTAATCAGAATACATGGCATGAAAAATCAACAGCATTTTATGATCTTTCAATTGTGGGGCAAAATGTTTCAATCCAATTTCCCATTTTCTTTCCTGGTAAAAATGGTCTGTAACCAGTTTTCCATCAATAAAAGCCATGCCCCGGTCACCAACATAGTCCACTTTCACGAACACATCGTTCAAGTTTGATATGTCTGAATTCAATTGTAGCAGGTACTTTCCGGAACTGACCTTTTCAAACGTAACATCGGGTTCAATTTCTTCAAATGATATGGAATAAGAATCAAAACCTGTAAAAGCTGGCTTCTCCTCTTTAATTTTTGCTGCAGAAGCATTCAAATTTCTTTTCGCTTCAGGGAATACATGTAATTGATTACTCTTCTTCTCTGTAATAAACTGAATCTGATTGTTGTCCTCCAGAATCAGTGCATCAGAAATGTAAAGTTCATCATCTATCTTCACCGAATTAATTGCCATTTCCTCTGGGACAACCAGGATGTCAACTCCGTTGACAACAAATGAAAACGGTGCGTCGCTATTTGCTTTCACAGACTTCATTCCTGAAGATCTGATAACCGATGCATTATTTAGTTTTGAGATACGAGTATCTGCAGAAAAATTAAGTTCCTCTTCAATTCCTTTTATCGTGCTAAAAATATAATATTCAGAACCATTACTACTCAAAACCGTTAACGGCTGGACTGTAGCCGATTTTACAGTTACATTGTTAAGTTTCAAATTAAAAGGCAGGATTGCACTTGTGGCTCTCGGAACATTAAATGATCCGGAAAGTGGAAATGAAAGGGTTTCGTTTTTGGTCTCCACCTGAACACTAACATCATCAATGTCTTTAGTTTCTATATGATCCTGAAAATTGATCATAAACAGAAATCCTGAATCACCATGTGAACGAACCGCATATCTCAAAGTTTTATTGTCGGAAGGGATAATATCGACATTCGTTTCTGGCAGAATAGTTTTCATAGGCGCCAGTGTTGTACCATAAGCATCTAAAAACAAATGAAGCATTCTCAGGTGCTTATAATGATACCTCACTTGCCCATATTGTCCGATTGGTGCCTGAAAATCATAATTTACACGTGGCAGGCCATTGACTTCTTCATTATAAAATTTCCCGTCGAATTGTGGCGTTGATCCACCATGATACATGTAGTAACCTATTCCGTTTGAACCACTACCTATAATTCGCACCATCAGCGGGCTGACACTTTCATACGGAACAATAGGCCGGCGGGAAAACTTAGGTTGAATACCAGGGCCAATCTCAGCAGAGATTGACGGATATAAACCGGTATTATAACTTACCGGACTGTAATCAGGATCATTTTTAATATCCTTAAACAAATAAAAACCTGAAGGATTCGGATCGGCCCAAAATGGGTAAGGATATCCAGCTGTAACTGGTATGCTACCTTTTTCAACAATGGTAGCATTTCCCCAGCCTGTTGCAGTATAAATCGGGACATCTATTCCATGTTTTTTGGCAATCGCTTTCAGATTGTTCATATGCCTTTTCCCGTATTCGAATCCTGGATTCTTTCCTCCCGTATCGGCAATTTGTTCGTGCGCCAGTGCGGCATCCACGTCGGCAACAGTCAGTTGCTTTTTACTGCCAGGGTAGTTAAATTCCCATGGTGCGGCAGAATGTTGATATTCATTTTCTAACTGAACACCTATTATTGGGCCACCGTCTTTATACAAAAGTCCCTGAATCTGATTTGCAATTTGCTTATACAAAGTGTCAACGTGAGCAAGATATTCCGGATCGTTACTTCGTACTTCAAAAGGTCTTCCATACAACCAGTCAGGAATTCCGCCATTTCGTATTTCTCCATGGCAAAAGGGCCCCATCCTGACAATGGCATAAATATCATGCTTTTGTATCAGTTCAACCAACTTACGTAGATTCAAATCACCGGTCCAGTCAAAATCACCTTCCTGACGTTCATGAATATTCCAAAACACATAAGAAGCAATCACATTAATTCCTCCCGCCTTCATTTTCAGGATCTCCTCCTCCCAATATTCTTCCGGGAATCTTGAAAAATGAAACTCCCCTATGACGGGGAAAAAGGGTTGACCATCTTTCTCAATGTAATAGCTGTTAACTGAAATTTTCTCTCCTTCCGGATTTTCACCGCCCAGATCGAGATGGCCCCTGATAATTTTGTTTTCGGGCTGATCGATATTAACTTTATAAATTGTCTGCGATTGAACTGTAAGCGTCATCAACAGCCCAATCATTAATAAGATATTTATTTTCATTCGATTCAATGTTCAAATTATCATTAAAAAATCAGTGTTTTCTTACAAACGTAACATCGTCAATCTGGCAGCTGGCACCGGAAGCACCTTCAGCCCAAATACCAATTTCCACTTTTCCGTTTTTCACTTTGACACCATTTATCTCAACGCTTTTCCACAAACCGCTTTTTTCGGAAATTCCCTTCGTAGTTTTTTTACCGTCACTTTCGGCATAAATTTCCAGACGAGCAAATCCGCCATTGTTTTTCACCTGTGCCGATAGATTGTATAATCCATCTTCTAGCTTCACATAGGGTGAAGACTCAATTGTTTGATAGATTCTTCTTTTAAAATCAACGGTGTCAGAAATATTTAAACTCTTTTCTCCTACGACAAATCTTCTATCTTCTTCAGTATTAAAATAGTTCAACACTGGTGAATCCGAATCTCCTATAACAATTTCGTTACCTTGATATATTTTAGTTATCCACCCTTTCAACTGCTCCTGCAGTGGTTTTTGTGCTGAAGGAATATGCCTGCGATCTGCCTCAAAACTTCCGTTTCGAACAAAATTATTATCCTCGGCCACCTGCCATTCTCCGGTAGCTTCATCTAAATTCCAGGAATGAAGTGAATTGAGATAAGGTGTTTCATCGTCGAATGAAAGCGGACACCATTGATTGTACCCCAGACCATTTCCTGCAAAATTGGCCCACCGATCGCCACAATAAATGACGGTTTCCTTTTTACTCCCTTTTACATTAATAAAAAATCCGGTTTGCGTAACATGGGCAAAATCATCCTGACATCCAGGTGTTATCAACATTTCATTTGTGGGAGTGTAAGGGCCTCGGACATTATCGGCCACTAAATAATAGGCGTAAGATGAATCCCAACCGTAGAGATTCGAAGCGAACACGTAATACATCCCGTTGTGTTTAACCATGCAATTTCCTTCCCTGCCTTTCCCCTTAAAAATCGGAGTGCAATCAAGCAAATTCACCAGGCCATCTTTAATGCCAATTTCTGAGATATAAATCTTATTCCTCCCCCTTCCGTAGGAATATACCAGGTACGAAATCCCTGTATCATCATCGGTAAAAACCGTTTGATCTCCTGTATTTGGTGTTCCAATCATTTCAGTCATGGTTAAACGTCGGTGCCATTTAAACGGCCCGGTTGGCTTATCAGCCAAAGCGATTAAAACGCCAGCATCGTGTTGAATAAACATGGCGTATTTCCCAATATCTTGAACATAGGCCACCCCCAATCGCCCCATCCAACGGGTGCTATCATAATGTTGATCAATCTCGGCCATTCCCAGCACATAATTCTCGAAACTCCAATTTACCAAATCGGTAGAAGTGTAGCAGGTAACAGCAACAAAATTATCTGTTTTTTGTGTAACTGCCGGATTGTTCCTATATAACTCTGCCTCTTCATAAAAAGCTCCATACCAGTAGTATTTTTCAGAGCCAGTAACAGGGTCAGCGAATTGAAAAACACCTCCTCCCTGACTGTAAATTGTTTCCCCATCAACCGTTTCCCAAAACTGATCATTTTTTATATTTTTATTTTGGGCGGCTAAAAAATCTGTTGAGCCAAGCCAAGCGATACCTATTAACAGAATTACAAAACCGTTGTAAAAGTTATTTAATTGTTTTTTCATGATGTTTTCGCATTATAATTCCATTCTGTTTAAATCTTTTTTTCAAGCTATTATTAAATTGGGATAACCATTATCCCTTTAGGTTTCAAAATCCTTCCTTCTCATTATATTTCATTTTGTTGTTCCAAATTTCAATGATGATAGAGTTAAACATCAAAAGGAAATTGTGTACTTCTTGTAAAATTTCAGAAAACGATATGGAATAAGATAATAGTTCCTAAAGATTTACTACTTTTTGTCATAGGATCGTCTTGTAAACATTAACGCTCCATGTATATCGTTTTTATTTTTAATATTTTCAAACACTGTTGTCCGGTATAGAAAATATTTTTTGAACAGATTGCTTTGCGAAACAATCTGAAATTTTAACCATACAGCAGTGATTTTCAAACCAATTTTATTATTTTTCATCGGCAAATTGAAAGATATTAAATGGACTGGCAATTCCTTTTAACTTTAAAACTACTATGCCATGGGGTGGTAACTCCCGGGTTACTACTTTCTCTGTTGATTTTTCAAACGCTTCTTTCGTCCACAAATCTTTGGCGGTATAACCTTTTGAAGCATCTAAACCAACATCCGACAACTGAAAAGAGTACACTTGCCTGGTGTTGGTCCGGTTCAGCAAAGCAACAGCTACTTCACCGCTCATGGTTGAAACAAGAGGTCGGGCCCAGACCTCCAGGCTGTCGTGGTCAACTACACGACGTGCCTGGTAAACGTACGAACTTTGGTTGATTTCAATCAATTCCTCATTGGTAATTATTTCCAAAGTCTCCTCAGACATTTTCGTCAAATCATTGCCCAACAATAAGGGGGAGTGCATCAAACACCACATTGAAAAGTGGGCTTTGTCCTCTTCATAAGTCATACCTCTTCCAACCTGAAGCATGTCCATATCGTTATAGTGTCCACGGGATGCATATTTCCATAAACCGGCATTGGCATCAATGGTTTTCAAAACAGAATTAAAGTTGGCCCTTAAATCGCTTGAAATACGCCAGGAGTGCGCCAGATTGGTCACCCACTTACCGGGAAATTCCCAACGACAGACATTATAGACAACATCAGGTTTAATGTCCCGGGCGATTTGACCAATCTTAGTGTAACGCATCTCTTCATCCAGGCCAAGCCAATTGCCACCACACCAATCCACTTTAATGAAATCGTAGTTCCATTCTTTTAAGAAAGCGGTTAAGTCTTGTTTGTCGTGGCCATACAAGCCCATTCCCGCACCAATGGTATCCTTGTCGTAATGCGAGGCACATGTATTTATGCCGGCATCGGTGTAAATACCGGCCTTAAGACCCCTGGCATGAATATAACCGGCCAGTGCCTTCATTCCGGAAGGAAAACGAGCAGGATGACTAAGTAAATTACCGTTTTCGTCACGACCACCAAAAAATCCATCATCTGTATTAATGTACTGATATCCGTATTTTGACAACCCCAAATCAACCATTGCATCGGCCTGCGATTTAATGATTTCCTCGTTGATATTGACATGGTAGTGATTCCAGCTGGCCCAGCCCATGATGGGGGGACGAAGCTCTGTAGATTTCTTCACTTGGGAATCCTGGTTTGATAAGTTGCAAGATATCATTACCACCAGTATAAATATTACAAATAAATTCTTCTCCATTTTTCCTTACTTTAAATTATTTCGCTCTTTTTACTTTAAGCTAGTCCACCAAATAACCAAACTTGTATTTTCCAGATCCTACTTCTCTGATTTCGTCTTTAAAAGGCAAATAAATAGCCGCACGGGTATTAGAGGGTATAACCACCTCTAATTCAAAATCATTCCCGTTAAATTTCCAGGAAGATTCAACTTTACCATAAGGAGTTTTGTAACTTGCCCGGGCGTATGACAAAGATTCATCAGGTTTAGGTTTGATTATGACGTGCTTGTATCCGGGATTCCCCGGGTCGGGCCTAATCCCTGCAACAGACTCATACAACCAACCGGCAATAGCGCCGTAGGCATAATGGTTGAAGGAGTTCATTCTGGTAGTCTGAAAACCACCATCCGGTTTTATTCCATCCCAACGTTCCCATACCGTGGTAGCTCCTTTTGTAACAGGATAAAGCCATGAAGGATAGGATTTTTGCAATAATAATCTATAAGCTAAATCATTATTACCATATTCAGACAGAACCGGACATAAATGAGGCGTACCTAAAAAACCGGTAGATAAATGATCCCCTCTGTTCCGGATATTATCAACCAAATAATTAACCGCATTCTGTATTTTTTCTTCAGGCAAAAGATTAAAAGTGAGCGCCAGGGCATAAGCTGTTTGTGAGTTAGAGCTCAGACGGCCGGCAGGAGTTACAAACTCGTTGTTAAAGGCCTGCCTTATACGATTAAAGAGACTTTCATAATACTCAGCATCCTTTTCCCTTCCAATTATGTGTGCTGAATTGGCCAGTATTTTAGTTGAGTGAGCGAAAAATGCAGTTGCAATTAAGTCTTTATCGGTATGTCCGGGTTTTACATCCCAGTCGGTTGGATGGATAAAAAACAGCCAGTCTCCATATTGCTTGCCTTTTTGAACCAGATAGTTTTCTCCAGCTTTACGATGCAGATAATCGACCCACCGTTTCATGCTTTCATAATTGTTTTCCAGAATTCGACGATCCCCATAACTTTGATATAGATGCCATGGTAAAACAGTTATAACATCCCCCCAGCCTGCAGAGCCATCTTCTGCAAAAACAAAGGGAACTACGTGTAGCACGCTACCATTGGAACGTTGATCAGCCCGCACATCAGCCAGCCATTTACGGTAAAAATTAAGTGTATTGAAGAGATAATTTGAAGTTTTAGAAAACACCTGAACATCACCAGTCCACCCACATCTTTCGTCCCTTTGGGGACAGTCTGTGGGTACATCAAGAAAATTCCCCTTCATACCCCATCGAATATTCTCATGCAGCTGGTTTACCAAAGAATCAGAACACACAAAATTACCGGTCGGTTCCATATCGGAATGAATAACAAGTGCCGTAAAATCATCTTTCTCAACTTCACCCGGAAAATCTTCGATCTTTATATACCGAAACCCCTGGAAGGTAAATTGCGGCTCAAAAATGACAGGTTTATCATCTTTAAAAATATACCTTACCCGCTGTTTGGCCGTTCTTAGATTATCGGTGTAAAAATTCCCCTGTTGATCCAATACTTCGGCATGCAAAATGGTAATGGTATCGCCTTTTTTTCCATTTAATTTAAAACGAACCCTGCCGGTAAGGTTTTGCCCAAAATCGAAGACCCTTTCACCCTTTGGCGTAATAATTTTTTCATTAACTTCTATCTCTTGTATACGCTTCACCGGAGGCCCAACGGTTGCGACCAGATTATCAAGGGGATAATCTCCGGCTTTCACCCTGTTCCAATCACCATCATCAAAACCGGCTTTATCCCAGTCCTTAATTTCAAGGTTAGCATTATACACAACCCCGTCGTATATCGATGAACTTACTATAGGCCCCGTGGTTGCTTTCCAGGTTTCATCAGAAACAATTATTTCTGATTTCCCATTGGCGTATTCTACTTCCAACTGAAAAATCAATGCCAGTTTATCGCCATAAACATGCCAGTTTCGGCTGAAAAACCGCCCGCGGTACCAGCCATCACCAAGTGTCACCCCTGCTGCATTTTCCCCGGATTTCAATGATTTGGTGACATCATAAACCTGATATTGAATACGTTTATTGTATGAGGTCCAACCTGGGGTGAAAATGTTTTCTGTTACCAGTTCTCCGTTAAGGGTGGCATGGTATAATCCACGGGAAGAAATATACAATCTGGCTTTTTTTACATCATCACTCATAATGAAATCTTTACGAAGCATAGGTGAGGGAGCCGGGGTATTTTCCTCCATCTCAGTATCAGGGATAATCCACTTTGCCTTCCACCTATCGGTTCCCATAAATCCCGTCTCCCAGGTCTCAGGCTTGCTCCAGTTGCTTTCCCGGCCATGGTTGTCCCATATTTTGACCCGCCAAAAATACTTTGTCTGTGGCTCAAGCGGCTTGCCCTGATAAACAACATTTACGGATTGATCGCTTTCCTGTTTCTCCGTATCCCAAATGACCATTGAGGCATTCTTAAAGTCTGGCACATCTCTAACAACCTGTATTCGAGAGGCTGTTTGCATAACATCTTTTACAAGCGTGTCATTTAACAAACGCCAACTCAAATTAGGGTGCCATTCATCAATGCCAAGAAAATTGCTTTTGTTTTCACATTGCAAATCATCTACTACCAACTTTTGCGAAACCACACATATTGGAGTAAAAAACAGCAGGGAAAACAGCAACAAACGTGAAACAATATATGCTTTCATTTTCATCAGTTTAAGTTATGTATTTTTTCAATCAACTCATTAAACAGTGTCTGGTCATAAAGTACCATTTACTGCGTTACGCTTGCCCGAAAATTACTCATTTACTCAAGTAAACTGCGTATTTTCGGGCTTCGCAAGCCTTGTAACTGGCACTTTCTGACCAGACACATAATTACTGAGATACTTTCCCGACTTTATAGACGGGCTCTAAATAGTTTCCAGATCGCGCAAAGAAATCACTTTAAAGTTGTGTTTACTCATGTATTGCAGGAGTTTTTCAAAATCCTCAAGTTTAGTTGAATAATCGGGATGAATGAGGTCAGGGATACCGTGAAACGTTAAAACCATTATTTCACCGGGTTGCATTTTATGCAAAACTTTATTCACCCTATTCATCAGTCGATTGTCAGAACTGGTTGTAAAGCTAGGTACAATCAGACGAAAATCTTTTGCAGGTTCGTACAATCTGCTGTTTCCTGCGCGCGCAAAACGATAACCCAGACTGTCAAGTACCGCCACCGAAAGCGAGTCGTGGCGGTTGCCTGGATAGGCAAAGGAAACCAGCTTTGAAATACCTTGCTCTCTGCATTTGTTTTCGATGTATTCTACCTCTTCCACAATTTCGGTCCTACTAAGTTTTGTAACATTTTTATGATGCCCGGTATGATTTCCGATTTCAAATCCCATCTGGTGCAAGGCCATAATTTGTTGCCAGTTCATGTATTGCATTTTTTCGCCCTCGTCTTTTGCCGGAAATTCACAAACAAAGAAAGTGGCTCCAAAGCCATATTGTTTTAAAAGCGGAGCAACATTTCTGTAGTGGCTAATTTCAGCATCATCGAAAGTCAAAACCACAACAGGTTGTTTTGCTGAACTTTTAAGGTAGAATTCGTTGAGCCAAGCCTCTGCAAGTCGTTTTCCAAATTCACGCTGTCCCTCCGCATCAAAATGCAGATAGTCGCCACAATGTTGAAAATCGGAAGTTTTAACCAACACTGAAAATGGATCAGAATCAGCATAAGCTCTAATCTGTTCATTTATTTGTTCCCATTCTTCCGGATGGCGTGAATAGCTTCCCAATTCACCCATTATAATAGGTAATGATAGATTTCCTGAAATCGACCTGAACTTGTTAAATAATTTTCGAAGATTATTTCTATAAACTTTTATCTTATCGGGTTTAGCATCCGATTCACCTTGGTGCCAAAGAATTGCCTTGAGGGTGCCATATTGTTGAGCCAACTCAACTTTTTGTTGAAAATTGGACAACAAATGAACTCCCCTATGATTTGAGTCGTTGAGCCACCTGCCAATGCTACTTCCACCAACCGCTGTTGGTACTAATAAAACACAGACGCTATCAGGAATTCTGTTAAGAAGGGAATTCCCAAACGAAAGTCCGCAATCGAACCCTGCCCTTTTGGGTTCATAAAAGTGCAAGGGTTCTTTGGCCTGAATAAGTTCTCCAGCTTGATTTATGCTGAATATTCGTTCATTCTTTAAAGTATCGGCAAATGCAATCTCCCCCCTTCCTGCCATATTTGACTGGCCGGCCATGATAAATACCCAAAGATTATGTTTTTTGAATTTTTCTTTATTCAAAATAACTTTAACAGTATTTTTTACTGTTTCCCCGTTAGCCAAGACTCCCCCGGCATGGATCAAAAAAGCAGCTAAACAAACAATGAACCATTTATTTCCTGACATAATAACTTATTTATATTTAGAGAAATACGTTCCCTGATTTCGTTACCAATACTCCACATGATAACTGATAGGTGGTTACGGTCACGCAGAACAAGAGCTTTAACTTCTTTGGCACTCCAGTCTTTAAAATAAAGGTGGTAATCATGTTTGTTTTTTTTCTTTTGTTTATTTAATCTCCATCTGGTTTTACCAAATCAACATCCGGGCTTAATGGCCAAAAGAAATTTTTAAAGGGATCAGGTACTTCTGGATTAAATCCCTTGAAATCTTCATGAATAAATCTGGCCATATCCGGATAGTTTTCTTTCAATGAATTAACCACGCATTTTGCCAATTCATAAGCACCGTAAGTATTAAAATGAGTGTTATCTGATAAAGCCTTCTCCTGTCCGGGGAATGTATTTGCCGGATAATGCACAAACAACTTTTTTGAGTCTTCAACCCCGAGCGCTTCATATAAAGTTTTGGTCATTGCATTTAAATCAATGAGGGGGACATTTTCCTCTTTTGCCAACTTACGCATGGCATTTGGGTACTCTCCAAGTGTATTTACAAGTTTTCCGTCTTCATCAAAACGTCTTCGATTAGTTGAGGTTACCAATACTGGTTTTCCTCCTTTTTTCCTGAACTCGTTCATAAAATAACGCAGTTCATCCTGATAAGTGGTATAAGGTTCAACATGGCATGAACCCTGTTTTTGATCGTTATGGGCAAACTCAATAAAAAGATAGTCTCCAGGTTTCATTGTGTTTAGTATCTTTTTCAGCCTGTTTTGATACTTAAAAGAGATTAGTGTTAATCCAGAGCAGGCATGATTAGAAACTACAACTTCAGGCTTTAAAAATCGCGGAAACATTTGCCCCCATGAAGCCCAGGGTTCACTACTCTGGTCGGTAACGGTAGAATTACCTGCCAGGAAGAAAACAGGTAAATCATTGGCTTCCTGGATTACAATGGATGAAACCGAAGGGTTCTCGCCACCAAACTCTAAACTTAATTTATCATCCCATTTTTGTGCCCCCTTCTCTCTCGATTTTAATCGAACTCTTAATTCATCATTAATTTCCGGTCTTCTTACATCTACAACAATCGTTTTTTTCAACGATTCACCCTTCTGCGTATTAACACTTTCCAACATCAAACGTCGCGATTCTGCCTTAACCGTTGTAACAGATTGTTTAGTAGGATTTCCCAGCACTAAATCAACCTTATACCTTCCTTCTGGCAAATTAATCATAAAATAAAATGCTTCATCTGAGGTAACGCAGTCGCTGGTATGGTTATCTCCTTTATCGGCATCAACTGTCTTCATAATTCCATTGGGACACAAAAGTCCAAAGTCACTCTCTTCTGAATACCGATTTTCAGGGGTAACTTGAATAAAGCCTTCTTGAACAGCACCTGTACCAAAATCAAATTTCCACTGCTTATTTTCATGTAAACCATCCAAAGCAACGGCTTGCATAGATAATCCGGCAGTTAGGGCCACCAATAACATTTTTGCTATTATTTTCATAAAATCATAATATTAAGTTATCTATAATCCGTTAAAAAAAGCCTAATCGCAGACGCAATGACACAAAGTTTTTATTATGAGTGAGTTGTGGTCTGCTTGTCTGGTTTTACAATGGATTAATCATCAGTTCTTTATAAAAGATTAATGGAGTATTGAGGTTATGCTTCTATACTCAATACCATTCAATTAGAAAGTGTTATTTCATAAAACTCCCGCCCTTCTTTAAAAAACAAAACATTTTGATGATGCCTTAGATCAATAAAGATTGACTACTTGCAATATAATCATGAACTGCAACTTTTTGGCAACAAAACTTTCTAGTACATTCCCAAATCCGGTTTATGGTGCTTGCGCATAACTTTTTCTAAATCATTATTGAATCGCTCAATATCTTTATATCCGTTTTTTTTGCATTGGTTATAGATAATTTTCAATTTAATAAAGCAAAGCTCACCATATGTTTCATGACAACTAAAAATAAGGGAGAAACACACTTCCAATTTCTTGGTGACATTTCTCCCTTACCAAACACTATTTCTTGAATTTATTACTTATATTAATAATCTGTCCAATGGATCACTTAAACAATTAATAACCTGGGTTTTGATACATTCCTTCAGGATTTCCTTTATTACTGTCAATCACACTTATAGGAATCGGGCGCAGTCTATGTTTTTCATAATTGAAATTATTAGCAGCATAGTTGTTATTTTGAACAACCCTTTCCCATTTATTTAACCGCTTTATTACAAACCAGCGATATGACTCAGCAAATAATTCTCTGCCTCTTTCATCAAGGATCCAGTCAATTGATAATTCAGAGGACTCCACTCTCCATTTTACAGGAACATTCCCATTATTGAAAGCTCTTCTTCTCACAATATTAAAATGATCAGCTGCCTCCTGTAATTTATTCTGATGAAATTCAGCTTCTCCGGCAATAAGAAATGCTTCTGCATACCTGAATAGAATAATGTCTCCGGGCCCGCCGGTAGAATTGACAAAGTTTTTCACCTCATCTCTGGAGGATGCTGAACTGCTAGCATTTCTCACCCAGTATGAGTGCTTTCGGCTACCAACATATACACTTTGCCAATCATTTTGCATTCTGGGAAAAAACTCATCCCCCAGACGTGGTCCCCAAATAGTATCTCCTTTATAATAAACCCTTTTCGGAAACCATAGATTAGTATAAGATTCTCCCCATTTGGTTGAGATATTATTCCCCGGATAATCCGGAATAATAGGTTGTACAAAGACCGAATCATCTTCAACAACAAGCATGTCAGCAGTAAAATACTGATCACCATCATTCCCCCAGTCAATCTGATAATTCTTTATTATATTACCCGATTTCCCATTCTGAGAAATTTGTACTTCACCTTCGTCCAATGGTCTCCATCCATATAAAGTATCAACCGGCGTATCAGGATCAGAATATTTTCGTACATAAAGAAAATGACTTCCTAAAGAACTTTCATCATTAAAATAATATTCATAAAAGAATGATCCGTATTTTCTTAAGTCATAATTATCTTTTCTTGTATTATCCTGATAATCCCATATATCATAGCTCATATAATCTGTTGGCCGGGCTCTTCCCCAGGTTCTGGCCCCTTGATAAAAGTCACGACTCAGACCGTTTGCCCGGCGATAGTATGGAACCCAAACACAACGCATGTAATTTCGCCCATAATCATCATTATCGCCTCTAAATGCGATTCTGAAAATAACTTCAGAATTTCCATCTTCTGGTCCTTCAAATCTGTTTTGAAAAAGAGTGGAAAAATAATTTGGGTAACGAACCATATAGTCCTGCTGCATCCCTTCTCTCATATTCGCGTAAGCAGTAACAGACCAATCTAATGATCCACGTATGGTATCATGATCATTGGCAAAGGGACCTTCCTTCGAATTAATCAAGGAAAATTCACCTGATGCAACAACAGCCTCTGCCATAGCTTCCGCTCTTTGCCAATATTCAGAAGCAGGTTCTGCAACTGCTTTAGACTCTTGGTAAACATCTCCTGCGGCAGCCATATAGATTTTAGCCAGCAACATTCTACAGGCATTCTTACTTACTCTGGCCGTACTGGTATTCTCATCCAAAACTTCAATCGCCTCAAGAAGTCTTTCTTCCAGATATGGTATTATTTCTTCTATAGGTGTTCTTACAAAATCATCCTTAGGAAAATTGATTGGCGTTTTCACTAGTGGAACATCTCCAAAAGTCATAAATAATTCATAATATGCTAGTGCATAAAAGAATTTGGCTTCACCAACAGCTCTTTTTACTTCATCATTGTCTTTTATCGTTTCACTGTTCTCCCCATAGTGGATAACATTTAATGCAATACTTATAATTTGAAATTCTTTTTGATAGAATCGTTCAAGAGGATAGAAACCCGGGTCCAACTTACTATCGTAAGAATTAAAAACATCGTAACGTTCATTATGATCGATATTATACAAGTTTACTGAGGCAAGATCAGTTCCCAGGTTCTCAAAACAACCATAATATTCTATATTGCGTCCACGATCATACCAGATATCAAATAATCCGTTTGTAGCATTCGCTAATGCTTCAGGGTCATTTTCATACAACCCGTCAGTATTTACAAAATCTGTGATTTCAACATCCAACTGGTCATTACAACCAAGCAGGACCAATACTGAAATGATTAATACCGTTATTTTTTTCATTTCTATAGTTTTTTAATTCATCATTTTAAAAAAGTTATTCAATTAGAGGAATTTGTATTTCAACCAAATAGAACTAAAATTGGTCATCCCCTCTTCAAAGGGTTTGTAATGAAATAAATTGACAGATTTAACGAAGTTATTTTGTTCTTTGCCGACTTGAAAATACTGCGAATAGCGAGCTATTTAATGGATTTTCAAGGAAGTTAAAGGGCAAAAGAAC
>Ga0163223_100331_pt1 | contig 16033 bp, 13 predicted proteins | sample MSEWel2016_02_17_2_FD_113147 | JGI IMG/M metagenome (GOLD analysis project Ga0163223, IMG submission 113147) | Subsurface microbial communities from deep shales in West Virginia, USA - MSEEL Well Study Marcellus 5H_2016_02_17 ...
ATTAACGGACGTGATATTGATGAATTTTTCGGAATGGAAACCTTAAAGGTTATCGCAAGACAACCGTTAACATTAACGGACACGCTGGGCACCTTTGACGTGATTGTCAATGTCCATGGTGGTGGTTTCACCGGGCAAGCTGGAGCGATCCGACATGGGATTTCCCGTGCCCTGCTTGAGGCTGACATCAACTTAAGACCAGCACTCAAACGTGCCGGATACTTAACGCGAGATTCGCGAATGGTTGAAAGAAAAAAATACGGTCTCAAAAAAGCCCGTCGTGCACCGCAGTTTTCAAAACGTTAATATCAGACTTTTTACAAGGTCCTGCGACATTCAATGTTGCAGGACTTTTCAGTGTTACGCCATAATAGATTAAGAAAGCAGGAATTTATGAATAACAAACAACCCATTATTAACATTGCAGTCATCGCCCATGTCGATGCCGGAAAATCTACCCTGGTAGACGCCCTTTTAGGACAAAGCAATGTTTTTAGAGAGAATCAGGAGGTCGTGGACTGCGTAATGGACAGCAATGACCTTGAACGTGAACGCGGAATTACGATTTATTCAAAAAATTGTTCCATTATGTACAAGGACATTAAAATCAATATTGTCGATACCCCCGGCCATGCCGATTTTTCTTCAGAGGTTGAACGAATCTTAAGAACGGTTGACACGGTGGTGCTACTGGTTGACTCCAGTGAGGGACCGATGCCACAAACCCGTTTTGTCCTGAATAAGTCGCTTGAAAAAGGGCTAAACCCGATCCTTTTCATTAATAAAATTGATAAAAAAGATCAACGTGCTGAAGAAGTGGTTGATATGGTATTTGACTTATTTGTAGAACTCAAAGCCAATGACAAACAGTTGGATTTCCCGGTTCTTTACGGGATTGCCAAAGATGGCATTGCCATTCGTGATATGGATGATGAAGGGGTTAATCTGGCACCGCTCTTTGAAACCATTGTCGAACATGTCGGTCTTCAGGATGATCTGAGCCTTGAACCATTGCAGATGCAGGTTTCCTCATTGGCTTATGACGATTACATTGGCCGTCTGGGGATTGGTAAGATCTATTCTGGAACCATTCACGCGGGTGAACAGATCGAAGTATGTAAAACCGACGGAAGTTTCAAAAAGGAAAAAATCAATCAGGTTTTTGTCTACCGTGGTTTAGCCCGAGTTGAAGTCAAAGAAGCCAAGGCCGGGGATATTGTTGTGATCTCAGGAATCCCGGAGATATCAATCGGGGAAACCATTGGTGAAATCAATCAGGTTCAGCCAATGGAGCTGATTGAGATTGAACAGCCCACCTTGTCGATGAACTTTCTGGTTAACAAGTCTCCTTTTGCTGGAGACTCTGGAAAATTTGTGACCACCCGGCACATTCGGGCCCGGTTGGAAAAGGAACTGGAAGTTAATGTTGGGCTATTAGTGGAAGAACTCGAAGATACCACCGATGGCTTCAAGGTTTCCGGACGGGGTGAACTTCATTTATCAATTTTACTTGAAAACATGCGCCGGGAAGGTTATGAAGTCGCTGTTTCTAAGCCCGAAGTCATCATGCACCGGGACGAAAATGACAAACTAGTAGAGCCGGTGGAACTGGTAATCATATCGGTGCCGGAAAAATACTCGGGTGCGGTAATTTCTAAGCTCAATATTCGAAAAGGCCGGATGGAAAGCATGTATAATGAAGAATCCTGGACGAGAATGGAATTCTTTGTGCCGACCCGTGGTTTGCTGGGATATCAGAGTGAGTTTATCAATGACACCCATGGTGAGGGCACCATGGTGCGTCGTTTTGCGCAGTTTGAAGCCCATAAAGGCGAAATTCCACAACGACAAAACGGCGTGCTTATTTCTCAGTTCAGCGGCGAAACCATGGCTTACTCGCTCTTTAACTTGAGTGACCGGGGTGAAATGTTAGTTGGCGCGGGAACCAAGGTTTACGAAGGGATGATCATCGGGATTAATAACCGTAGCGATGATATGACCGTCAATCCAACTAAAAATAAAAAAATGACCAATGTCCGGTCTTCGGGAACCGATGAGGCCCTGAAACTGGTTGAGCCAAGACTAATGACTTTGGAGCAAGCATTGGAATTTATCAATGATGATGAATTGGTGGAGCTGACGCCCACTGATATTCGGATTCGCAAGAAAGTACTGGGCGAACTGGAACGAAAACGCAGCGCCCGCTAAAAAATTCTGGAACGCTTTAATCGCGTTCCTTTTTTTGTTACACAAAAGAATGAGATAGAGGACTGGCGCTTAAAATAACAATTGACCGCTAAACTTTTAGTGTGATATCATGTAATCAGTACAAATATTAGTTAAACTGATGTCAACCGAGACAGCGGTTTTTCAAATATCGGTCTGATTTTAAAACGGAGGTTAAACGAAATGATTGATATTGACAAGCAGGAAGCCGAAGAAGGCAAAATCATGGCAGTCTTTGCTTATATTATTTTTCTGATTCCGTTATTGGCAGCAGGTGACAACCAATTTGCCCGATATCATACCAATCAGGGTCTGGTACTATTTCTGGCCTGGTTAATTTTGACTTTTGTTGGCGGTATTATTGGACTGGTACCGATTATTGGCTGGATTCTGTCCACCATTCTTTTTAGTGCGGCACCGTTGGCGTTTGTGGGTTTGGCTATTTATGGGATTCTCAATGTGGTGCAGCTTGAAGCCAAGCCGCTTCCGCTTATCGGTGGGATTACCCTGATTAAGTCCTATTAGGTCGTTCTTCATACATTATCATAGATAGATAAAAAGCATTGCTTAACCAGGCGATGCTTTTTACTTGGGAACATAAAAATTAAGCGGGCTAATGGTCCGGCGTGTTATCATTATCAATAAAAAAGGCGGTGAATCTATGGAAAACAATAATAATTGGAAAAGCAAGGAAATGAGCGACAAAACCTTCAGGAACTATTTTTTTCTGATTACCTTTGGAATCTGTTTACTGGTAGCCCTTCTGAATATAAAATACCTGCTGGGCTATTTTGGCCTGTTTGTGAATATTATTACCCCGGTGCTAATCGGTCTGGGCATTGCCTTTATCTTAAATATTCCAATGTCATTTATTGAGACACATCTTTTAGGCTTTATGAAGCAGACCCCCAAAAAAGAAAGACGGTTTAAACTTAAAAAAAACCGGGATCTAAATAAGGGCAAACGGGTGATTGCAATTACCCTGACATTCATTTTTGTGATTGGTATTCTGGCCGGACTGATTACCTTTGTAATTCCCCAGGTCAGCGAAAGTGTCGACACACTGATTGTTAAATTACCGGATTATATTACCTCTTTTAATGCTCTGGTGGATGATATTCTGGCGTTCTTAAATTTGCCCGAAACATTATGGAACGACATTACGACTGAATGGGATGCGTTACTGGAACAGTTTGGCAGTCTTTTACTGAGTTCTGTTCCGGAAATATTTAATGCGACCAAAAGCATTACCGTGGGTTTCTTTAATGTCATTATGGGGGTTGTTATTTCTATTTACCTGTTGGCTGATAAAGAGAATTTACTGGCCCTTAAAGATAAGTTGATCTATGCTTATGTCAAAAAAGATCAGGCCGATTTTATTTCAGATGTCAGCACCACGGCCAATCAAGTCTTTCACGGCTTTATTGCCGGACAGATTACGGAAGCCTTTATTCTGGGGACCCTGTGTACCGTTGGTTTAGCAATACTGCAGATTCCCTATGCCTTACTGATTGGGGTTATGGTTGGCATGACTAGCGTAATTCCAGTCTTTGGGGCCTTTTTGGGGGCCGTACCCAGTGGCTTTATCTTATTGGTGGTGAACCCGATTTACTGCCTGATTTTTGTGGTTTATATTATTGTCCTGCAGCAGGTTGAAAGCAATGTCATTTATCCGCGTGTAGTCGGTGGGTCGATCGGTTTATCGGGGTTATGGGTGTTGGTCGGGATGCTGATTGGCGGTAGTCTGTTTGGTTTTCTGGGGATTATTTTGGGAATTCCATCCTTTGCCGTATTTTATGCGGTGTTTAGAAAAGTCACCAATGAACGGATTGATAAAATGAAAGCAAGGCAGGAAGAACCGGCCTGAACATCTATCGCGATCTAAAAAAGCGCCCTTTAGCGAATTGACCAATTGGTTTAATCGTTAAAGGGCGCTTTTAGTTTATTTGTGTTTGTTTTTTTCAAGCTGCTGTTTAGCTTTGGACGCCATTAGCGTTAAACTAACTGTAAAATTCTGAAAGCCGGAATAAAAGGGATGGCGCATATCCGGTTTTCGGATCTCGCCATTTTGGTTTAGTAAGCGGTTGGGCGGATGATTGTTGTGTGGCAGTTTGGATTCACCACCGACCACTATCCGTTTTCCGGCAATGCTGTTTAAAAGGATGTTAACGACGTCCCATGCCGATTCGTAGGCAATTATTTTTTTCTGATGGGTAGCGATTTCTTTGGCATATTTCCTGATAAATTCGGCCGAAAATCCCTGGCTGTTAAAGGTGACACAGTAACGAATTTTTACACCATCAACAATGGTAATGTACTGACTATTATTGCCGCCCTTGGAATGTCCGGTTAAGGTATAGTGCTTAAAACGAAGCGTTGCATCAACCGCATGAAAAAACGCCAGGGCTTTTAATTGCTGGGGTGTATCGGTTAAGAACCCCCCTTTGATATTATCGATCCAGCCGATGCCGGTGGTACCTCGAAAAGCGATAATTCCGGCGTCCGGGGTATGGTCGGAAAAACAATAGGCCACCAGGCCATTGTCAGGCTGGTTGGTGTAGGCCAGAATCTTTAGCGAGGTGAGGTTGTGATTAGCCAGGATCAGGCGCAGTGACTTGTCCCACTCTATCGCGGACATGGCACAATCGCCCTGAAGATCGTTGACATTTTTTAGCAAGTCCATCACCATTTCTCCTACGGTATACGCTGGTAGTAGCGATACAGAAACCGGAAGATCCAGGGCGGCAAGCTGACTGATGAGGTTAAGTTCACTGTGATACAACATGGTTCTTACCTCCTTGGTAAGAAATTCGGGTGATTCAAACGACACATAGATTTTAAAGAAAAACTATTTTGAGTGCCGTTTCGCTTTATGCCGTTTGCTTTTTTCCAGATACGCTTTATAAAGCTCGAGTGAGTTCTGATGATAGGTGTGCGCCATTTTAGGAAAGGCATTCATAATGCGTTGATGTGAGTAGCGGTTGATAAACTTCGTTTCGTTAATCCGATTGGTTAGCGAAACAATCAGATGTTGAGCCGAATCCATGGCATCGGTAAGTTTATCATCCTTGAGCTCGCGGACCCTGGCAGTGACTTCGTGGGCAGTGGTAATGCCTTTTTCTTTTAAATTATCTTTAAGCTCGGTGGTTGCTTCATAAACACTGTTAAGTTTTTTGTTAAAGGAAACCGTTTCACGAGTGGATTCCACCAGATCACTAAGAAAGAAGATTGCCGCCACCGTTGCAATAATCTGGATCCAGAAAGTCGAGAAGCTGTTAACCAGATCAGAGGCGATGGGATGAACCACATACATCAGCATGACACATAAGAGACCAAAAAGAAATGAATTTAACAAACAGACCCGGCCGTTGATATTAAATTTATGGTCGGAGTAGTCCCACCATTTAGCATGAAAGAGTTTTTCCATCCCCCAACTGGTGATATACTCCAGCGAGCTGGTGAGTATAATGCCGATGAAAAAGACTAAAATTGGATTACTGATATAGGGCATTAAGAACATAATAATGATGACTGCACCGACTCCATAAATGGGACAATAGGGGCCGTTTAAAAAGCCGCGGTTAATAAATTTTTTTGCCGGGATGGAGCAGTACACCACTTCGCACATCCAACCGATGATGGCATAAATAAAAAAATAAACAAAAAGTAAGCTTAAGTTATAATACATAAATGATTCCTTTCAAATTAACAACTTTGGATCATTTTAACATATCGGTTTACGGTCTCATAGATAAATCGCTAATAAAATGATTTATATTGCAAATTTTTATCCATCATCGATGGATATGTTTTTGTTTTTTCAAATCGGATGGTTTATAATGGAGACAGCCCAAATAACAACACTTTAATGAATACTAAAATAGGGAGCATAAATGAAAGCGAACAAGATTGAAATAACAAGCAGCGAGCAACTGATTGATATTACCGCAAGTGTGCGGGAGTATGTCAATGGGTCCCGTTTAAAAAATGGCTTTGTACACATTCAAATTCCTGAAAGAACCGCTTCGGTGATTATTTCAATCAACGATGACTGGCGGCTGCAGCGGGAGTTTTTTGATAAACTAAACCATCTGATGCCCAAGTATGACGGCATGAAGTTTACCGGTTGGACAACCGCCTGTGTTAAAGCGACGATTTTTGGGCCATCCCTCCAGGTGATGGTCCATGATGGAACCTTGATCTTGGATAAAAACCAGAGTATTTATTTTGTCGAATTTCAAGGTCCGGGCGAGCGCCAGTATTTTATCAGTAGTTCCGGGACAACGCTGGCTGAAAATGAGGAAGCAACGATGCCCGAAGAACTGGCATTGATTTTTGAAAAACGTAAAGCCCATGAAGCAGAACAGGAACAGATCAAGGAAGAAATGCGTAACGAATGGCGTCTACGGGAAGAAAATCGACTAAAGCTGGAAGCAGAAAACAACGAAAAAACAGCAGAAAACAATCATCTCAAGCAAGATGAATAGAAAAATAAAGGCATAAGAATGAGCGAAGAAGAGAAAGGCAGTAGCAATGAGCTGGGAATTATTAGGATCGGATCGAATGATCAAAACAACAGAATTATCGGACTTTGTTAATACCGAGATGACTATTCCAAAAGAACGGATCAGCTTTTTTGGGAATCCCGGAGAACGACTGGCAATTATTTATCAGAATCGCGAATATCCTTCTTATCTGGAAACCGAAGGCGATACCAAACTTAAATGGAGCAAGGTGCTGATACGCAAACTGGGTGAAGCATTTCCTGATTTTGAATCGTGGTTTCAGGGTGATCCGGATGCGTCCAAAACGCCAAAGCTGGAAATAATAAAAGCCAACGAAGTTTTTCATCTGCGCTTAATAATGGCCGATGAAGAAAATAGTGATGAAAAAATAAGTGATATGCCGATAATCGCTACCCCGCCAACGGCCGGACTCCAGGAGCTGTTGTTAAAGTGGATTACCGGTTATCCCAACTATTATCCCAGAGACTTTCGTTTTTCTTTTAAAGAGACGATCACCGAAGAGATTCCCAAAGTGATTGAAAACTTAAAAACCATCCGATCCGGACACTATCAGGTACGGGGCTTTGCCGGAGACACCCAATGGGCCGAGATCCCCTGGGTTAAAGTACGCGATAAACAGGCTCTAGATGATAGTGACCTCTATCTGGCTTATCTTCTGGCCATGGACAGCCGTAAGCTTTATCTGGCCATCGTCTATGGTGAAGAAGGGATGGGGGTCCGCAGTCTGGCGGAAAAAGCCGCTGCGTACCGAAAAAACCTTGTGACAGAACACTATCGAACCAATCATAAAGAAGTGTTGCTGGCGAATGCCAGCCTGGTGTCGGGGATCGTCTGCTATCGCGAATATACCGAAACAGAGATGCCAGAAGATGAGGTGCTGATCGCTGAATTTGAAGCGTTTAGAAAAATGTATAAGTTATGTTTGACGAAGGGTCAGACGGCTGATGAAACAGCAGTCAGTGATGAGCCAAGCGAAGAAATTATTAAAGGACAGGACGCCAAGGTTGAAAATGAAATGGTAGCAGAAATAAAGCAAAAGCCCGAAATTGCGCTTGAGGAACAGACGCCGCCACCGCAAGGATCGCAACCGGTACCGGCAGAGACCGTTTTGTTTGAAAGCATCTGTGAAGAGCGCCCCGGTGTGGAAAACAAAAATCAGGCGGAAAGCGACTCGGAAGTCCCGGCACAGCCGAAGCATGCAGCGATCAGTACTTTACGCGAGGTCGTGATGGCAGAATCTGAAACAAACCTGTCGTCTGCTGATGTGGATGACATTCAATCCAAAGCAGAAACGAAAGCAGCGGAGAGCAAATCATTTACCCGCTATCCGGCAAAGAACGACTACCTTCCCCCCTATCTTCAGTTGGTTCAGGCAAAAATGGGTGACAAAGGCTATTATTATCCGGCGGAATTAATTAAGACCTATTATCTGTCGATAAAATCAAAACCATTTGTGATCATAAAAGGCCAGGTAGGCAGCGGCAAAACCAGTTTTCCCCGGCTCTTTGCTGAGGCAATTGGTGCGAACCAGGAAAACGGTCGATTTAAACGGCTGCTGGTGGGAAAAAATTGGGAGGATCATACTCCACTACTGGGACATCTGGACAGTCGTGGGCACTTTATCCCCGGACCCATCATGCTGATCTTAAAAGCAGCCAAAGAATATCCGGATAAACCCCATTTCTTCATGCTCGATGAAATGGACCAGTCTCCGGCTGCCGATTATCTGCGGCTTTTGTTAGAAGGAATTAATGGCAGCAAGGAGCCTTTTTTGAAACGCGAAGATTTTGGTGCAGATATTACAGCTTTTCGCGAATACGGTAACTTAAGCTTTCCGGATAACCTTTATATTGTCGCAACCATCAATGAGAGTCCCGGCAGTTTTCCGGTCCATTCCCGAGTGATTGATAGCGGCAATGTGATTCGGATGCCGGTGGTTGAAATTGGCGTTTTTGCCGATTACGGCAGTCCTACCGGTGACAGTGACTGGGAGAACAGTGTCTTTAAAATCCATAGTCAGGCTAAGGGCTTGCCGGAAATTCTGGAGCGTCTCATGGTCTTGCTCAATGAGCTACAACAGCTACTCATAAAACATGAGTGCCCAATGGGGTATCGGGGGAAAAATGAAATCCTGGCTTTTGGCATCAACAGCGGAGTTGAAGGTTTGTATAGCGAATTAGAGGTCATCGATCTGGCTCTTTTGCAACGCATTATGCCTGCGCTGGAGGCAGTTTCCGAAACAGATGTCGACGTCTATCTGAGTTTGGCTGGCTTTTTACTTGAGGATGGTTTGAAGCAAGCGTTTAGCAATTTGCCACCAGACCGGCTGATTGGTCGATATGAAGCGTTATTAAAAGCCGGGGCCATTCCCTGTCCCCGCAGTGGAGGGGTGATTTTAAAACGATTAAGACAACAGCATAAACAGTGAAGACGACAAAAAGCCAATTGATACATCCGATTCTTTCATTGCTAAACAGAAAAAACAGTTCTGGCAATGGCAGCGTTGGACGAATCAATTGGCTTTAATCGTTGTCATTAGAGGAAATTAACCGACTTCTTGTTCAGCGACCTTATCAGATAAAAAATTGATCAGTTCTTTGATCAGTTCCTGGCGTCTAAGAATACCAATAAAAATTCCCTGATCATCAACGAGGGGAATAAAGTTCTGCTTCACAGCCAGTTCTACCAGATGTTCGTAACTTTCATTAACCCTGGCCACTTCCAGATTTATTTTGAAGTCAATGTCTTTGATTTCAAAAGCATCTAAATTGATTTCCGGGTGGGTCAGACTCAGGGATAAAACCCGTAGCAGGTCACCTTCACAGATGGTTCCCACGTATTGTCCTTTTTTGTTAATCACTGGCAGGGCCGTATAATTTGTAATCACAAACATATTGTAGGCCTGGTTGAATGAATCGGTATTGGTTAAAAAAACAGTTTCGCTTTTGGGGAGTAAATAAAACAGATGATTTTTCATGTAAAAGAGCTCCTTTTTCTTTATAAAAGATTGGGAAGAGTTTTAATTAAAGCCAATTTTAGCATGAATTTCACAAGTCTCCCTTAAAAAAATTCTTAATGGGGACTGTAAAAATATGAAAAATTTCAATTTCCGTTTCACGAAATGGCTTAGGTAGTGTATAATTAATAGTAACGAATGAATGAGGGAATTAAAATGGAAGAGTTTTTATTATATTTACAATCAAGAATAACGGGAGCCAGTATCATCGAGGTTGTCATTATTTCTTTTATTGTCTATAAGTTATTAATGTGGATACGGGGAACCCAGGCCGAACAGGTTTTTAAAGGCTTGATTGTGTTGCTTTTTTTGTCGCCTGTCAGTGAATGGCTGGGTTTCACCACCCTTAATTTAATTATTACCAGCGCCTTTACCTGGGCGTTTATTTTCATTGTGGTGGTATTTCAGCCGGAGTTTCGCTCAGCCTTGGAACAACTGGGAAATAATCGTATTTTTAAAGAGATGATGAAGAAACCATCGATGGACTTTCTCGAAGAAGACGTCGAAAAAATCATTAAAGCGGTGGACAAACTGGCGTGCGAGCAGACTGGTGCACTGATTGTTCTGGAAAAAGATACCGGGCTTAATAATATCGTTAAAACCGGAACCGAGCTGGATTCGGATATCAGCAGTGAACTACTGGAGAATATTTTTACGCCGAACCGTCCTCTTCATGACGGCGCAGTGATTATTAAACTATGGTCCCGGCAGATCCGGGCGGCAGGGTGTTTGCTGCCGCTTTCGGACAATCGGGATTTGGGCAGTGAATTTGGAACTCGGCACCGGGCTGGTTTGGGAATGACAGAAAAATCTGACGCGCTGGTCATTATTGTCTCCGAAGAAACGGGTCAAATTTCTTATGCATCAAAGGGCACCTTGTTTCAGGATGTGATCATCGAGGTGCTCAAGCAAATTATTCTGGAAAACTATATCATCAATGAGGACGGCAACACAGACAGCGGGTGGATTCATAAGCTCTGGGGGAGAATCGATGGCAGCAAATAAAAAGAAGATAGCCTTGCATGAACGATTATTTCGGCTGATTGCAGCAGTGGGCATTGCCATCACCCTTTGGTTTATGGTCAATGGTAATGCTGATATGCTGATCACCCAGGATTATAACAGTATCCCGATAACCTTAACCAATGTGGAATCCCTCGCAGAAAAAAATTTGGTGCTGGTCGATAATAAAAATTATTATCTCAATTTGCAGGTAAAGGGAACGGACCGGAATTTAAGAAATATTATTATGAAAGAAATTACCGCTGAAGTAGATCTCAGTGATATTGACGAAAAAGGGATCTATGATCTGGATGTTGAGGTGAAAGGCCTGGCCAATTCGGTGATTATCAGTAGCATGAACCCGACGACTCTTTCGATTGAAGTGGATAATATCATAAAGGAAGCCGTGGATGTGGGGATTGTGCTGGAAGGAATACCAGCCAATGATCTGTCGGTGATCTCGGCTAAATCACAGGAAAAAGTGGAAGTGGAAGGTCCGGAAGCGTCGATTACGCGAATTGATAAAATAACTGCAACCGCCAATGTTAACGGACTGGCAACCGATACGACAAGGTACCTGGATGTTACGGCTTATGATGTGGACGGGAGTCCGATTAGTGATCTGGAGATATTGCCAAATGTTGTTCCAACTGAGATTTTTTTAGGAAAAACAAAGTCCGTAGGAATGACGCCTTCCACCGTCGGAGAACCGGCCAATGGGACCATTGTCACAGAGATTATGGTTGAACCTTCAAAGGTCATAATCGGAGCCAAAGAAGACCTGCTAAATACCATTGAGACGATTGCCATCGATCCCATTAACGTGTCGGGACAATCAAAAACATTTACCAAAGATATTAGTCTTACCGCCCCGACGGGATTCTATTTCCTCGATGATAGTGGAAAAGTTAAGGTGACCGTTGCCATTGAAAGCCCGGTGGAAAAGAGTTTTACCCTTGATAAGGTAAGTGCAAAAAATCTCGCCGCTGGTCAGGTGATGTCAAAAATTAAGGATTCCCGGGTTATCGTAAAATTAGAGGGTGCCAGTAGTGTCCTAAACAGTTTAAATACAGCGCAGATTGAAGCCTTTGTGGATTGTACGAATTTAGCCCCGGGAGAATATGAATTGCCAATTCAGACCAATTTATCGCAGGCTTTGGTCAAATCCATCACACCAGCAAGAACAACAGTAACAATTGAATAAAAATTTGAGTAAATAAGAAAATTAACATAAAAATTAATACAAAATCTTGCATTTGACAATAATTTAACATATAATAGCAAGAAGTAATTTTTTCAGAGAATTACAATTCACACCAAAACACTATTTAAGGAGGAAATTAAACGTGAAAAGAGTTTATAATTTTTCAGCTGGACCATCTTGTTTACCACTCGAAGTCCTGGAAAAAGCTGGGTCTGAAATGGTATCCTATGGAGATGCCGGTATGTCCGTGATGGAGATGAGTCATCGATCATCTTATTTTGATGATATTCTTCAAGCCGCAAAAAGTCTTTATCGAGAACTGATGAATGTACCTGACAATTATGAGATTCTGTTTTTACAAGGTGGCGCATCAACTCAGTTCGCCATGATCCCACTCAATCTGTTTTCAAAAACCAATAAAGCCGACTTTATGCTGACTGGCAGTTGGGCAAAAAAGGCTTGTCAAGAATCAGCCCGTTATGGAGAAGCAAAGGTTATTGCATCGTCCCAGGATAAAACCTTTTCCTACATCCCTAAGGTGGATCCCAAGGATTTTACACCGGATGCTGATTTCTTCCATATTTGCGCGAATAACACCATTTACGGAACGCGATTTAAACCAGAAAATATTCCTGATACGGGAAATGTACCTTTAGTAGCAGATATGTCTTCAAATATCTTATCTGAAGTTTATGACGTTAAAAAATTTGGCTTAATTTATGCTGGTGCTCAGAAGAACATGGGACCGGCTGGTGTCACAGCGGTGATTATCCGCAATGACTTATTGGGTCATGCCAAAGATTTTACGCCCACAATGCTCGATTATAAGACCCATGTTGACAATGATTCTTGTTACAATACTCCACCATGCTACAGCATTTATATTTGCAAACTTGTTTATGAATGGGTAAAAGCAAACGGTGGTGTTGCTGGCATGGAAGCCGCGAATAAAGAAAAAGCTCAAAAGCTTTACGATTTTATTGATAACAGCAAGCTTTATAAAGGGACTGTTGTGGCTGAAGACCGTTCACTAATGAATGTGCCTTTTATTACCGGATCTGACGAGTTAGATGCCCTGTTTGTTAAAGAAAGCAAGAAAGCCGGAATGGAAAACCTGAAGGGTCATCGTAGTGTTGGCGGGATGCGAGCAAGCATTTACAATGCCATGCCAATGGCGGGGATTGATACCCTGATAGATTTCATGCAGAAGTTTGAAAAAGAAAACGCCTAGGCGTTTTGCTAAGAAAGGAAATTTGATTGTGAATTATAAAGTACAGACCCTGAATAATATTTCTAAAAAAGGGCTAAAATTATTAAGTGAGAATTATACAGTTTTAGATCAGCCGGAGAATCCGGATGCGGTTTTACTGCGAAGCTATAAAATGCATGACATGGATATCCCGGAGTCAGTAAAGTTTGTGGGCCGGGCTGGAGCCGGCGTTAATAACATTCCTCTGGATAAGTGTTCAGAACAGGGCATCGTGGTTTGTAACTCACCTGGTGCCAATGCCAATGCGGTAAAAGAACTGGTGATTGCCGGGATGCTGATCGCTTCACGTAAGGTCGTTGACGGGATAGCGTGGTCAGGCACTTTGACGGATAAAGGCGAGGAAGTCCCCGCTCTGGTTGAAAAAGGCAAGGGTGCTTTTGGCGGTCCAGAACTATATGGCAAAAAAATGGGTGTGATCGGTTTAGGTGCCATTGGAGTGCTGGTTGCCAATATGGCGATTGATTTCGGGATGAAGGTTTACGGCTTTGACCCCTTTATTTCGATTGATAATGCCTGGGGATTAAGCCGAAAAGTCAGACGTGCTGTCAGCAAAGAAGAAATCTTTAAAAATTGTGATTACATTTCACTTCATATTCCTTTTATGGATGAAACAAAAGATTATGTTAATGCCGATTTGTTAAAAGAGACCAAAAAAGGACTGCGATTACTAAACTTTGCCCGCGGTGGACTGGTTAATTATGATGCTCTGGAAAATGCCATTGAAGATGGTACCATTGAAACCTATGTGACGGACTTCCCCAATGAACGCTTGTTGAAAATGAAAAATGTTATCAACATTCCACACTTAGGTGCATCAACTCCGGAAAGTGAAGAAAACTGTGCGGAAATGGCTATTTATTCGTTAAAAGAGTATCTGGAAAACGGCAATATCATCAATTCTGTCAACTATCCGGATTGTAATATGGGTGTATGTGAAGCAGTAAATCGATTGACTGTGAACCATGCCAACGTAAAAAATATGTTGGGCCAGATTACCAAGGTGCTTGCGGATTATGACATTAATATTTCAGTTATGACCAACAAACACAGAGGTTCATGGGCATATACCATGATTGATGTTGACAGCAATGTTGGTGAGGACGTGAAGACCGCTTTAAAAGCGATTGAAGGCGTTACCCGAGTACGGATTCTAAAATAAAAAAAAAGAAGTGGTCTTCGTTTAGCAGAAGCCACTTCTTTATTTAAAAATAGGAGAAAAAAATGGCAACAATAAAACCCTTTAAAGCGGTTCGCCCCTTTCCTGAAAAAGCTCAGGATGTGGCTGCCCTGCCCTATGATGTCTATAACCGGGAAGAAGCGGCAATAGCTGCCCGGGGGAAACTGGATTCTTTTTTACGGGTTGACCGGCCGGAAACGACCTTGGACGAAAGAATTAAAATCAATGATCCTTTTGTTTATGAAACCGCCAGAAAAAATCTGGAAAAACTGTTTCATCGGAATGCCTTAACCCAGGATACCAAAGACTGCTTATATATTTACGAACTGATCATGGACGGGCGAAGCCAGGTCGGGTTGGTTGTCTGTACGGCGATTGATGAGTATCTTGATAACACGATTAAAAAACATGAGCTGACCCGGGCTGATAAAGAAGAAGATCGGATTAAGCATGTTGATGCCTGTAATGCCAATACCGGGCCAATTTTTCTGACCTACCGGGCCCAGGACGCCATCAATGAGATGGTAGACAGCTGGCGGAAAGCGAATGAACCGGTTTATGATTTTGTTGCAGAAGATGGGATTACCCATCGGGCCTGGATTGTTGACGACGAGGCCGTGATTAATGGTTTAATTGAAAAATTCGGTCATGTTGACAGTCTCTATATCGCTGATGGACACCACCGCTCGGCGTCTGCGGTTAAGGTTGGTCTGATGCGCCGGGAAGCAAATCCGGAGTATACCGGCGAAGAGGAGTTTAACTATTTCCTGTCGGTATTATTTCCCGATGAGCAGCTCTATATCATGGATTACAACCGCGTGGTTAAAGATCTTAACGGACTCAGCGTTGAGGAGTTTTTAAACGCACTATCGGAAAAATTTGATGTAACGCCTAAGGATGCCGAACCGGTAACACCACCTCAAAAAGGCAGCTTTGGTTTATTTGTGGATAAAAAATGGTATCTGCTAACCGTCAAAGAAGGGGTTTACGATCCCGCCGATCCGGTTAATTCACTGGATGTGGCGATTCTGCAAAACAATATCCTGATACCTATTTTGGGAATCGGGGATATTCGTACCGATAAACGAATCGACTTTGTCGGTGGCATCCGGGGTTTAAACGAACTGGAACGCCGTGTTAGCGAAGATATGGTACTCGCTTTTTCGATGTACCCGACCGCCATCGAAGAGCTGATGAACATTGCTGACGCAGATATGGTGATGCCGCCAAAATCTACCTGGTTTGAACCAAAATTAAGAAGCGGATTGTTCATTCATAATCTGTAATAATAAAAAGGATCATACCGATGTGATCTGGGTTTCGGAGATATATTGAAAACTCAGATCACATCGCGTGTGGTCCTTAATTTTTGGGTAAGACCCTATCGGAGCCGGAAAAAAGACAAGAATTTCCCTCTGATAATTATTGAAGCATGTTGGATTATATGATATCCTTTTCAACAACAGTGAGCTAAAAGATGACGAATCCTCAGATTCTGACAGCAAACTGGACAAGCATTGACAAGCATTAATAAAAACAAAGCTATCGTACTGATGCCATCCGGGTTCGTCCCTAATGGAAAGGCGAGAGAATCATGTGTCATTCATCCATA
>Ga0163223_100334_pt1 | contig 15988 bp, 6 predicted proteins | sample MSEWel2016_02_17_2_FD_113147 | JGI IMG/M metagenome (GOLD analysis project Ga0163223, IMG submission 113147) | Subsurface microbial communities from deep shales in West Virginia, USA - MSEEL Well Study Marcellus 5H_2016_02_17 ...
GGTTCTTGCTGCCATTGAGGATGACAGCGATTTCTATTTTTTGTACAGTTCAGCCGTTATTGATGTCGATAGCAAAGTTGATGTGAGTATAGATAGTGGAAGTATTTATGATGTTTTAGACCAGACACTTAAAAAGACAGACATTCGGTATAAGGTTAAGGGACGTCAAATTTTATTGAGTAAAAAAGAGGACAGTCATTCAATAACAAGTAATCAACAGAAAGCTTCTGTATCTGGTACTGTTACTGATTCTTCAGGGAAGCCTCTTCCAGGTGTGACTGTCGTGATAAAAAGCACCACAAAAGGCACCGTTACTAACACTAATGGGAACTTCTCTCTTAACAATGTGTCAGAAGATGCGACGCTGGTGTTTTCTTTTATTGGAATGAGCTCGCAGGAAATAAGCGTAAATGGCCAAAGCACAATCAATATAACCATGGAGGATGAAAGCTTGGGTATTGATGAAGTGGTGGCTATAGGCTATGGCTCTGTAAAGAAAAGTGTAGTAACCGGAGCAATAAGTACAGTGCAAATGGAGAAAATTCAGCCTATGGCGACACAACGTGTTGATCAGATGTTGCAGGGGCGAGCAGCTGGGGTGATGGTACTAAATACTGATGGTGCACCGGGCGGGAACACCACTATTCGTATTCGTGGGATGAATTCTATTCAGGGAGGTAATGATGCATTGATTGTCATCGACGGGTTTCAGGGGGGCGATCTGGATGCTTTAAACCCAAATGATATCGCTTCAATTGAGATACTAAAAGATGCCTCAGCTACTGCAATTTATGGATCTCAGGGAGCTAATGGTGTAATACTTATAGAAACAAAAAAAGGTAAAACCGACCGGCCAGTCATTAATTTGTCCACAGAATTTGGTGTATCAAATATCTTAATGGGAGGTATTGAATTAATGGATGCAGCGGAGTACGCAAGGGAAATGAACCGTGTGGAAATGGCTGATAATTACGATAGGACACCGGTCCCGTTTTTTTCTGATGCTGAAATTGCTGAACTTGAACGCACCGGTGGAGTCGACTGGGTAGATGAGATTTACCGTGCCGGTGTTACTAAAAACTACCAACTCTCATTAAGTGGGAAAACAGAAAATGTAAATTATTTTCTTTCAGGATCCATGCTAGATCAAGAAGGTATTTTGATCAATTCGGGATATAAACGCTACTCATTAAGGGCAAATGTAAGCGCAAATATAAATGAGTGGCTCAGTTGTGGAATTAATTGGGATGGAGTGCAACGAGACAAAACCGGTGTAGGCTTCGGGTCGGAGATTAATTATTCTGCTAATCCTATTACCGTAGCCTTACTTTATCCACCGACTCTGCCTATATACAATGAAGATGGCAGTTATTCCAGACCATCAGACCTATACGGTGCCAGGGTCTGGAACCCTGTTGCCAGTGCAGTAGAGCCTGAAGTTGAAAAGAAACACACGCAAAATATTATAAATCTATTTTTAGAGTTTAAACTTTTAGAAGGTTTAACATTTAAAATGACTGGAGGAGCAAAAATTAATAACCGAACTGATACAGAGTTTTATAGCAGTGAAACTCGTGATGGAATTGACAGTAATGGATTAGCAAGGGTGACAAATGCCATTGGGAGATCTTTTCAAAATTCAAATATCCTGAATTACAGCACAGATATTGGCAAACACCACATAAATGCAGTTGTAGTTGGTGAAATCAAGTATTCTGAAGGGTTTAATTTTTATGCAAATAATAGCCAGTTTGTTGTTCAGGAAACTGGTGTTTACAATCTTGGAGGTGCCGATATTCAAAGGACTGGTTCCTCATTTTTTGATAGGAAAATAAATTCAGCGCTTACAAGAGTAAATTACGGATATGACAATAAATATGTTTGTTCATTCAGTTATAGGGCTGATGGGTCCTCTGTATTCGGAGCAAACAATAAATGGGCGTATTTCCCATCCGCTTCACTTGGCTGGAGGATTACCCGAGAGGAATTTATGAGAGATATTAGCCCAATCAATAACTTAATGTTCAGGTTTAGTTGGGGAAGAACAGGAAACCAGGCAATTGGGACCTACCAGACACTCGCAAAAGTTAGCAGTGCAGGCTTCTATCCCTGGGACGGTGGTGAGAATTCAAATTTAGGCTTTCAAATTTCCTCAGCCTCAAATCCAAGCCTAAAGTGGGAAACTACCAGACAAACTAATATTGGACTTGACGTAGCGCTTTTTAACAGCAAATTGAGGTTTACAGCCGAATACTACGATAAAGTTACCGAGGATTTGCTTATGCAGCGTGAAATACCGAGATCTACCGGGTTGTCGAGTATAATCGACAATGTTGGCTCAATGGGCAATAAAGGGTGGGAGTTTACATTAGACGGTGATCTCCGTCTAAATAAATTAAGGTGGTCAACAGGATTAAGTTTCTCAACTTCGAAAACCACAGTATTGGACCTTGGCGAGGATGATTTCCTTTCATATGCAGCAGGCGGGTCTGGACACAGCACCAACATTCCTTTTATGTTCTTAACTGAAGGTCAACCTTTTGGGCAGATTATGGGATTTGGATATGAAGGTACGTGGAATGTTGGAGAGGAAGAAGAGGCTGGAAGATATGGTCAGATGCCGGGAAATCCACGTTATACTGATGTAAATAATGATGGTAGAATAGATTATGATAATGACTGGAAAGTTATTGGCAATGCACTTCCCGATTTCATTTTTGGTATCACCAACCAGCTAAATTACAATAAATGGGAACTTACTTTCTTGTTCCAGGGGACGTATGGGAACGATATTTTTAATGTGGCCAGAACGAAGAGGGAAAGTGTTGGGGTTGGTTACAGTAAGGACCTCTTAAATCGTTGGACTGAAGATAATCAGAATACAGATATCCCTGCTTTGATTGACGGACAAACGTGGGAAACTTACCGTTTGGCATGGGATGATTCTCATCCTGATAATCCATTTGTTAGCACAATAAGTTTTCCTAAAGATGGTGGTAACGTATATTCTCGTTGGATCGAAGATGGTTCGTATATCCGATTGAAAAATGTTACGCTTGCCTATACTTTTCCATCTTCAAAATATTTTAACAATTTGAGAGTATATGCTAATGCTACGAATCTATTTACCTGGACTAACTATTCTGGTGCTGACCCTGAAGTTAGTTCTTTTACTGACAGTGATGCACAATTGGGCACGGATTATAACAATTACCCTCAATCCAGGATAATATCGTTTGGTTTAAATGTTACTTTTTAAAAATGGTCAAAATGAAGTATAATAAGATAAAAAATAAGAGATTAATTGGTGCTTTTATTCTAATGTTTGTGATTCTGGCAGGATGCGAAGTTACGGACTTAGAAGAAAGTCCAAAAAGTTTCATTGCTCCTAATAATTTTTTTCAAACAGCTGAGCAAATTCAGTCAGTGTTTCCAGCTTGCATGAGGAGGACATATCGTCCATGGCAAGGGTATGCATACAATCCCTCTCTTTTTAAGTTTACGGATCAGGATGCTGGAGGTAACCTTATTATTCCCCTGAACCATGGGGCAGATATTTATGAAATCCATTACGCAAATATTAAGGATCTTAACTTTGCAATTGCTTCAATTGTTAACGGGAACTTAAACGAAGCATCTGCCGCCGATATCGATTTATTGATGGGGCAGTTGAAATTTCTTAGAGCCTGGAATTATTTTCAACTTGTGAGAATGTGGGGACCTGTACCGTTACTTACGGAAGAAAATACAAATGAATATTTTGGTTATTTGCCTGAGCGTTCATCGATAGTCGATGTTTATGGGTTGATAGTGAATGATTTTTTGGAGGCCATAGAAAAATTGCCTGTTGACTGGGGGACTTTGGTAGGCAGGCCGGCCAAAGATGCTGCTAAAAGTTTATTGGCTAAGGTGTATCTTACCATGGCAACTGCTCCATTAAATGATGCAAGCTATTATTCCAAAGCGGCTGCATTGGCTAAAGAAGTAATAAGTGCCGGGAATTATAGCTTGGTTCATGACATTAATAATGTTTTCAGCATGGGAACAGAATATGGGCCTGAAATAATGTGGAGTTTTGAAGGTAATACTGCAAATCCTTCAACCAATCCGAAAATATGGTCAGGTATCTATGGCTGGGCTGATTATTCAGCAGACCGCTATTGGGTCGATTCTGTATATGTGGAACAACCCCGAAAGCATGTGTATATTGAAACCTACAATAGAGAAGGTGTCCATTTTTCGGAGTTAGGCAGGAAACCCGGAATCAAAAAGTTTTTGTATGACACCTGGGATAATTTTTCCCGCGGTTTTACAACTATTAACATTCCCATAATCCGTTATGCTGATGTCTTGTTAATATTTGCTGAAGCCGAGAATATGTCGAAAGGTGGACCAACACAAGAAGCTGTTGATGCGGTAAATGCAGTTATAAATCGTGCCAATAATTACGAGGAGAACCCAAACTATCCACTGTTGACAACCAGTATGTTGAAGGAAAAATTTGATGAGGCGGTGATCTTTGAGCGAAATCTTGAATTATGTTTTGAAAACGACCGATGGTTTGATCTGATCCGAAAACGAATCCTTCAGGAAAAAACCCGAATAGAATATAGGCCGAACTTCTCAGAGCATATTTACCTTTTCCCAATCCCGGAGAGTGAAGTTAGATTAAATGAGAATATAAAGCAAAATCCGGGGTATAATTAATTCATAATCTACTCCCGGTGCGGGTCTCTTATTGCCGGGAGTATTTTTCACTTTCTATTGTTGACGTCAGAGTTAATGGTTCGGCGTCGGAAAAATCAATTATTAACTTTAAAGAAATAGTTTAATGAAATATTTTGTTTTGTTTTGCTTTTTAATATACGCTTCCGTTACGCAAGGAAACAATCCTACTTTTCCTATAGAAGTCAATTCTCCCGATGAAAAAATATCATTCACGCTTTTTAGTAGCGATGGAGAAAGTTACTCGTTGTCTTACACGCTTGATTATAACGGAAAAATAATAGTGAAGAAATCAGCTCTTGGTATAATTTGTAATCAAAAAAATTGGGGAGAACAACTTATTTTGGATGAAGTTTCAAAAAGTAATACCGATACAACATGGCATCCTGTATATGGTGAGCGTAATTCTGTTCGCGATAATTATAATGAGGTGGTCTTCACTTTCAATAAAGAAAACAGAAAGAGAAGAAAGCTTCAATTAATTGTCAGGGCTTACAACGAAGGGATAGCTTTCCGTTATTATTTCCCTGAATCTGTGCGCGGCGGAACTTATTTGCACATAACAGAAGAATCTACTGAATTCACTTTCCCGAAACAAACGATGGCTTGGTTCACTCCTAGTCCCCAGGGTTTATACGACCTTCTGCCTATGAAAGATTGGTCGGCCGAAAGTGAACGTCCGCTAACTCTTGAACTTCAAAATGGGTTGTTTGCCAGCTTGACAGAAGCACAAATGGTCAATTATTCGCGGACCAAGCTTAAATTGCACGACACAAAACCGAACACTGTTGTTTGTTCAATGTATGGTGATGTGGATGAAATAGGTCCGTTTGGTACACCCTGGCGGGTAATTATGATTGCAGAAGAGCCCGGGGAATTACTGGAAAATAACGATTTAATCTTGAACCTGAACCCACCGTGTGCCATTGAAAATACCTCGTGGATAAAACCCGGTAAAGTAATGCGAGAACATTCACTATCTACTGAAGGAGCGAAAAAACTGGTTGATTTTGCTGTTGAACGCAACCTGCAATACATCCATTTCGATGCAGGCTGGTACGGTCATGAATATCATGCAGCCTCCAATGCTACGACGGTAACCGTCGATCCCCGCCGGAATCCGAAAGGCGACCTGAATTTACAGGAAGCGATACAATACGCCAAATCAAAAGGAATAGGTGTGTTTTTGTACATAAACCAACGGGCGCTGGCCGCACAACTGGACACCTTGTTGCCTCTACTGAAGTCGTGGGGAGTATCAGGCATAAAGTTTGGCTTTGTTCATGTCGGTTCTCACCGCTGGACAACCTGGCTGCACGATGCGGTTAAAAAATGCGCAGAGTACGAATTGATGGTAGATATACATGACAATTACCGTCCGACCGGTTTCAGCCGTACTTATCCGAATTTGATGACCCAGGAGGGGATCCGCGGAAATGAAGAAATGCCGGATGCAACACATAATACTGTGTTGCCATTTACCAGGTTTATTGCCGGTGCTGCCGATTATACATTCTGCTATTATACACGCGAGGAATTCGGGCACCCCGACCGTCATGTTCTGAATACACCGGCACACCAGCTTGCATTGCCAGTGATTTACTACAGTCCGCTCCAGTGGTTGTATTGGTATGATAATCCGGAAGACTACCAGGGAGAACCGGAACTTGAATTTTGGGACGTTCTTCCAACAACTTGGGATGAAACCAAAGTTCTTCAGGGCGAAATTGGAAAATATATCACGGTAGCTCGCCGCAACGGCGATAGTTGGTTCATCGGAACAATAACGAATACCGAAGGCAGGGAATTGAGAGTCTCACTGGATCTCCTGGATATAAACAAGAAATATGAAGCCCGCATATATTCAGATGACCCGACGGTAAACACGCGCACGAAAGTGGGGATTAAGCGCATGCAAGTTGATTTCTCCGATACACTTGAATTACAACTTCCCCCATCCGGCGGATGTGCAATCCATTTAGATCCATTGCAGAAAAAATAATTCACCTCCAGGTTGTACTTTTCATGAAGAGGTTAACAAAAAATATCAATGAATAGATATATTTACGGAACAAAGCTGATTTTACTGATTCTGTCCATTCAGCTTTTCGGCTCAAAAGAAACAGAAGCTCAATTACCACTTCCTTTTCGTATTTTACCCGAACCACGGGAAGTGATTCTCATTGAGGGAGATGGACTCCGGTTTGGTGCTTTGGAAGCAGTAAGTTTAAAGCAGAATTTTCAGCGCCCCGTTATGGGTAACGTTCTCAGTCTGTTACCGGAAGCAGCAGAAAATGAAAAGAGAAATGGGATATTAACGCTCGGTATCTCCACCGAAGATGGCATTCCCGATTCGCCGGAGGGGTATGTTTTGACTGTCAAAAACGGCAGTGCTAAAATCGCAGCCTGCGACCGTGCCGGCCTGTTCTATGGCTGTCAAACATTGGAACAACTGCTAGAAGATGCCAGAAATTACAATGTCGATATCCCTGCCTGCCAAATTACTGATTACCCGGAAATGTCGTACCGTTCAGTACAATTTGATGTAAAACACCACCTCGACCACATGAATTATTATTACGAAAGCATCGATCGGCTGGCTCGTTATAAAATCAATGCGGTTGTTTTCGAATTCGAAGATAAGCTCAGGTACCGTCGGCAACCAATCGTTGCAGCTCCCCAGGCAATCAGCATCGACGAAATGGCTGCGCTGACGCACTATGCCAGAGAGCGGAATATTGAAATAACGCCTCTGGTACAGGGGCTGGGACACGCCACATTTATTCTGAAACACCAAGAATATGCCCATTTGCGTGAACTTCCTGAGAACCGGTGGGCATTTTGTCCGTTGCACGAAGGGACCTACCAGGTGCTTTTCGATATGTACCGCGATGCCATGGATGCCACACCCGGCGCTAAATATTTTCATATTGGCGGTGATGAAGTTGGAAACATCGGCTTGTGTGAACGGTGCAATCCAACGGCAGAAAAAGAAGGACTTTTGAGTCTTAACCTCTACTGGCTGAACCGGGTATGTGATTTTTTGATAGAAAACGGAAGAATCCCCGTATTTTGGGACGATATGCCACTAAAGGAGGCCGGTGTTTACCGTACTGCGCACGATGAAGAAATGGAGGCTGAAGAAGCCAACAAAATTTGGGAAAAAGGGGCAGAAGAGCTGGAAAAGGTAATTTCCGGATTTCCCGAGAACTGTGTTTACATGAGGTGGAATTATTCAATGGGAACACAACCAGGAAATATAAAAGCACTGGAATGGTATCAGAAAAGCGGGTTAAAATCGATGATTGCTACGGCAGCCCAGTCTGGACATGCTGCACTTTTTCCTTTTGATGATCGGGGTGAAGGAATAAGCTCCCAAGGCATCCCGGCAATAAAAAGTTTTATAGGGCTGGCCAAAGAAAAAGGCATCAACGGAATGCTCTGCACTGCGTGGGACGACCGGTCGCCCCATATGGAAACATATTGGCGGGGGTTTATTGCTTCTGCACAATATAGCTGGTCGGACAAAGAGATGAGCATGAAAGAGTATGACTCTGCTTACCTGCAGCGTGATTATGGAGTTTTGCTGCCAGACTATAGCGAACTGTATGTTTGGCTGAGGGAGGCGGCCGATTTTTGGGAAGGAGCATTTAATCCCACCAGCGACAGACTAGAAATGGACAATGCCATGCTGGCACTTCCGGGAATTTCTCATTCGCTTACACCCGAGGAAGGTATAAAGATTCGGGAGAATAAAAACATTGACTTTTCCACACGACTTATTGAACTGCCCGATCAGGAAAATCCGGGGATGTGGAGCGAAAATAACAGTGAACGACTGAACAGGGCTAAAATCATTTTGGCGGAATACCCAAAAGCGGCAAAAAAACTGGAAGAACTTAATCACCGTTCCCATAAAAACCGTTACCATTGGAAGGTTTTCAGCGCCCTGAACAACTTCCAGATCACTGCCCCAAAACTGCTTCTGGCTCTTGAAGCCTGTGATACGGACAATCAGAAAAAATACGATGCTGGATTGGAAAAGGTTGAAAGCGCGCTGGATGAATTTAACCGATCCTGGGAAAATCTGAAACAGGTTTATTCCCACACCCGGTTTGTTGCTTATCCTGAAAATTATGTTCCCGACCGTTACTTTCATTTTGCAAGCCAAAGAGAGGACTTGTCATACCTTATTCAGGTCGAGGAGCGATTTCATAAAATGGTGCAGAAATGGATAGAAAGGTTGAATTAGAAGTGGCCAGCTACAGTTGAGTACTTCTAATTTTCATTCTGAAATAATGAAGCAAAATAAGGCGTACTAAGCAGAACGAAAAACGGCTATAAAAGCATTGATTAAACTATAGAATTTTTGAACTATGGAAAAGCATAAAATAATTACGTTGAATAAAAGTTGCAGGATACTTTTGCGACCATTCTGTCTGAAAAAGATATCTGTAGCTAGCCTTTTTGTTTATTTACTCTTGATTTTTCATGCTGCTGGAGCACAGGATATCCCTCTTATTACTAGTCCTGAGAAGGACTATCATAATAACATCCGTATATATTTACAGGAGAAAGCGCAGGAAATTTCTAAATTTGCCGTTGCTAATATCAATTCACTAGATGACTGGAATAATGAAAAGGGCAGCCGGTATGATGAACTGGTACAATCGCTTGGCCTGAATTACATGCCATTAAATAAGGAAAGACCGGATTTGAATGTTACTTATACCGGAAAGATTCAGATGGATGGCTACCGGATTGAAAAACTGTATTTCGAGTCTTTGCCTTCGTTGTATGTGCCTGCAAATCTTTATGTTCCTGATAATATAACATCACCCCGACCTGCGATTCTCTATTTGTGTGGTCATTCCTCGGGGCAAAAGGTGGCTTACCAAGAGTATGCCCAGAAATTTGCTCAACTCGGGTTTGTGTGTCTGATTGTTGAAACGACCCATCAGGGGGAGGTTTCCGGGGAACATCACGGTTGTTATGTCAAGGGATGGTTTCACTGGTATAGCCGGGGATATACTCCCGCAGGTGTTGAAGTATGGAATGCAATTAGAGCATTGGATTTTTTGAGTTCCAGAGAAGAAGTAGATGCTGCAAATTTTGGAGTTACCGGTCGTTCGGGCGGAGGAGCCCAAACCTGGTTTGTTGCAGCGGTTGACAATCGTGTAAAGGCAGCTTGCCCGGGAGTAGGTGCCACCACACTCAATGAGCAGATTCTTACAAGGACCGTCGATTGGCATTGCGACTGCATGATGCCAATTAATACTTTCAAACGGGACTTCCAGGATATAGGCGCTCTGATTGCCCCGCGGGAACTTCTAATTGATCAGGGAGACCGCGACAGGCTGAATGCGATTGAGGGAGTAAGAGAACTATTTAAGGATATTCGAAAAATTTACAGCTTTTATGGTGTTCGTGACAATGTTGACTTTATTGAAACACCGGGCGGGCACAGTTCTACTCCGGCGGGAAGGGTGAAAATGTACTCCTTTTTCCTGGAGAAGTTGATGAATAAAAAATTATCAAAGGAAGAAATTGGTGATGTTGAATTGTCACCTGAGAAGTTGCTTTCTGCAGATGAACTTCAGGTTTATGTAAATGGCGTGCCAAACGATGATCGAACAACTGTTATACAGGATGAGTTTATTAAAATTCCGGAACCTCCGCAAATTAGTAGTTTAAAGGCCTTGTATTCTCATCGCGATTCGGTAATACGGTATCTTAATAATAAAACATTTGGTGCATTTCCTGCCGAAAAAAGCAGTTTGAATCCTCACATGATTTTCCGGTCAATGGACAAAGATAAATTTGGCAGTAGCATATACAGTTTTGTGCCGGAGGAAGGATGGCGGTTGAGGGTGGATATCCGATGGAAATTAAACCCGGAAGAAAACAAACCCTTACTGATTGTTTTGGGAAATACAGGTGATGCGTTTAGTGAAGATGAATATTTCACAGCGAACCCGGGCGGAAATTGGAACATTGCCTACTTCAATCCCCGGGGGGCTGACAATGCCGGATGGGAAAGCGGATTGCAATGGCATGTTCGTCGGGCATCAGCATGGACTGGCAGAACAATTGCTTCCATGCAGGTCTATGATTTGTTACGATGCATCGACTTTTGCAGATCGTTACCAGGGGTGAACGGAGATAAAATAAGCATTGCCGCAAGAGACGGAATGGGCGCGGTTGCTCTATATACAGCATTGCTCGACACGAATATTGAATCATTAATTCTTGATAATCCACCCGAAACGCAGAATGAAGGCAGCAGCCCTAATGGAAAAGGAGAAGCTATTGAAATGCTTAACTGTTTAAGGATCACCGATGTGTGGCAGATGCCAGCCTTAATCCCGAAAACAGAAATTACTTTTTTCAATGATTTCCCTGAGAGTTACAAATGGTCGGAAAAGGTAAGGTTGGAAACTGGCAGCACTCCTTTTCAGTACATCACGTCCAACTAATCAAAAACTTTTACAATGAAAAACATTATCTTTTTAATATTACTGATTGCTCTTTTCTCCTGCAAAAAAGGGGAGCAAACTGTGATAAATTCGCCGGATAATAATACCAGAGCTATATTAATAACCGAGCATGATAATTTGTATTTTTCTGTTCTTTTTCATGACGATACAATCATTAGTAAATCAAATATTGGATTGCTGGTTGATTCTATAGATTTCTCTTCCAATGTTTCAATCTTCGATGTTACCAAATCTTCATTTAATGATACCTGGAAAGCTGTGAACGGGAAAAACAAAATTGTTCAAAATAATTATAATGAATACCTGCTTAATGTTGCTCACCCCAAAGCTGGTAACCTTTCGTATCAGTTGTTGTTCAGGCTTTATAATGATGGTTTTGCTTATCGGTACCATGTTGATAGTCAATTTATAAAAGATAGTATATGTGTTTCAAAGGAGGTTACGAAACTAAATTTCAATCACGATTTTAAATACTGGGCATATAATGGTGAGTACCATAATATTGGACCGATTGATAGATCTGAGATACATGAAGATCCTATACTTATTCCTGCTGTTTTAAAGTTAAAGGATGATTTATACCTGGGAATCCATGAGGCTGAAATCGTAAGATATGCACCATTCAGGTTAAAGGCAGAAGAGAATGATTATTCCCTTTCATTTGAGGTAGATAAAACGATTGATACGGAACCTGTAAAAACATCATGGCGAGCTTTTATGGTCGGAAAACGTCCGGGTGATTTAGTCGAATCAAATCTGTTGGAAAACCTGAACGAAGCATGTAAAATAGAGGATACTTACTGGATTAAACCGGGGAAAGTGGTTTGGGATTGGCGTGTGTGGGGATACAAAAGCGATGATGGTTTTGAGTATGGATTGAACACTGTTTCTCATAAACGACTCATTGACTTCGCTGCTGAAAACAATATTCAATACCTGCTTATTGATGCTGACTGGTACGGACCTGAATTTAGCCCGGATTCTAATCCTTTTTCTGCAAGGGAGAATATTGATGTAGAAGGAGATATGGCTTATGCAAAAAATCGAGGAATTGGGATTATCCTTTATTTAAACGATGTGGGAGCAAAGAAGTATGGCCTTGAACGTGTTTTGAAACAATTTTCAGAGTGGGGGGCTGTTGGTGTAAAATATGGATTTATGAGAGGTAGTTGGGAGAATAAAGTAAAGCATACCAGAGAAGTTGTAAAGTTGTGTGCTAAGTATAAGTTAATGGTCGATTTTCATGATGATCCTCTGCCGCCCAATGGAGAAACCCGTACTTATCCGAACCTTATGGCTAAAGAGTTTTGTCATGCCCAGGCAGATGCCAAACGTTCCTATTTCCCGGAAACGGCAGTAACCTCACCATTTGTTAATATGATTGCCGGGCCGATTGATTACACAAATGGGTGGTTCGATCTGAACAATGCAGACAACAGGGTGAGGGTGTTTGAAGAAATTCCTGGCACTGTAGCCGCTGAAGTTGCAAAACTGATTGTTGCCTATTCTGGGTGGATGGTACTTCCCGACAGTCCTGAGGAATACCTTGAAAAGGATAGTTTATTTGATTGTATTCGGAAAATGCCGCCCCAATTTGATTGCCTGAAAGTATTGTCTGGAGAAATTGGAGAGTATATCAGTGTCGCAAGACAGGCAGGTAACGACTGGTTTATTGGCTCATTAACCAATCGCGATGCACGCTCAATAACGATTGATTTTAGTTTTCTGCCGAAAGGAATCGAGTATATGGCAACCTTTTACGAAGATACACCCGAAACACATTTTCTGCGCGAAAAAGAATCATACCGGGTAAGAAAAATAAAAGTCAGCACTGGCTCTGAAACTGAAATTTTAATGGCTCCGGGAGGAGGACATTCCATTTATTTAAAAAAATTATAGAAGCAGAATTCACGGAGATATAAGCTGTAGATAAGGAGGATAATGAGCCTCTGGAAAGTGAAAGAAAACAAGTAAAATTAGTACAACTATGTCTAAAAATTATATGCAATTCGCAAATGGAAAATAATCACTTTGAAATTTATAAATTGACAATTATGGAACATTTAGTTAAAACATGCTTATTTACGATCATCGGCTTTCTCCTGATTTCATGCAATCCAGCGCACAACACAAACGTGAATGTCGAATCCTTATCTGGTGATAGTATTTCACTGAAAAACGGACTTGTTAAATTAGATGTTAACGAAAATATGTATTGCAGCTTATTTTACAATAAACTTTCATTAAATGCAGATGAAGCAGCATCGAGAAAATCTCTCCCAACTCATTTTCTAAAAATAGATGGAACTCTGGTAAAGAATTTTAAACTCCTCCCGGGCAAAACCGAATCTCAAAAGATAAATACAGAGTTTGGATCAGGCAATAGACTAATACTTGAAGGCTTAGCTACTATCCCGAACGGGATAAGGATCAGTAAAAGGCTGGTAATCGACCTGTATGATAAATTACCTTCAACTTTCATTATGTACGCCGAATACCGGAATTTATCAGATGAAGAAGTTATAATTGACGAGTCATACAGCGCCTACCTGAAATTGGATGCTTCTATGGTAAACGAAAATGATTTTCATCTTTTTCAGGGAACTTCAGGACGTCCTGCTCCTCAGAAATATGCTTCAATTCCGGACACTTTAAACGAAGACAATTACATTGGACGTTCTGAAAAATATGAGAATGAGAAAGAAGGGTTTGGAGGTATCCCAGTAACGGATGTATGGTGTGCTAAAACAGGGATCGGAATAGGGCATATCGACCCGGTTTGGCAAAATTTATTCATGCCTGTAAAGGTTGATGAAGACAAAAAAACGGTACTATCAATTCTCGAAAAACCCGGATTAAACCTGTTGAATCCATACATTCTCGGCCCGGATCAGCATTTTAGGACAGTTCGATCTTTTATTAATCTCCATGACCTTGACTTTTTCAGTACGGCCAATGTTTATGCCCAGTTAATGGAGAAACAGAATATTAACTTTGAAACGAGCTATACACCTGCTGACTATGCAGTATCCTGGTGTAGCTGGAATGAATACGCAACGGAAAGTATGGCTTCAAAGCATGATGTTATGGTAAAAAAGGCAGTGATGGATCGCGTAAATGAACTCAATCCATCCATGGTTCAACAGATCATCTTTGATGCAGGATGGTTCAACAATCAGGGGGATTGGCGTCCGAATAGCGACCCAAAATCGTTTCCAGGAGGGGAAGAGGAATTCATTGCCACGATCAAGTCTATCCATGATCGTGGGTTTAGAGTTATGCTATGGTTATCATTTCTCACAGCAGATTCCTTTTCTGAGGTTGCACAAAAACATCCAGATTGGATGATTACAAAATCCAACGGTGATTTTTTTTATGATAGATGGAGTGGCTATACGATGTGCCCAAGTTTGCCTGAAGTTCAAGAATACCATAAGCAATTAGCAAACAGACTGGTTCAAAAGTATAATGTCGATGCTTTTAAGATTGATGGAATGTACATTTGTCCACCTTGTTACAATCCCGAACATCATCACAAGAACCCTAATGAATCATCTGCTGATTTTTATAAGGTTTTTAAATCGTTTTACGATGAAGCCAAAAAAATAAATCCTGAAGTAACTTTAATTGTTTGTCCTTGCGGCACAACTGTCGATTATACAACCCTTCCGTACTTTTCTCAGACAATCGGAGCAGATCCTGAATTGCCAATTACTGTGAGGCAAATGTCGAAACTGTACAAGGCGTTGAAAGGCGAAAATTCACCGTACTGTAGCGATGATATTAATTTCAACAATGATGAGATCATACGGTTGCCAACAGTCATTGGATCAGGTGCTATTCCTCAGTTTTTTTACGGATCATCATTATCGGCGGAAAGGAAAAATTTTTATAACCATTGGCTGCAGATTTACCAAGAAGAAAAACTTCACAAGGCACAATTTGAGAATTTGTATGATATGTACTATGATAATCCTGAGACTTATGTATTCAGGAAAAAGACTGATGGAAAGGAAATCATCTACTATTCATTTTTTGAAGACAATGCTCATTTTGAAGGAGAAATACAACTTAGAGGGCTAAATCCTGATCTGAACTACACGGTTGTTAATTATCCTGATAATATTAATCTTGGCAAAATCGAGGGTAATAATCCAATGCTTAAAATAATTTTTGACAATTACCTTCTTATTAAGTGTGTACCGGATTGATGTTAAGTTAGATTCATAATTATTATAAATGTGTTTTGAGATATACTAAAATCAAACTTCTTTAATTTGGAAAATTCTATAGAGACAAAAAATGAAAGGCAGATAGGTTTTCACGATGGGATTTTGCTTGCATTTCTTTCATTTCTTTGATTTTAGAGGATTGTTTTTTTTTTAACGGGTATTGGATATGCAAAGCATGAGGATAGTGGCATCCCTAAAACAAAAATACTTTCAATTAAAAGGCATTTGGGATATTGATTGGAATCAATGTGTTTGAGTTTTCTAATATGAACATCTTAAGAATGACTATTTCGTAGTCGCGCTCAATTATTTGCTCAAATTCTATATTTGGATTATTTTTTATCGTACTTTTCAAGACAAGCTATATAGGCACATCGAACTTATGATTATTATCCTTCGTGCCAGTTTACCTTGGCGATCCTTCTTTTTCTATATCTTTTTTTCTAAAAAAAAGAATCCAGACTAGTGGTTTATTAGTTTTTTACGTCTTACATATAGTTTAAGGTTATTTCAGTGGTTTGATATCCTTGCATA
>Ga0163223_100335_pt1 | contig 15987 bp, 14 predicted proteins | sample MSEWel2016_02_17_2_FD_113147 | JGI IMG/M metagenome (GOLD analysis project Ga0163223, IMG submission 113147) | Subsurface microbial communities from deep shales in West Virginia, USA - MSEEL Well Study Marcellus 5H_2016_02_17 ...
AGATTGCTTCTCCCGATCTCGTGCCTCATCGGGATCGCAATGACGCTCTTTCACTTTTATATGGAAGAGGTTGGCAGATGGCAGGGCGGAGAAGCCGCCCTGCCATCTGCCAACCTCTTCTCTATCACCGGAAGGTTCCGTCATTGCGAGGGCTATGCTCGAAGCAATCTCGATTGAAATCAACGCTACTATAAAATAGAGCCTTCTTAAATATTAACAGGCTGGATTATGTCTTTTTATCAATCTATTGCACCATTTTACGATTACATCTTTCCGCCTGCTCCTCAGCAGGTCAGCTTTATCAAGAGTATAGCCGGCGATATTGTGGGTAAACGAATTCTTGAAGCAGGTTGCGGTACGGGGAATCTTGCCCTGCAAATTGTGGAGCAGGGAGCTATGGTAGAGGGAATTGACCTTGATCCGGGAATGATTGCTTATGCCCGGAAAAAAGCGGGAGAGAATAAGGATGTCCGGTTTTCGGTGCTTGATATACTGAAAATTAATGAAAAATGGGGAGCAAACGTTTTTGATGCAGTGGTTTCTTTCGGAAACACCCTCGTCCATCTAAATGATTTGGATCAGGTCAGGCAATTCTTTTTAAATGTAAAGGCAGTTTTAAAACCCGGAGCTGGTTTGATGGTACAAATCATAAACTACGACCGAATCCTTGATCGGCAGATTCAAGGACTGCCGACCATTGAGAATGAAGAAATAAAGTTTGAACGTTTTTATGATTACATTGATTCAGTATCATCGATCGAATTTCGGACTATTTTGAAAGTTAAACAAAGCGGGGAAGAAATCCGAAATGTCGTTAAATTGTTGCCTTTGCGTCGTCAGCAGTTGGAGATTTTGCTGGAAAAATGTGGTTTTGAGAACATTCGTTTCTACGGTAATTTTAAAAGAGAAACCCTGACTATGGATTCTGTACCATTAATTGTTTCTGCTCAGAAACCACTTGCTGACACTCAATACTAAAAATTCCTTTTTAGAAGCTCCACCACTTTCTGGTCAATGGGGAAAGTCATTTCTTCGGGAGTCAATTCTGATATTGAAATCCATCTGAATGATTGACTTCCGTTTTTTTCTTTTTCAAAATCAAATTTTTCTTTTGAGGTGCGAATTTGCTTATTGTCAGGGATTTCAAATCGATAGTAAATACTGATGAGCTGCGTGTTTTTGAAAAACCTTGTCGGTTGAAAAAAATCGGTGGTGTAAAAATGTTGGGTTACATTTACGTCAAGTTCCATTTCTTCACGGCATTCCCGTTTCAGACATTCGATGGGGCCTTCTCCGTATTCCAGCCCGCCACCCGGGAATTTTGTCATATACATATCCATTACATATTCATCAGAAACAAGAAGCTGATGGTTCTGGATGCAAATACCGTAAACTCTGATGTTGAAACAGGTTGGATTTCCCATGCGAGCTTTGAAAAAAACCGGAGCCCTTCTCAAAAGATTGTAAACCGTGAGAAAGATTAATACTAATTAATATTGGGCCCCGGTCTGTGTGATTCTCTTTTTCACAAATGTAATAACTTCCTCCGTATTTTGAGGAGAAAACCAGGTGATTTCTTTGTTTCTTCTAAACCAGGACAGTTGCTTACGTGCATACCGTCTCGAATTTCGTTTGATTAACTCTATGGTTTTTTCGCGGCTGATTTTATTGTCAAAAAAATCAAAGAATTCTCTGTATCCTACAGTGTTGAGGGAATTAAGTGTTTTGTGGGCAAACAGGCCCTTTGCTTCGTTTTCCAGACCATTCTGTATCATCTGGTCAACTCGTTGATTGATACGCTGGTGTAGTTGAGAACGCTCCATGTCTAATCCTATCTTTACCATGCTGAATGGGCGATTCTTTTTGGTGCTGGTGCGAAGTGAGGAATAGGGGCGACCGGTCATAAGGCAGATTTCCAATGCGTGAATTACCCGTTTGGGGTTTTTCAAATCCACCTGGTTGTAAAAATCAGGATCCAGCAGCTTTAATTGTCGTCGAATGCTTTCAAGCCCTTCTTTCCGGAAAGTTTCCTGTAAGCTGTTACGGAGTTCGGGGTCAATCGTAGGCAATTCATCAATGCCGTTGCAGAAGGCATCAATGTACATCATCGAGCCGCCTGTAAGTATAACCACATCGTTTTTTTCAAAAAGTTGATTGGCCAGAGCTAAAGCTTCCTGCTCGTATTCGTAAGCACTGTAATAATCAAAAATGGAATGTGTCCCAATCAAGTAATGGTTAGCTTTTTGTAACTCTTCATCGGTGGGTGCTGCTGTTCCAATTTTTAACTCCTTGAAAATCTGTCGGGAATCGGCAGATATTATGGGACAGTTGAGTTTTTGGGCGAGCTCGATACTTAACCCGGTTTTCCCGATCCCTGTTGGTCCTGTAATTACAATAACACTTTTGTTATTTTTTAATACCATTCCTCATCGTCGTAAGTATCCAGATGTTCTCCATTGTCTAAAAAGTCCTCACTCTCCTCATTACCTAATATTTCATCAAGGTCGATATCAGTAAGGTCTCCGCTTTCCATTGCAGAACTGTCCAGTTGTTCAGGAGGCGTTCCTGCCCGTCTGATGCATTTGGGCTGGTCGATGTCACTATTTTGTATTTCGAACAGCTCCAGAAATAAGGCCCGCTCGGCAAACTGGTCAAAAACGTAGAGCAGGCGTTGCTTTTTTTCGGTGATAAGTTCGCCCAGTTTTGTTGTATCCATAACTTTAATGTCCGGATTTTGTCCGTCTGTCATATCAATCAGCGTAATCTCCAGTTCTTTGTTCCAGTTCTGATCCGTCAGATAGAAAGAGGTTATTTGGCTCTTTTCATAATCCAGTTCTTCCACAATAAAAGCATGTAGATCAAAAAATGTGGAGTGACTGTTGATGGCAATCTCTCTGATAAATTCATCATTTTCACTGGATATGACGCGAAATTTATATAACATATTCAATTAATGGTTCTGTTGTCCCGGATTATGATAAAATTTATATTGAACTTTTTTTCCCGGGATTATGCTTGTTAAAAGGGTTTAATTTGCCTTAAATAGTCTTTGCAAGAAAACACCAACTACTGCCCCGAAGAAAAATCGGGGCAGGCTTTGTATTTGGCGCTTTCTTATCAAAGACTAAAAAAACCTTAGTTTTCTTGTTGACACTAAATAAGGGTTGTATGTTGCGTGTTGCAAAATCGTCTGGTAAGGAAAAACGCAAAACTAGCCGAATTGTTACAAAAAACAGGTATTTTTCTGCCTAAATTCAAAAAAAAACAGGTTAAGCCGATAGAAATAACAATTCAAAACCTGTCTTGAATGTCAAAATTGAAATATAAATTAATATGATAAGAATTAATCTTCTGAGATTTCTAATGGGGGGTATGATAATTCTTCTGGCTGATATTTCCGTTCAGTCTCAGAGAGTTAGCGTTGCTGAGCCCCAAGCGAATGATTCTTTGCAGAAAACAGTCGGAATTGCAGGTCTGGGAGAAAAGGTTCTTGACCTGATTACCTGGGAAAGGGGGGATTTGGTTTATACACTTTATCCATCTGTCAGTGTCAGTCCCCGAAACGGGTTTGTTTATGGTGTTATGCCGGCTATTAAGTGGAATAGTTCACGCAAAGGGAAATTTAACACCATTGCCATGAATCTGGAACATTCCACCAAAGGGATGCTTCAGTTACAGCTAGAACATGAGTGGTATTTTGTTTCCTCATGGTTGACTACAGGAGAGTCTTTTGTAAATAGTCGTGAAGATCAGTATTGGCTGCAGGGGGGAGACCAGGAGTTTTATTTTGATCGAAAAGAGTTTCGGATTGAATGGGATTTTTTAAATAATTTGTTTCCATCCTTATGGATTGGTGGCGGAATCCTGATAAATAATAATCGGTTTGATGACTCTGCCCGGAGAGTATTTAGCGAGGAGCAATATCTGGGCTCCGATGGTGGCTGGATTTTAGGCATTGGCCCTAAGTTGGTTTTGGACACAAGGCATCGAACGCTTTCTCCTCAAAGAGGATTCCGGCTAATGTTTTATCCTTTGTTTGCAGGGATTGCCGGTGCAGGTGATTACAATTATCAAAGATATTCTTTTGATGGGCGACAATATATTCCCCTGAAAAAGGATGTTTCAACTTTGGCGTTTCAGGTAGTGGTGGATTACGCCCACGATGAAATTCCTTTTTTTGAGGAGCCTTTTCTTGGGGGGAAAGAGCGTCTTCGTGGAATTGGACATCCACTGAAAGAAACCGGTAATGCTGTGTGGCTGGCCCGGGCCGAGGTACGGCACCACTTGTGGTGGCGGTTTGGAGTGGTCGCTTTTGCCGGTGCCGGAGAGGCCGGGGAAAATTTTAAGGAGCCTTTTTCTAACATAATTTCATCGGTTGGGGGAGGGCTTCGTTTTAGAATGCTACCGGATGACCCATTGAATGTACGTTTTGATTTTGGCCTGTCCTCCATCGGAACCACCGGATTTTTTATATCTTTGAAAGAAGCTTTTTAACCAGACTAAATTAAACCTGTTTTAAGGAAACCCAATTGTCAATGAGAATCTTTTCTGTTTTTTTGGTGATACTTCTATTGGTTTTGGTGAGTTGCCAAACTCCCTTTCAGAAAGAGATGAAAAGGAAGTTGATTATGACCGACAGCCTCGTTTACGAGAATGTTAAGGCTGCTGAGGATTCACTCTTAAAAATAGTTCCCAAAGAGTTGAGTAGCAGGAATAGGGCTTACTATTATTTGTTGAATACTATTGTTCGCAACAGGCTGGATAAGGGGTTTTCCAGTGACTCGGCCATCAATGCTGCAGTAGAAGGGCTCAGAAATCCTATTCCCGATCAAAACCTGGGCAGAGCCCTTATTTATCAGGGGGTGGTGCGTTATCAGGTGAAAAATACTCCGGACTCTCTTGTATTTGTTCCCTTGAAAGAAGTCGAAGCTATGATAGAGGTATATCCTGACCTGGTTCCGGTTCAGGAAGAGATAAAGCTTTGGTTTTATTTGGGTATTCTTCATTATAATAACAGAAATGATAATTTGGCTGAATCGTTTCTGGATAAGGCCCTGAATAGGGCCAATGAGATGAGAGATGTAGAAACACAGGTGGTTACTTCTCTTGCCGTATTCTGGAGGTATCTTTCCAGTGGAAATAATGAAAAAGCCATAAGTGTGTTGGATAATCTGGAGAGTCTTTCGGGTGTTTCTCCTGAACTGCGGTATGATATTATTAACGCAAAAGCTGCTTTTTATCTTCTTCAGGGAGATTATGCAAATGCTTTAAAAGGTTACCGGGATTTAGAAAACCAGATTACAGTAATGAAGGAAAAACCAAAGCTTTCGAATGTTTATTATTCAATATGCAGGGCTTATTCGGGATTGGGGAAAGTTGATTCAGCACTTGTTTTTGCGCAAAAAGCGGTTGACCATTTACCTGACTCAGTGAGTGAAAATGACGATTTTCACCTGTTTTCTAATTTGGGAAGTTTGGCGATGCAGCAGGGAGAGTTTAAATTGGCTGCCGAACAGTATAAAAAGGCTACTGATTTTTTGGTGGAAAATGCCGAAGAAAGAACCCGGAAAAAGATTTTGGAATTGGAAAAGCAATATGATTTGTCGCAGGCCAGGATCGAAACATTAAGGCAGAAGCAGAAACTCCAACGGTTTACTTTTGCATACAGTGCTGTTTTTGTGTTGCTTCTTTTTATTTTTCTTATCTATTTTCTAAATCTGAAAAGAAGTCGGGTTGAGTTAGAAAATGAGCGTTTGATGAGGATTTCTGCCGAGAAAGAGGTGGCGGGGAAAATGCGCGAAAGTCTTCAGCGAAGGCACCTGCTAAGGTTTTACCAGCTTATTACTCAGCGTGAAATGGTTGCTCAACAGCGTTTTGATATGCTTTCTCAGAAATATATAAAGTCTGATTCATCGGCCTATCATGAACTTCAAACTGAGTTGGGGGCATTGAAAGAGGAATTCTCGGGAATGATGTATAATTTGATGAATGATGACCTGTTCTACTCGAATGTGGATATCCCGGCAGAATTTTCCCTGAGCAATACGGAGAAAGTTGTGCTGTTTTTGTTGAAATATGAAATACCTTCTGCCGAAATTGCTACTGTTCTGGGTATTTCCAATAATAATCTCAGGGTTCGGAAGTCCAATCTGAAGAAAAGAATTCTTGAAAACTTGTGTGATTATCCTTCTATTGATGATTTATTGTCCTTATTCTAAGTTTTTAGAGTCATTACCCCATTAATCTGCAAATCGGATAAATATCGATTCCATTCGTGGATTTTTGTCTGTTAAATGTCTCCTAATGATGGAGTTATCCCATTTATCCCAGGGGTAATTTTAGTTCTCCCATTTATCCCATCACTGTTAATTTCCGACTTGTAATATAAAGAATATCAGGTGTTTAATGCGTTTAATGCCATTAAAAATGCGGATGGTTATCAAAAACTATTGATTGCGTGAATGTTAACTACTTACTTTGAAATGTGATTGATTGTTTAATTTTATCTGCAAAGACTATGTTACAGAAAAAGATGTTTTTACTAATTGTCTTCTTAATGTCATTAACCTTTTCTGGTTTTAATGTGGCACAAGCTGAAGAAGACAGTGATTCCGAGACTGTAGTTAGATTGTTGAGGATTCGGGAAGTACTTTTGAAATCATTTAGCTCCAATCAGATAGAAACTTTCTCGTTGCCTGCTTCTGTTCAGGCAAAAATTAGTGGAGAGAATATGGTGGTAGCTGTTGAAAACTTTAAAGGCACATTAGAAATTGAAATATATGGCTTGTCCGGTACAGGAAGTGTTGGTGAAGTATATTCTGTAAACGGCTCCGGAGTGTATGCTTTAGATATTTCTCAACTGAAAGCCGGTTTTTACCTGATGAAATTGCACTTGGGAACGACTACCTATGCTGGAAAGTTTTCCATTAAATAATAAACCCGCCCCGGATGTTTAATCCCGCAAAAGTCCCCCGTTGCCCCCGGGGGGCTTTTTACTATTAAATGAGAGTCTATGAATGAGCCCAGTCTAAAAAGCATCTTTATTGTCAAACTCTTCGTTAATGAAAATTTTTGAATCCTCATTAACAATAGGTTAACTCCGGTGCAAAAAATTTCAAAGCCTTTATTTTGGTAAAAATATACCTTTTTATACTACACTCATGAATCAATAGATCGTTAGATTTTTAGATATAAGATGTTTCGTAAAATATTGATATACTGAATTTTAACAAACAAACACCTTTGAGTGCAAACCATTGGTTTGCAGCGTATTGCAAAAGTTTAACGAAGTATTATGAATTTAATTAAGGAACAAACCGGATTTTCTCTGATGGTGAAAGATAAAAGTTTTTCTATCGAGTACGACTGGAAGGCCAATGGTCTTGTTGGAGTTTTTGAGGGAATGGTAACAGTGGATGATATTATTTCATTTTGGGATGATTTGATGAATTATGATTCTGTTCCTGCGGAGACGAAAGGAGTGGTTCTTGATTTTAGTAATGCCCGGTTGGATTTTAAGGCTTCTGCTTATTTAAGAATAGTGGATTATTTTGTTGAAAATATTTCTTTTGTCGGTCGGTTTAAGATTGGGGTTGTCGCCAATAATCCTCACAATATTGTTGTATTGATGTTGATTGCCAGAGAAAATTTCATGTATGAATTAAGACCTTTTACCACACTGAACGCATGTCTGGTGTGGATAAAAGGTTAAAAAAATGAGATTGCTTCACTACGTTCGCAATGACGAGACCTTAAAGAATATTGAGGGTTGGCAGGGGTTGGTTTTCGGCAAAGCCGAAAACCAACCCCTGCCAACGCAGCTTAAAACCTGTAAGACAGCTTCATTGCGAGCAAGGTGAAGCAATCTTCTTTCAAAAAAACATGTTTCTCCGGACAATAGTGATTTTTTTTCAATGTAGTATTGCCCTTTAGCCTTTATTTTATTCCCATTCTGCCCAAATCCTTAATTCAAATTATTTTATTTGTATTTGAGGAAAAAACCTCAGAAGCTGTTTTTTTACAGCTTCTGAGGTTTCTTAGTTTCATGCTGTTTGAACTATTCCTAACCTGGACAACCCAGAACCAAACAGGTTATATAGTCTTTGTAAGAAAACACTAACAGTCTGCCCCGAAGAAAAATCGGGGTAGACTGTTATTCTTTTTTTTGAATCAGTTATCCCGAAGTGGCTTTGGGTTTGTAATGAAATAAATTGACAGATTTAACGAAGTTATTTTGTTCTTTGCCGACTTGAAAATGCTGCGAATAGCGAGCTGTTTAGGGTGTGTAATAGAATAAACTACTTGAAAATATTTTATAATTCGCTGAATACCTGAGATTTATTTTTTAAGCTAATCTTAATTCATTACACACCCTTAATGGATTTTCAAGGAAGTTAAAGGGCAAAAGAACAAGTCTAAAGCGGCAAGTTATTTCGGAACAATCCCTTAGTTGACTTAAATGTTGCTTTTTTGAAAGCAAAAATTGAACAATTGTAAGAGAATACTGTTAAAGCATATAAAATAAGTATGTTTGAAAAATATTTGAAATAGCTTGTTTATAGTAAGAAATGAATTAACTTTGTGCTAAAGCATATTAAAAAGACAGGTGATGAAATTTTCTAAACGTGTGAATTATGGTCTTGTGTTTCTTTTACAATTGCATTATTTAATGCCTGAGCACAGGGCTGTTAAAGAATTGGCTGATTCGGACAATCTTCCGCCAAAATTTTTGGAGGGAATAGCTGCTGACTTTCGAAAAAGGGGGCTTGTTGAAGTAAAAAGAGGAGCCCAGGGTGGGTATCGACTGGCACGTCCATTAAAAGAGATTTCTCTTCTTGAGGTTTTTCGATGTCTCGACCCTGAGTGGGAGAGACAAAATACAATTAGAAGCCGGGATGTCGGATCGTATAAGCAAGAAGCCATTTCACTTTTTCTAAAGCAGACTTCAGACTCTGTTGATAAGTTTTTTGGGGAAGTATTTCTTGATGCACTCCCGGCTTTGAATACTCAGGAAGATGGATTAATGTATTACATATAGTTTCAATAGATCGTTAGATTTTTAGACATAAGATGTAAGATGCTTCGTAAAATCTTGATATACTGAATTTTAACAAATAAACCTCTTTGAGTGCAAACGATTGGTTTACAGCGTATTGCAAAAGTTTAACGGACTATTGTAGTTTTAGATAATTTTAAAAATCAGATATTATGACAAAAATTGCTCAGAACATGATCGAATTGATCGGGAAAACTCCTTTGGTGAGAGTGAATAAACTGGCTGATGGTGCTGGTGTCGAGGTGGTTGCAAAGCTGGAGTCCTACAATCCCGGAGGGTCTGTTAAAGACAGACCTGCCTTATCAATGATAGAAGCGGCAGAGAAAGAGGGTGTCCTGGATGCGGATACTATAATTGTAGAGCCCACCAGCGGGAATACCGGAGTTGGTTTGGCGCTGGTTGCTGCTGTGAAAGGGTATAAATTGATTTTGACTATGCCGGAAAGCATGAGTATTGAGCGTCGCAAGTTATTGAAGAAGTTTGGTGCCGAATTGGTTCTTACTCCTGCTCCGGATGGTATGAAGGGTGCTATTGCTACTGCTCAGGAAATTGCTGCTAAACACTCAAAATCTTTTATTCCCCAGCAGTTTCAGAATAAAAATAATCCGGATTCGCATTACAGAACTACTGCTCAGGAAATTCTGGATGATACTGATGGCAATGTGGATGTTTTTGTTGCCGGCGTGGGAACAGGAGGAACCATCACCGGTGTTGGACATCATTTAAAAAAGAAGAAACCAGACGTGAAAATTGTCGCGGTAGAGCCTTCTGCATCACCTGTATTGTCAGGAGGACAACCGGGTCCACACAAAATTCAGGGTATTGGAGCTGGTTTTGTCCCGGATAATCTTGATCAAAAAGTGATAGATGAAGTAATAACCGTAGAGAATGAAGATGCCATTCGTTTAAGTCATGAAGCTGCTCAAAAGGAAGGGATTCTTTGTGGGTACTCTTCCGGTGCTGCTTTGTGGGCTGCAATTGAATTGGCCAGGCGTCCTGAATTTGAGGGTAAAAGAATTGTGGTATTGCTTCCAGATACCGGTGAACGTTATTTAAGTTCTTTTGAACTTTAAGAACTTAGGTAAGAAAAAAAAGGCCGCTTCCGAATGTTCGGAGGTGGCCTTTTTAGCTCCTCAGGTAGGACTTGAACCTACGACCTACGGATTAACAGTCCGCCGCTCTAACCAACTGAGCTACTGAGGAATTTTTTCATCCGGGGATGGTCTTTTGCTTTGCAAAGACTGTGCTAAAATAAGAGGTTTGAATCAAATTCCCAACAATGTTGTCTAAAAAAATTGTGTTTTTTGCGATACTTATTTATAAGTGATTGTAAATTATAGTTTTAATTTGCAACGTATGTTTGGTGGTTCATCCTGAAACAGAATAGCCTTTAGATTTTTTGTCCGTTACACAGATCTTTAACTTCCATCATTATTTTCTTTTGCCTGGCCTGGGGTATCTGGAGAACATCCAGTTCCTGCGGATTGTCTTTAAGTTCGCTGCAGAGGATTATCTCTTTTTGAAGAAGTTGTTGTTTCTGAACTTTGGTAAGTTGGGTAAGTGCAGTAATCGGAAACGCACGGAACTTTTCAATAAGAGCTTTCAGACTGTCTTTTTCAGGATAATCCCAACTCATGAGGTTTAATCCGCTGCAAATGGCATAATTGGTCGCATCGGTTGTGAAACGGGTATTGGTGACCACCCAGCCGTGGAATTGAAGGTCTTTGTATTCAGGAAGAGCCTGGCGTGTTTCGATGATGTCATTTACCCGGGATCGAATGTATAAGGGTACCTGTACGCTTGAGAATTTTCCCTGGCTGTTGTGATATTTGCACTCCACCAGATGTTGGTTTCCATTGTCCGATGCGATGACATCAACTTCATGGGTAACGCATTTTCCATTTACTGTTTGCCCTACCTGAACATCAAAACCTTTGTATCGGAAAATATGTCCTATAAAATGCTCGAACGGAAAACCGGATGGGCCCAGTTCCATGATGGCTTTTTTGAGGCTGTACCGTGCAGCCATGCTATGTCGTTTTTTCTGCAGTAGGCTGAAGGCTTTGCGGTAGATTTTTTTTGTGGTGGTGCCATCGGCAAGCCAGGTCTCAATTTCGCGGGTGATATCCTTAATTGTTGATGTTTCAGCCCCGGCACGTTGAAGCGATCTTTCGAGTTTCGAGGGGGAGAAAGGTTCGGATTCACCTGACTCTTTTAGAATAAGTGGGTGTTGGTTCATAAAGAAAATGTTGTTTTGTGTTGAACAACAATGATAATAATTTTTTTTGGGCTGTGCGATAAAAAAATACCCCTGCCGGAGAAATCCGACAGGGGATTGACTGATTTTTAGATTCTGATTAGTCAAGCAAGGAGTTTAGCATCCAAACTGTCTTCTCCTGCTCTGAAATTAAGTCTGCGATCAGTGAATTGGTACCTTCATCGTTTGCTCTTTCAGCCACCTCAAGCAATTCTCTTTCAAGTTTAATTAGAGTGCTGAGGTTTTCCAGTGTAGCTTCAACCAGTTTCATTCCATCACTTTCATCCTTTACTACCGCAATTTTTGATGTTTGGAGGTAGTCTTCAAAGGTATGAAGTGGTTTTCCGCCCAAAGTGAGGATTCGCTCAGCAATTTCATCAATTTTCTCGGCTGAGTCGTCGTAAAGTTCCTCGAATTTATTGTGGAGCGTGAAGAACATCTTCCCTTTTACATTCCAGTGAAAACCTCTCAGATTTTGGTAATATACCTGAAGACCGGCCAGCAGTTCATTCAGTTTTTCGTTTACTTCTTTAGTGTTTTTTAGTCCGAGTAATTCATTAACATTTTTCATGTCTCTATCTTTTTGGTTATTGTTTAGAACAAAAGTAGGCATTGGCTAAATATCAATCAAATAGTAAAATATTATCTCATATAGCTTCTGTCTATATGTATTTAATGCCTCCGAAAATATTTTGTCTCTTAATCTTTTACTCTCGTGACTACTTATTTGAGTAAACAAAAAAACTCCGCAACGAAATTTAATTCGTGCGGAGTTTTTCATTGGTTTTGAAATTGTCTAAAATCCTCAATCAGGCATTCTTTTTGGCAATCAGATTAAGTGCCGAACCTGCTTTATACCATCCAATTTGTTGAGTGTTGTAAGTATGTATGGTTTTGATGGTGTCTTTACTTCCATCAGCATGAACCACTTCAATGGTAACGGGCCTGTCGGGGGCAAATTGTTCGAGGTCAATAAGATTGAAAGTATCGTCTTCCTGAATCTTGTCGTAATCGTTCTCATTTTCGAAAGTCAGCGCCAGCATTCCCTGCTTTTTAAGGTTTGTTTCGTGTATGCGGGCAAAGCTTTTTACCAGCACCACTTTTACGCCAAGGTGACGGGGCTCCATTGCAGCGTGTTCGCGTGAAGAACCTTCTCCGTAATTGTGATCGCCTACAACAACAGTTGGTATATTATTGGCTTTATATTCCCTTTGTACATCGGGGACTTTACCAAATTCTCCGGTAAGCTGGCTTTTGACCTTATTGCTTTCCTGGTTGAAGGCATTAATGGCACCGATCAGCATATTGTCTGATATATTGTCCAGATGGCCCCGGAAACGCAACCAGGGTCCGGCCATGGAAATATGGTCGGTGGTACATTTCCCTGCGGCTTTGATTAAGAGTTTGGCACCGGTCAGGTTTTTTCCGTCCCAGGGTTCAAAAGGAGTAAGTAGTTGCAGGCGCTTACTGTCAGGTTTTACCACTATATCTAAGCCTGAACCGTCTTTTGCAGGTTGCTGATAGCCGGCATCTTTAACATCAAACCCTTTTGGGGGAAGTTCGAAGCCTGTGGGTGGATTCAGTTTAATTTCTTCTCCTTTGTCATTTTTGAGGGTGTCAGTAAGCGGATTAAAACCAAGCTCTCCTGAAATTGCAATAGCTGTAACCAGTTCGGGAGATGCCACAAACGCGTGTGTATTGGGGTTGCCGTCGGCTCGTTTGGCAAAGTTGCGGTTAAAGGAGTGTACGATGGTGTTTTTCTCCTGTTTATCGGCACCTTCACGTGCCCACATTCCGATACAGGGCCCACAGGCATTGGCAAATACCTTGCCACCCATTCGTTCAAAAAGATCGATATAGCCATCTCTTTCGATGGTAAAACGAACCTGTTCCGAACCGGGAGTTACCGTAAATTCAGATTTTACTTTTAATCCATTATCCACGGCTTGCCTGGCAATTGATGCGGCCCTTGAAATGTCTTCGTACGAAGAGTTTGTACAGGAGCCAATCAGTCCGAACTCCACTTTTGTGGGCCAGCCGTTTTTCTTTGCTTCTTCGCGAACTTTGGAGATGGGTGTAGCCAAATCCGGCGTAAACGGGCCGTTGAGATGTGGCTCCAATTCGTTCAGATTAATTTCAATTACCTGGTCAAAGTATTTTTCGGGGTTTGCATAGGCTTCCGGATCGCCAGTCAGGTGTTCTTTTATTTTAAGAGCTTCATCGGCAACGTCATCACGTTTGGTGGCCCGAAAATACCGAACCATAGCATCATCAAACCCAAATGTGGAGGTGGTGGCGCCAATTTCGGCGCCCATGTTTCCAATGGTTCCTTTGCCGGTAGCTGAAAGGGATTGGGCACCTTCGCCAAAATATTCCAGAATGTATCCGGTACCTCCTTTAACGGTAAGCAGCCCGGCTACTTTTAGAATTATGTCTTTGGGGGCCGTCCATCCGTTCAATTTCCCGGTGAGCTTAACGCCGATAAGTTTTGGGAACTTTACTTCCCACGGCATTTCGGCCATGACATCCACGGCATCTGCGCCACCAACACCTACAGCTATCATTCCAAGACCACCGGCATTTGGGGTGTGCGAGTCGGTTCCAATCATCATTCCACCCGGAAATGCATAATTTTCCAGTACGACCTGATGAATAATTCCGGCACCGGGCTTCCAGAATCCAAGGCCGTATTTATTGCAAACCGAACTCAGGAAATCGTAAACTTCTTTGTTGGTCACCTGGGCTGTTTTGAGGTCATCGCTTGCACCTGTTTTTGCCTGAATAAGGTGGTCGGCGTGGACGGTTGATGGAACAGCCACTTTATCTTTGCCGGCCTGCATAAACTGAAGAAGAGCCATTTGGGCTGTGGCATCCTGCATGGCCACCCGATCGGGGGCAAAGTTCACATAAGATTTCCCTCTTTCGAAGGGCTGAGATGGAAGATCTTCAGCCAGATGGCTATAGAGGATTTTTTCGGTCAATGTGAGCGGTCGGTTCAGAAGGGAGCGAGCTGCTTTAATTTTCTCGTCCATTCCGGCATAGACCTTTTTAATCATATCAATGTCGAATGCCATGGTAAAATGTATTTTTGTAAGATGTTTAGATGTTTTTCGTTACAGATTGACAAATTTAATGAAAACTTGGCAGTTTTCACCGGCAATCTTGGTGCTTAATGTCCTTTTATCGACACTATTTTAACAAACGTACGATGAGTTTTGTTGAACGGTCTGGCTTGACGTATGGAGATTATTTCTGAACGGGGGGTTCGGGGGATGGTCAATTAAAATAAAGGGCAGGAGGGGGTTAAACAAAAAAAAGCCTCCCGGAAAGGAGGCTTTTTGATGATATGATAAAACCTGAATTAGGCGTTATCTACAGAATTCATGTGCTGAATGAGTTCAACAACTTTTGTTGAGTAACCCATTTCATTGTCATACCAGCTAACTACTTTCACGAAGTTGTCGTTCAATGAAATACCGGCGTCAGCATCGAAGATGGAAGTTTTGGTTTCACCTACGAAATCATTAGAAACAACGGCATCTTCAGTGTAACCAAGCACCCCTTTCAGTTCACCTTCCGAAGCATCTTTCATTGCTTTGCAAATTGCTTCGTAAGAAGCACCTTTTTCCAGACGGCAAGTCAGGTCAACTACAGATACGTCAGGAGTAGGAACGCGGAAAGCCATTCCGGTTAATTTTCCGTTCAATTCAGGAATTACTTTTCCTACAGCTTTTGCAGCACCGGTAGAAGAAGGAATAATGTTTTGTCCGGCACCACGTCCACCGCGCCAGTCTTTCATAGAAGGACCGTCAACAGTTTTTTGAGTAGCAGTGGTAGCGTGAACAGTAGTCATCAGACCTTCAACAATACCAAACTTATCGTTCAATACTTTGGCGATAGGAGCCAGACAGTTGGTGGTACATGAAGCGTTTGAAACGAAATCCATGTCTTTTGTGTATTTGTCAAGGTTTACACCGCAAACAAACATAGGCGTGTCGTCCTTTGAAGGAGCAGACATTACAACTTTCTTGGCACCAGCTTTGATGTGACCCTGAGCTGATTCTTTGGTCAGGAAAAGACCAGTTGACTCAACTACATACTCAGCACCAACATCGCTCCACTTAAGGTCAGCAGGGTTTTTTTCAGAAGTTACACGGATTTCATTTCCGTTAACAACCAATTTCCCACCTTTAACTTCAACATCACCGTTGAAACGTCCATGAGTAGAATCGTACTTCAGCATGTAAGCCATGTATTCAACATCAATAAGGTCGTTGATACCTACAACCTGTACATTCTCGAAATTCTGAGCAGCGCGGAACACCAGGCGGCCAATACGGCCAAAGCCGTTAATACCAATTTTAATTTTTGACATATTATCGCTTTTTTAGAGATTGTATTAATTAAGTTCTCATTTTCGCGGTACAAAAGTAAGAAATCATAGCAAAAACATCAAGAAATATCACGCTGAATTTCTTAAATAAAAGTTAATTAGTGCCAGCAAGAAAACTAAGGTTTTTTTAGTCTTTGATAAGAAAGCGCCAAATACAATGCCTGCCCCGATTTTTTTCGGGGGCTTTCGAAGTTTTTGAATCCAGGGAGTCCCGATTGTGCTTTTTGTTGGTTTTTAGGGTAAAAACCTTACAAAAGCCACTTCGGGATAACTGATTCAAAA
>Ga0163223_100336_pt1 | contig 15976 bp, 13 predicted proteins | sample MSEWel2016_02_17_2_FD_113147 | JGI IMG/M metagenome (GOLD analysis project Ga0163223, IMG submission 113147) | Subsurface microbial communities from deep shales in West Virginia, USA - MSEEL Well Study Marcellus 5H_2016_02_17 ...
GCCTGTACATGCACCTCAAGTGCTGGAAAGACTACCGCCAGGACGAAAAACTAGAGCGCCCGGCGTTCTGGGGATCCGGTGTCTATACCATCAACACCCGCAGCAGCGAGCTCAACGTACGCGCCGATGCTCATAGCGATGCCTCGATCGTGGGCAAACTGAGCAAAGGCGCCCAGATCCGCGCCTCGGGTGAAAGGGCGTTCCTCAAGCTCGAGCAGGTAATCAGTGGCAACAATGAACCGGCGTTGACACCCGGGGACGACGGGAGCCTTCCCGGCTATGTTTCCTCGTCCTTCCTGACGGCTCAATCGCAACCCAAGACCATGGGCACCGTGGTGCTGCTGGATCCGCCCCTGCCGATCAAGGCGGGCGACCTGATCGGGCATGTAGGGAAGTACCAGAACCAGAGCGACGGCTCGCCCCACGACCTGCTGCACCTGGAGGTCTTCAGCTGTGAAGACGTGCCGACGTTCATCAGCGAAAGCCGTACTTGGGCGCAGCACCTGCCGGAGGAGGAAAAGACCCTGCTCAAGGTCCACGCCGGCGCCAGCAAACTGATCCCCCATCGTGATGACATCAAGGCCGGAAATCCGCCGAAACTGACCGACGACGGAGCCGAGATAGGCGTTGACCTGATCCTGCCGCAGAGCCTGCTGGATGCGTTGCCCGCCGAGGCCAAGATCAATATCCCCACCAGCAACACGGCAACCGGCTGCTCGCCCGAGACCAACTGGTGGCGCCTCGATGGCCTGCTGGCCGACAAGGATGGCCAACCCATCAACGGCTGGCTGGCAGAGCAGGAGCTCATCACCACCCGTCACAGCCCGTGGGAATGGGAAGGCTTCGATTTTCTTGAGGATACCGATACCCCCAGCGCGGGGCTGGCCTACTACCTCAACGCCGCTCGCCGCTTGTCCGACGATGAGAAGGCCAGCTACCAGGGCGCGATCGACCAGTCCGACAACGGCCCTGTGCGTAGCCGTCTCTACGACATCATCGATACCAACCGCGACGGTAAGATGACTTCGGAAGAGATCCAGGCGGCGCTAGAAAAGCCCTGGCACGCTCAATCCATCTCCCAGCTCGTCACGCGGCATGAAAGCGAGTGGTTCTGGGATGCGTCGCGCTGGGACGAGCTCGACGAGCTGATGGGCCACAGTCCCGATGATCCCAATCAGGATTGGGTCGAAGAGAAGAACCGCATCAAGGCCCTGAGCTGGTGGAGCGATGTCGCCGGCAGCCTGAAGCTGGATGCATCGGGCAAGGCCTGGCATCTGCAGCCCATTGGATTCCTAGCAACCTTCTCATCACCGCGAACCGAAGAAATCACTGTCTCCTTCCTAGAAAAAATACTCAAAAAGCCAGGTGATTGGTTCACCGGACGCGGCGGTCCTAGAAGCTTCGTTACGCGTTTCCAAGAGAACTATCCTGCTATTTACAAATTCGACAAGGAGGAATTCGTAAAGATATTGAATGCTGCCTTGACCAGACATGGCATCACCACAAGTTACCAAAAAGCTCACTTTTTGGCTCAGTGCTACCATGAGTCGGCACACTTCGAGACAACAATTGAGTTTGCTTCAGGGGAAGGATATAACCCTGGTCAACATCGTGATGCAATACGCAGAGGAAATACAGAAATGGGAGATGGCCCAAAATACAAAGGAAAAGGGCTAATCCAACTCACTTGGAAAAATAACTACGCAGCGTATTCCAGATACCGAGGGATAAACTTCATAGACTCTCCGAGCCTGATTGCATCAGATATGTACAATGCCGTAGATGCATCCTGCTGGTTCTGGCGGAACATTGGAGGAATATATAAAAAATATAATGCCAATGGTGATATTAACGTGTTGATTGAGCATGAAAAAGACAATGTCGATCTAATTACTTTGGCCGTCAATGGCGGATACAATGGCTTAGCTGAGCGAAAAGAAATATTTGCGGCCATTAAGAGGGAATGGAATTTGACATGATGGAAGAAAAACTTAATACCAAGTCTCGAGCTGGTTTGATTTATTTCCTGGTAGGCGCCGTCCTTTTTGCTTTCACAAGCACGCTTGCAGCCACGAATAAAGAAAAAGCCACAATACTTTCCGTCAATGACTCTGGGACGAATCTTTCAATTACAGCCTGCCACGAAGGTATGTGCAAAGCCATCGCAATCCCAGAAACCATGCTAGATGCAATAGATAATGGATATAGCCAAATTTCTTTAGAAGATCTGACATTGGATGGGATTTCGGAGGTAATTCTGACGCATACCGCAGAAGGCAGTGTGAACGCTTGTTCCAAGGTCTATCGATACGACAGTGAGAATGAAACACTACGCCCCATGGATAAACTTCAAAGCCAGCTATGCAATTATTCTATAAAAAATAATTATCTAATTAGCAGCTACAGAATCGGTGCAAAGTGGCATGAAGACATATACAAGATAAAAAATAATGATCTCATCCTGACGATTTCTGACAGTTGCATAGGATGTGACTATATCAATCGCACCCTTTACCTAGGCGGAAGAAAAACAGGGAAATTGCTAGTCGAGAATAGTCTCGACTATCGGCTTCGCACCCCGCTTTCAACAACTGTCATCTCCAAAAAAGCCACTCTCTACAGCGAGCCAAACATTAACCAAGCTACTAAAATGTATTTGATCAACGGCGACGAGGTAGCCCTTACCGACGCGACATCAGATGAAAATTATTTTTGGTACAAAATTCGCTACGTGACAAAAAAGGGCACATTAATTGACGCCTGGCTACACTGTGAAGATATAAGTTTCTGTGAACAATGAATATTGTTGTTCAGAAACCCTCACGAAAGAATCATTAAATCTTATAAGCTTATAAACCTATTTGAATTTAATTAATGAAACCTAAAATTGCATTCCAATACATTCAGCGTGTGGCGCTTTTCACTGACATCGGCCCTGGTGCTGGCCGGTGCTGCAGCGACGGCGGAAACGATACGGCGTGAAGGCTTGTCCTCGCTTCAGGAGCTGCGCATCGCAGACGGTGACGACGGACGTGCTCAGCGCCTGCAGATCACCGACCGCACGGGCGCTACGGTGCTCGATACGGACAAGGTGCTGCCGCGCATCGAGAACGCCTATTCCCCTCAGAGCTACGATGGCTATATCGCCAACCTGATCTCTGAACGGCAGGGAAAGCTGACGGTGACCGATCTGCAGGGTGAGCGCCATACCCTGCTTTCACCCGCGGCCCAGGCGGGGGATTACCTGGTGCTCATCACCCGAGAAGAGGGAAATGGTGCTTATAACTTCAACCTGAAGTTCAGATATGACGGCGCCGCGAAGTCGTTCGACCTGACGCAGATCCTGTGGAATGAAAACAACACCGAGTGTGACCAGTCCCTGCTGAGCACCCATGCAATCGACAGCAGGGCCCTCGCCTTCACGTCGATCGCCGATTTCGACGGTGCCCGCGCCTTCGGCGCCCTGAAGGACTTGCGCTTTGCGCACCAAACCTCGGGGCTGGCGGCGGAAAAGTTGATGCCGGAGATGGCTTCCAGCAGTTTCGACGCCGCTCTGAAGGCCTACAAGGCGGGTAACGAGGACGAACTGAAAACCCTCGTCAGCTACTTCATGGCAGGGGATGAGGATGGAACATGTGACCCTGAGAACTACATCGTCGAAAAATACTACTTCCCGCAACAGGTCGGCTGGTCCAACGATCTCGGTTTTCTGTTCGAGCAGGCGGGCTATTTTCCGGAGGCCGCCGAACTCCTGAAACACATTACCCTGAAACACCCGGACAGAGCCGTTGCCTACCTGAACCTAGCGGACGCGTATTGGGCACTGGGCAAGCGAGCACAGGCCCAGAAAGTCTATAACCAGTATTACCAGAGAATGGCCGCCACCCAAAAGCAATCCAAAATTCCGCATCGAGTCATTTCGAGAAAGTGATGCGGGGTACGAAGACAGCGCTTCTCTCTTGCTAATGCTCCCTAGCTCCCTCGCCGTCTTGAACATCCGCTACTCCACCAACCGACCATTCTCTAATATGGTGGATAACGCTCCGCTAATCCACCAGTCAGGCAATAGAGCGATGACTGGTGTTCGCAGGCCGCGAATATTTCCTGATCATGATGTCTTGGCTCCGTGGGGTACTGAATGGTTGGTGGATAATAAAGCGTTATTAAACTACTTGCTGTGAGCCTGATACAGCCGAATGGAGCGATCAGGTTATCAGGGATGCGCTGGTAGACTTTGTATACCGGAGATTTACCAAGGGGCCAAATCCAATAAAAGCTGGGATGTGAAATGATAAGGAAGATTTGACACATCACACAGAGAACACACCTGCTTTAGAAAATACAAACCAGGTTGAAATAAAGTTCGCCACCTCAGGAACAGCCAGAGTGCTCGGCATGAAAAAAATATATCCAGTTTTTTTGCTCTTTCTTGCATTTCCAGCGCTCAGCGATACGGTTGGGGATCCATGTGGAAAAATTGAAATATCCCGGCAGGTAGCGCAATGCGCAGAATATAAAAAAGATCAGTCGGATAAGATCCTGAATTTGTCGTACAAGTCAGCTTTGGATCGAATCAGACATCAGCACGGAAAGGCCCTCTCGTTGGCGGATCAATATATTTCTCTGTTGAGAGGGTCGCAACGAGAGTGGATCAAACTACGAGACGCCGATTGCAAGCTCGAAGCTTTTGAAATAGAAGAAACGGCAGAAGCTTATCAGGTGACTATCAATAATTGCATGTCGAGGATGAGTGTCGACAGGGCGAATTATTTGAGTCGCATCGCGACTGATATATGAGAATCTAACACGCACAAGGAAATCCTGAAGTTCAAGAATCACAGCTATATCTACTCAATCTCTCAAGCCTTTATTAGTTACCTTATAGTACAAAGATAATAAATTGATCTTCAGAAAGTATTGCGAGGCAAGCGGCAATGCCTTTTAAGCCGAGCTACCAAGCAAGCAATCGAAACAACTGCGAAGCACCCTGAGGACTTCAAATGAAAAATTTCAGTCAGTGGTCCGTATACAGATGTAACGAAGGACCATTGCATTGTTCCGATCCCAAATCAGAACCGACCGCTAGGCGCATAAGGCTCTGGATCGATAGCAGGAGTGCGCTCAAGCATCAGATCCGTTAGCAACTGGCACGAAGCGGGCGCCAGTACCAAACCGTTACGGAAGTGTCCGCAATTGAGCCAAAGCCCGTCGTGTCCCGGCATCGGCCCGATGTAGGGAATGCCTTCAGGTGAGGCGGGACGCAACCCTGCCCAGTGTTTGATTACTTCGGCATCAGCCAAGGCGGGAAGTAGGTCGATTGCCGTCGCTCTAAGACTTTCGAGGGCATCGCCGGTGGGCGTCTTGTCAAAACCGACATCCTCAAGAGTACTGCCAACCAGGATATGTCCATCACGACGAGGGATAGCATAGCGCCGCTTGGCCAAGACAATACTCGGCAGAAAATCGTCGACGCACTTGAACAGGATCATCTGTCCTTTCATCGGCTTGACCGGTAATTCCAGCCCCAGCGTGGCGAGCAAATCACCACTCCATGCCCCTGCCGCGACAACAACCCGATCAGCGCGCATTTCACCTTGCGCCGTCTCGACTCCTAGAATTTGCTCGCCATCACGAATGAAACCAGTAACCGGACAATGCTCGACCACCTGCACGTTCGGCAGTCTGGCAAGCGCCACTCGCAAAGCGTCCAAAAGACGCGGGTTGCGAACGTTGGCAACGCTTGGCATGAACACCGCGCGTGAGAACCCCGTTCCCAAGGACGGAACGGAAGCGCGAACCTGCTCCATCGATACTCGATGCAACGGGCGCGCCTGACGCTCGGCCCAGTTGAGCGCCTCCTCTTCGTCATCCAGATCCAGCCAGTAAAGCCCGGTCTCGTACACTTCCGGATCGATTCCGGTTTGCTCGAAGAGGCTCTCGCCAAGCTGCGGATAAAAATCCTGCGACCAATGAGCCAGAGCCGTAACCGCCGGGCTGTAACGCCATGGATAAAGCGGGGAAACGATACCGCCACCGGCCCAGGAGGCTTCAGTGCCGACACTTCCGGACTCCAGCAAGACAACAGTCTGCCCCGCGTTTGCGAGACCGTAAGCCGACAACAACCCGATTACGCCGCCACCAATGATGATGGTTTCTCGTTCCACATGGTCCTCCGACACACTGGTTCACATTTCCAACCCTAGGCCCTTGGGCTGGAACCTAGGCTGGTCTAAAAAGACATCGCCGACTTAGGACGGCACCGCCATAGGAAGGCGGCACATCATACGTGCAAAGGAACCGCACCATGCCGAACAAGGATCAAGGCTTTACGCTTGTTGAATTGCTGATCACGCTTGCCCTGTTGATTATCGTCGCCAACATCGCCGTACCGGCTTTTGATGGCCTGCTCACCCGCAATCGTCAGCAATCGCTTATGGAACAGGTTGAGTCCGTCCTGAACAGCGCCCGCGCAGAGGCAGTCCTGCGGCGCCATACCGTTGAGGTCTGCGGCAGCGCTGATGGGCAGACCTGCTCTGACGATTGGGCTAGCGGCTGGCTCGTGCGCACCTCAGACAATCAGTTGCTGCAACTTATGCAACTTCCCATCCATCACGAATTGCGCTGGAGCGGCTTCCAACAGAGCATTCGCTTTCGCGACAACGGCTCCAGCCCTACCGGCAATGGGCGCTTCTATCAATGCGACAAACAGCAAGTGGCCTGGCAATTGATCCTCAACCGTCAAGGGCGCCTGCGCCAAGGCACGCCGGCAGAGAACAGGAGCGACAACCGGTGTGGTTCTTAAAGGCCTAAATGGCAGCGAATCTTGGCACGGATCACACTCCCTCTGTCGCGTAACACGGATAATCGCACCGTCCGTCCACGCGAAAACGCCAACCATCCTCTATCTCAAGACATGGCAATAGCGCATTTGCATCATCCGCTCAAGACTTCCATGGAGCACACCATGTCACGCCGAACCGACATGCACGGATTCACATTGGTCGAGCTGATGATCATCCTCGCACTACTGGGAATACTTGCGAGTATCGCCATACCCAGCTTCAACGCTTTAATCCGCAGTAACCAAGTGCAAAATAAAGCTGCGGAACTGGCAGCCTTTCTGCAGTACGCACGCGGGCAAGCGGCGATCAATCGTGCAACCTATGAAGTGAAGATTTGCACTAACGGCGATCCTTGGATCATCCGCAAATTCGACACTAGCAATGGCAACAATTGCACGGATGGAGAAATTGAGCGCGTCCTGGAACACACCCCTGAGCAGGTTGAAATCCTTAATACCGCACTGAGCGACGACAAACTGCTCTATCGCTCCAACGGCACCGCCACGGCCGCGAGCTTCACCATTTGCCTGGATGCCGACCCCAGTACCGGCTACCTGCTCGAAGTGCAGCCCAGTGGCGGCACACTCCTCCATTCACGCGGCAAGCAGGACTCCACCGGCACCGCATTGAGCAGCTGCAGCTTATGAGGTATGCGATGACGACCAACAAAGGCTTCAGCCTGATTGAAGTACTCGTGGCATTGCTCCTGACCACCATCGGCGTGCTCGGCATGGTGGCCTTACAAGGACGCAGCATTCAGTACACCCAAGATTCCGTGCAACGCAACACGGCCATCGTACTGGCTGGCGACCTGATCGAAATCATCCGAGCCAATCCGAAAGAACTCTTCAACATGGCGCCACCGCAATTCCCTATGAACAGCGGCATGAAAGACACTTCCCTGCTCTACAAGGAAGCAGGTGAAGACTTCAATGACCGCGCTGCCTGCGTGGCCAGTCCGACTCGCATCGCCAAAACCGCTCAGGAACTTCGCGACTGCTGGGCTGACAAGGTCGAGGCGCTGCTTCCCGGTGGCGCAGAGTTGTTCAACGACCACGGTTACATTTGCCGCAGTTCAACTCCCGACAACTGCGATAACAAGGGTTCGATGATCGAGGTTCGCATGGCCTGGCAAGTTCGCGAGGGAGCCTGTCTTGATGCCAGCGATCCCGATAGCACCATTTGCACCTACACCGTGCGGGTAGAACCATGAACAGCATTAAACGCCAAATCGGCCTCTCGATGATTGAACTGCTAATTGCACTTGCGATCAGCAGTTTCCTGATTCTCGGTATTACGCAGGTGTACCTCGACAACAAGCGCAACTATGTCTTTCAGCAAAATCAGGCCGGCAATCTTGAGAACAGTCGCTTTGCCGCGCTCATAATCAGTGACTACTTGAGCAAGGCTGGCTATCGCCGCAAGCCATCCATCCTGCTGGACACCGTCTTCCCCGACCGCTCTGCCGCGGACGGGTGCCTTGCCTTTAACGCCGGGCACGCCATTACCGGGCTCGCCCCCAACGAAGGTATCGGCTTCTGCATCCGCTACCAACCTCGGATCAGCGGAGAACTGGATTGCCAGGGCACTGCAAGCCCCGTCGTATATGACGAAGCGTTTCCTTCCGCCCCCCCTGACGAAAGCGACCTGACCGTACTGGCGTTCAAATACGAACCCAGCACTGACAGCCAGCTACAGGATGGCCGCCTCCTATGCAAAAGCCTGAACGCAGCTAGTCCCCAGTACGGCGAATTGCTTCGCGGCATCGCTGATCTTCGTCTGGATTTCGGCGTGGGCAACACTGATCTGCTTGAAAAGGAAGTCACGACCTTCATTTCGCAAGCAGACTGGTCCCCGGCCAGCGGCGCGATCCGCAGTGTGCGCTACGCCTTGCTGCTCACCAGCCGTGCAGGTCAGCGCGAAGGTGATGACTCAAAGGTACTCGCTGACTGGTTGGCCGAGGCATCTGCAGACACCCAGACCAAGCTGCAGGAGGCGGACAACAAGCGCATCTACCAGGTTGCGGGCAGCACTCAGACTATCAGGAACCTCATGCCATGACCCCTATCTTTCGCAAATCACAAGGCGGCGCGGTATTGCTCGTTTCCCTTGTGATGCTGTTGGTGCTGACCCTGCTGGCAGTCAGCAGCATGCGCGGTGTCACCCTCGAATCGCGTATCACCGCCAACCGTGCTCACGACATCCAATTCCAGAATGTTGCTGACGCAGCTCTGCGCGAAGCCGAGTTCCGCTTCTATGGCCCGGGAAACCTGGCCGACAAACTGGAAGCCAATGCTCAAAACTGTTCCACATCAAACACATTGAACCCAAACGGTCTCAATAAACCCTGTCTGCTCGAAATCAAGACCGATAGCCTGCTGGCCTTCGTCGAGCAGCCCGAACTGATAAGCAGCAACTTTCTCGAAGTGTCTTCCAGCATCTGGATGCCTTATCGAGGCACCGACCCGAAAGTCCAAACCGAAAACGAAGGCGATGCGTACTACCACAGCATTCTGGCGGACGAAGCCAGCAACGCCGCCGTTAATGCCGAATACGGCGGGCGCGGCGAGGGAAGTGGCACCTTTTTCTACCTCAACAATGGCAAGACCGGCGATTCCATGTACCTACAGTCGACGCACGCCAACATCTACCTTGGCCTTAACAATTGAGAGCCGAAATCATGTCTCGTTTTCGACCTATTGCTTCCGCCAAGACGCTGTCGTACGCAGCCTTCGGCGTAGCCCTGCTCAACGCTGCCACCACCCATGCGGCGGTCTCACAGAGTCCGTTGAGTCTGACTGTAGGCGTTCCACCCAATATCATTCTGACCCTGGATGAATCGGGCAGTATGTCCTGGGGTTACGTTCCTGACTCGGCTGAAAATAGTGTCATCAGCGGCTCCAGCATTACACGCCTTTATGCCGCAAATGCCTTCAACCCGATGTATTACAGGCCAGATACTAACTACGTTATTCCCCCGTTTTTCGATGAGAGCGGCAATGAGGTTGAACTTTCAACCCAATTCATCAATGCCCCTATTAATGGTTTCAGGCCTGCGGACGGGACGCTTGACCTGTCCGACTATTACCGCCCAACAGGCAAAGAGTACCGAATGCCTAGCGGCAGCCACAATCGGCTCAACGGCCCAACCAATGACTTCCGAGTGACCGTAACATTCTCCTCAAATACAACGAAAGAAGAAACCAGCGCAGCCGGCATCAAATTTGAAGTCACCCGCTCCGGAAATAGTGGAAACCGCAATTACACATGCAAAATCCTTCAATCCGGCCCGGTATTGGACGCCAGTGGCTTCTCCTGCACACGGAATAACAACGAGTACACAGCCAGAACACCGGCCTACTACTACTCCTACGACCAGACACTTAGAAACTGCACCAACACCACGTCGGACACCAACTGCTACAAACTTGTTTTTGTACCGGATAGCGAAAAAGAGAACTTCGCCATTTGGTATTCGTTTTACAGAACGCGAGCATTGGCAACGCTATCTGCCACCAGCATGGCGTTCTCACAATTGTCACCTGCCGTTCGCCTGGGCTGGCAGGATCTTGCACGCTGTACCACGCTCAATGGCGGCAACACCTCGCTCTGTAAGGACAACAAGTTCCGCCAGTACGATGCGCTGCATAAGGGGCAATTCTATAGCTGGCTCAAAGACATATACTTCAACAGTGGAACCCCTCTCCCGGCAGCGATGAAAAGGGCCGGGGATTTTTTCAAGGAAGATGTCGCCTGGCATAAGTACCCCAATAGCCGAAATTCTTCCGACAGGAACACTGACGACAATACCTACGCCTGCAGGGCGAGCTACCACATCTTGATGACCGACGGCATGTGGAACGCGACAACCACTAACCCCAGTTCATTTCGCCATGACAATGCCAACTTCACACTCCCTGACGGCGAAAACTATGCAGGGCAACACCCTTATCAGGATGATAAAGCCAGTACGCTTGCCGACTTGGCCATGCATTACTGGGCAACAGACTTAAACCCCAATCTGGATAACGAGCTTCCCGCCTATATTCCATTCAAAAGTGGCGATAACGCTACCGACTACTGGGACGCGCGCAACGACCCAGCCACCTGGCAACATATGACCAACTTCATCATGGGCCTTGGTCTCACCAGCACCCTGAATAGCGCCGGTATACCTTGGTCAGGCAGTACCCACCAAGGCACGGGCTATGAAGCTCTGGCAGCAGGCACTAAGGACTGGCCTGAAGCTTCCAGTGGCAGCAGCAACAACGTATATGACCTGTGGCACGCCGCAATCAACTCTCGTGGCGAATTCTTCAGCGCTGATAGTCCTGAGTCTATGGTTCAGGCCTTCGACGATATCCTTTCCCGCATTGCCGACCGCAAGTCCACCGCTGCCCGGCCCGCCATTAATTCCGGTCAGATCAGCACCGACGAGAACGACAACGGTACGGTCAAGACCGTTTCCTACCAGACCTCCTATGCCAGCGACGATAACTGGTCAGGCGATGTCAAACGCTTCGAGAAAGCCTGGAACTCTCAAAGCAACGCGTTCGAAACTACCGAAATATGGAGCGCCAAAGGCAAGATGCCAGGCTGGCAAAACCGCAAGATCATGATTGCCGGTAATGACAATAGCGGGCTGATGGACTTCAACTGGGACAATGCCGGTTCCGCTGACACTACCGGCACTCTGGCGAACTTGCTCAGCCGCGATCCTGAAAATGCAAACGTAGTCGATAACTTGGGCAAACAGCGTCTGGAATATCTTCAAGGCGATCGCAGCGGTGAAGGCAGCACCTTCCGCCAACGCAGCGGCGTGCTGGGCGACTTCTACGGTTCTAGCCCGGCCGTAGTGTCCGGGCCGCGCTATCTGATCAATTTCACCAACAGGCTCGAAGGCAACACTGCCTATACGACCTTTGCAGAGGAAATCGCCGGACGCACCCCGCGCCTCTATGTTGGGGGCAACGATGGCATGCTGCATGGCTTCAACGCTCAAACCGGGGTCGAGGAGTTCGCTTTCATTCCAACTGCGGTGTTCCCCAAGCTGAACAAGCTGACCGGCGCCAATTACAGTCATGAGTTCTATGTCGATGGCAGCCCCGTCGTGGCCGATGTATACGACGGTGAAGAATGGCGCACCATTCTGGTCGGCACCCTGAAAGCAGGCGGCAAGTCGATATTCGCCTTGGATATCACCCATCCTGGCGAAGAGAAATTGCTCTGGGAATTCGATGACAGCAAATTACCCGATGATGCTGAGGTGAAGATGGGTTACAGCTTCTCCCAGCCGACCATTGCCCGCCTGCATACCGGAACATGGACCGTAGTGTTCGGGAATGGCTACGAAAGCGCCAACAATACCAATGGCAAGGCCGCGCTTTACATTGTCGATGCGATGGAAGGCACGCTGCTCAAGAACCTGGAAGTGGAAGGTGTGGATGGTATCCCCAATGGCCTGTCGACACCCAAGCTTGCCGACTACAATGCCGACGGCGTAGCGGACTATGTCTACGCGGGAGATCTGCAAGGCAACGTCTGGCGTTTCGACTTGCTGCGTAACGGCCGTAGCGACAGCGCGCCCTTCACCACCGAAGACGATAGCGAAAACGTCGTCTCGGATTTCGAGGTGGCCTATGGCGGTCAGCCGCTGTTCAGTGCGGTGGCAGACAACGGCAGCACTCGCCAGCCCATCACCTCCGCGCCCAGCCTCGTACTTCACCCAAGCGGATTCGGTTATCTAGTCGTTTTCGGTACAGGAAAGTTCTTCGAAACCGGCGACAAGGAAGGCGACAAGAGCATCGCACAGACCGTCTATGGCATCTGGGACAAGCAAACCTTGGGCGAGGAGGCCAGCAATCCCAATATCAGCCGCAGCAGCCTGCAAGAACAAGAAATCGTGACCCAGACTACCGTCGAGGCCGACGGCTCGAGCCGCCAAGGCTTGGTCCTTAGCAACAACAATGTAAGCTGGCAGGCAAGCGACAACCAGCCCGCACAGAATGGCTGGTATTTGAACCTACGTCAGAGCGATGGAGAAATGGTCGTGGAGAATATGTCGCAACTGGGCCGCACCGTATTCTTCCAGTCGCTGATCCCTAACGACGACCCCTGCGGCGATGGTGCCACCAACTGGACCTATGCCATCAATCCCTTCACTGGCGGTAGAACGCTTCACAACGCATTCGACTACAAACCCACCACAGATGTCGGCACCACCAACATTTCGGCAGTCCGCCAGGACGGCGAAGGGGGCGGCACTCTTTCGCAGGACTCCGACGGAACGTACCAATACTGCACGGGCCAAGAATGCGTGAATATCTACCCAGACCCCGCCAGTCTGGGCCGCCAGAGCTGGCGCCGAGTTGAAGGGGAATAACGAAATGAAACCAGTAGCATCAACGGCGCAGTCCATGAAACACGTCCAGAACGGTTTCACCCTGATCGAACTCATGATTGTGGTTGCCATCATCGGCATACTGGCGGCCATTGCTTACCCGAGCTATGACGAATACGTCAAGCGTGGCAACCGCACCGAAGGTCAGGCCCTGTTGAACGATGCCTCCGCACGGCAGGAACGCTATTTTTCGCAGAACAATGTTTACATTACTTCTAACGCCGATATCGCCAAACTTGGCCTGAGGAGTGGCAATACATCGGAAACCGGTAAGTACACCTTGGGTGTCAGCCAATCAAACAATGATGGCGGTTATACACTCACAGCCACACAGAACTTTGGCGACACCAAATGTGGCAATCTCACTCTCAATGCCTTGGGCGCAAAGGGTCGCAGCGGTAGCGTAAAATCCGTTAATGATTGCTGGAGGTAAACTGGTGTAGCCACTACTCCAGAGAAAAGAGCAACCATCAGATACAAGAAGCCCGATCATGGATCGGGCTTCTTTATTACAGCGCTTTAATCCGCAACTCCTTCGGCATCGAAAACGTTACATTCTCCGGCCGCCCTTCCAGCTCATCCATCCCTTTCGCGCCCCACTCACGTAACTGGTCGATCACTCCACGCACCAGCACTTCAGGTGCCGAGGCGCCGGCGGTGATGCCGATGCGGGCGTTTTCGGCGAACCATTCGCGCTTGAGGTCTTCGGCACCGTCGATCAGGTAGGCGGGGGTGTCCATGCGCTCGGCCAGTTCGCGCAGGCGGTTGGAGTTGGAGCTGTTGGGGCTGCCGACGACCAGGACCACATCGCACTCACCGGCCAGTTGCTTTACAGCGTCCTGGCGGTTCTGGGTGGCGTAGCAGATGTCGTCCTTGCGCGGGCCGCCGATGTTGGGGAAGCGCGTTCGCAGGGCGTCGATCACGCGGCTGGTGTCGTCCATGGACAGCGTGGTCTGGGTCACGAACGCCAGCGACTCGGGGTTGCGCACCTGTAGCTGGGCGACGTCTTCCTCGTCCTCGACCAGGTAGATCGAGCCGCCGTTCGCGGTGTCGTACTGGCCCATGGTGCCTTCGACTTCCGGATGGCCCTCGTGACCGATGAGGATGCATTCTCGCCCTTCGCGACTGTATTTGGTCACTTCCAGATGAACCTTGGTCACCAGCGGACAGGTCGCGTCGAAAACCTTCAGACCACGTCTGTCAGCCTCCATTTTCACCGCCTGGGAAACACCGTGGGCACTGAAGATGACGATGAAGCCATCCGGCACCTGATCGAGCTCATCGACGAAAATCGCGCCGCGCTCACGCAGATCTTCCACCACGAACTTGTTGTGCACCACTTCATGGCGCACATAGATCGGCGGCCCGAATACTTCCAGGGCACGGTTGACGATCTCGATGGCACGGTCGACGCCGGCACAGAAACCACGCGGATTGGCGAGTTTGATTTGCATATGTATTCTCGGCACGCGAAGCAGGTGAGTATTAGGTGTAACGCATGGCAGCGGTATGAAGCGAAGCGGATATCAGCAAAACCTGTGGTGTTGATGGGCTAACGCTAGTTCGCCAGCAACCTGCTTCTACAGCAGCCTACCTCGGAAGCTCCACTCAGACCGGCTTGACCTCGAATATCTCCACCTCGAACGTCAACGCCTTGCCAGCCAGTGGATGGTTGAAATCCACGGTCACCTGACGCTCATCGAAGGCTTTGACGATACCTGGCAACTCTGTTTTGGCGGCATCGTTGAAAATTACTAGCAGGCCTTCGGACAGCTCCATACCTTCGAACTGGCTGCGCGGCATGGTCTGCACATTTTGTTGATTGTGCTGACCGAAGCCTTGCTCTGGTGCGATCTGGAAGGTGCGTTTATCACCGGCTTTGAGCCCGAACAACTGCTGTTCGAACCCCGGCAACAAACTTCCATCACCGACCTTGAAGGTCGCCGGCTGCTTGTCAAAAGTCGTGTCGACCTGCTCGCCATTTTCCAGACTCAGCGCGAAATGCAGGGTGACCTGCATTTCCTGCGCGATGCGTTGTTCAGTCATTTACCGCTTCTCCCGTTTTACTACTACGGAACATGTCCAGCGCCAGCATCACTGCGCCGATGGTGATGGCGCTGTCGGCAATATTGAATGCCGGGAAATACCAGCGGTTCTGCCAATGCACCAGGATGAAGTCGACGACATGGCCCAGTACGACGCGGTCATAGAGGTTACCGAGCGCGCCACCTAGCACCAGCGCCAGGGCAACCGCGAGCCAGGTCTCGTTCGACTTCAAGCGCTTCATCCAGACCACCAGCACGGCGCTGACGCCGATAGCGATCGCCGCGAACAACCAACGCTGCCAGCCGGAATGATCGGCCAGAAAGCTGAATGCCGCACCAGTGTTATAGGCCAGCGTCCAGGCGAAGTAGTCGGGGATCACATCGACCTTCTGGTACAGACTGAAGTTGGCTTCGAAATAATGCTTGGTCGCCTGATCAAGGGCGATGACCAACACACTAAGCCATAGCCATGACAGCTTGCCGAAACGCGACGTCATGCCTCTACCCTCGAAAGAGCATGGCGGGTTGCGCCCGCCGTTGGGTCAAATCGTAGGGTGGGCCGGGCGGCGCTCCGCCTCAGCCCACCGAGATTACGTCCGTTCTGCCAACCGTGGGCTGAAGCCCACCCTACGAAGCCGACGCTCGCGACAGGCCGCAAAAGTCCAAGGAGGGAACCCACCCTACGATCA
>Ga0163223_100337_pt1 | contig 15908 bp, 17 predicted proteins | sample MSEWel2016_02_17_2_FD_113147 | JGI IMG/M metagenome (GOLD analysis project Ga0163223, IMG submission 113147) | Subsurface microbial communities from deep shales in West Virginia, USA - MSEEL Well Study Marcellus 5H_2016_02_17 ...
ACACCGATTTTTTTACTTTCCAATATTCCCGCTTCGCGTAGAATTTTTAAATGTTGGGACAGATTAGCCTGGCTAAAATCAAAAGAAAGGTTGAGATCACACACACAACGTGATTCGACCAGGAGTGATTTTACGATTTGTAAACGAATGGGATGGCCCAGTGCTTTGAAGATTTTTACAGAAACATCGTCAGCATTCATAAGTGGCCTCTTTTCTATTTGGTAATGTTACTGAACGCAAACAAAAACTGTTGATTCAATAACATTATAAGCAATTGCTTATTAAAAAGCAATCTTTATCTTTTACGCTTGACACCTATAAAGGTGAGGCGTATAATGTAGCTATCCATAAGGAAATAATTATATTATAAACGAGGTAGAAGATATGAGTCAAGAATTACCAGGTTTTATTATGTGTGTCTGTACCGGAAAATGTCCTGGATTTCAGGCCATGGACATTTGGGATTTTATCAATCAGGTGCGGGTTGAGTTACCGGTTGAATACGCTTTTATTCATCCGCAACTATGTGAGGAAGACGGCGATCGTTTCTTAGCCGATTTTTTAAAGTCCCATCGAAAAGTAATTATTGGTGCCTGTGCGCCCAATATGCAAAAGAAGATGTTTAAGGATGCCTTTAAAGAAGCGGGACTAAGTATTGAAGAAGATGCCGTGATGCTCGACATCCGCGATATGACCAATGAAAAAGCGTTTGAAGTGGTTGAGAATAAATTGGAAGAAATGGGATACGAGGTATAGTCATGAGCGAATCAACTTTTATGGGTGTCGAACGGGATCGGATTGATTGGTCTCCCCGAATTGATTTTACAAAATGTAACGATTGTATGGATTGTGTGGAATTTTGCCCTCATCAGGTCTTTGAAGTCGATGAAAACGCCAAGCCCAAACTAAAGGTTAAAAACCCTAATAACTGTGTTGTCTTTTGTCGCGCCTGCAGTAAAACCTGTGGTCCGGATGCGATTACATTTCCCGACAAACCGGAAACGACTAAGAAGATTAAAGCCATTCGTAAGGCAGAAAAAGAGGCGGCAACCGATGAGTAAATTGATTTGTGTATTGCCTTGTAATGGTTTGGATAAATGTGCTGGGGATCTGTCCCGACGTGTTGCCCTGGAGATGGCTCAATCAGAAGAAGTGGAGCTTATCTGTCCGGTTTTACTAAATCAGAATAAAAGTCGCTACGAGAAAGTTTTGGAAGCTGGCAGCTTAACGGTGATCGATGGTTGCAATACCCGCTGTGCCAGTAAACTAGCCGGAGAGTTACAACTTGCCATCAAAGAAAAAATCAATGTCAGCGAGGTTGCCAAGACTCTGGATATCAAGCTGGGAGTTGAAATCCGCGAAGATGCGGACACTCCGGCAGTGGTTCAGGCGGTGCTGGAAAAAGCAAACAGTTTCACTGCAGAACCGCTCGAATCGGAATTCATTAAACCGGACTTAGTGGAATATGATTCTTTTTCTCATGGAAAGTTTATTTTTAAGGTGCCAAAAGCAAATTATTTTTTCAATGAAAATGACTGTTGGGTATCAGTATCAGGGAATATGGTCAGGGTCGGTGTTAGTGATTATGTGCAACAGAATCTCTCTGATATTCTCTATGTTGACCCGCCGGAAATCGGCGATCAATTTGAACAGTTTGACGATTTAGGTAGCATCGAATCCAGCAAAGCGGTATTTGAAATTATTTCACCGGTGTCTGGTACTGTGGTTGCTGTTAATACCGGTTTAAATGATGCCCCCGAGCAGGTTAATGAAAGCCCTTATGAAAAAGGCTGGCTGGTGGAGGTTCGTCTTAGTGATTTCGAAGAAGATCAGGATCTTCTCCATGATTGCCTGGCCTATTTTGAGATATTGAAGAGAAAGGTAGCAGAAATTGATGTCTAAAATAAAAGTAGTACCCTGTAGCGGGATCGGAAAAGTATTTGGCCTATTGGCCCGGGAATCAGTGCTGATGGTCACCGGGGAGAAATGTCCAAACGACACAGAAACCCTCTGTCTGGCTCATGTGGTCACTGGAGATGACGAAGTAGTGGGGAAGATTAAAGGCGAAACCTGCATCACCATGGATGGCTGCGCCAAGTATTGTGCCAAGAAGAGTATCGAAGAAACCGGTGGGATTGTTGCAAAAAGCCATAAGGTCCCAGATTTTATGAAAGCCCATCGTGGTGAAGAACATGGCACCGGAACCTATCTCACGGATGATGGCTGGAAATACGCCGAAGAACTGGCTGAGATTATGGTCGAAGAGATCAAAGCGATAAAGGGAGAGGTGAACTAAGATGCTAGGAAACAAAATTGGCGTTATTTCATGTAGTGGCGAAGAGTGCCTGGGTGGAACGATTTCCCGTCTGGCGGTTAGAAAAATGATGGAAGAACGAAGACCGGGGAAGGTATCCACCCTATGTTTACCTTTGTTTATTGCCGGTGATGGCGGCGAACGGGAATTTGCTGAGAAATATCCTACCATTGCTGTCGATGGCTGTTCAAAATGCTGTGCCAAACGGGCTATCGAAAAATATAGCAATATAGTAGCTGGCAGTGTCGATGTAGCTGAAATTATTGGCGCTGACAAAGCCCTTGAAAAGCCTTTGTCAACACGTCATCTCACCGATTTACAGATGGAATTTGTGAAGCAAACAGCCGATAAAACCTGTCAGATTTTTGATGAGATTATAGCAAAACAATAAATTTGCGAAAAATTTAATAACGATATAAGTAGAATTAACTCTTTAATGTAGGGGCAATTAATAAATTGCCGGCGCCCGGCGCAATTGCCAGTTCAATTGGCAAAATTCTTTAATCCAACGTATCTAGTAATAAAAAAGCCAGATCATTTTCAGTGAAGATCTGGCTTTTTTATTACTAACGATTATTTTTTCATAAACTAGAGTCAGTCGGTTTCATAACCAAGCAGCTGGAGATGGGCTTCCAGGCTTAAATAATTGGGAGCATATGCTTCTTCTTTCATGAGGGTACATTGGTTTAGCCGAGTGGTGCCTAAAATCAGTTTGGAGGCAAAGGCCATACAGGAACCCTGACCGCAGACCTTGCAGCCAACTTTCTTGGGTAACAATTTGTAGAGCTGGATGGCACTGGGTCGCTCTCGGGTCTCTTCATTAGGGACGATGTTATCTCGGTTTTCCCAGGTCTCATTAATCAGATTATAGAGTTGATCGATCATCTCATAACACTCTGCTTCATTGGTTAACTGTGTACAGGTGAGATTTCGTTCATGGATATTGATAATATGACTGTCAATCTTGTAGGTGAAGGTTTGCGCTGATGGAAGATAAAGTCCGGTTTTTATGACAGTATTAAGATAAGGCATCACTTCAGGAACCGGGTTACTGAGTTTAGCACGAAATTTAATCCGACCACCACCGGTGGTACACGGTTTGATGTAAATAAGACTGATAGTTGAGAGGTACATTAGTTGTTCTCCTTTAAATAAGATTCTAAGCCATTGACCAGGGTATCGATATCCGCTGTTTCATTAAAATAGCCGATGCCGATGCGGCAGGTTCCCCGGCTAACGGTGCCAATCAGACGATGGGCACTGGGTGCACAATGTAAACCGGAACGAATCATCACATGACATTCCTGATCCAGATAAAAAGCAATTTCTTCAGGGACGTGACCTGTGATATTAAATGGAATGACACCAACAGTTTTGGATGAATCTCGGGGACCGTAGATTTCAATCCCGGGGACCTCACTTAAAACGTTTAGCGCGTAGTCCATTAGGGTATCTTCTTTATGTCGGATTGTTTCCAAACCTTCAGTTTCGAGAAAGGCCAGGGCAGCGCCCAGACCGATAATTCCGCTGACGTTCATGGTACCGGCCTCCAGATGGTTGGGATAATAGTCTGGCTGGTATTCGTAGGCTGAGTCGCCGCCGGTGCCACCAGAGATGAGGGGATCGATTTCAGCATCGCAATTAACAATCAATCCGCCAGTACCCATCGGTCCTAAAAGGCTTTTATGTCCAGTAAAGGCCAAAAGATCAATGTTTTGTGCCTGGACATCAATCGGAATAACCCCGGCAGTTTGGGCAGCATCGACTAGGAAAAGGATGTTATGTTTTCGGGCTAAGGCACCGATTTCACCAATTGGTTGGATCGTCCCCAGCACATTGGAGGCATGGGTGAAGACGATAACTTTTGTATCGGGAGTGATGGCTGCTTCCACATCGCTGATATCTGTTTCACCCTGCTCTGTAGCCGGGACCATTGAAATATAAATCCCCAAATCCCGTTCCAGGGTTTTTAGGCATCGCCAGACGGCATTATGTTCCAGTGAACTGGTCACCACATGATCACCGGGTTTTAAGATGCCTTGAAGTGTCAGATTTAAAGATTCAGTAACGGAAGACGTGAAGACCACGGTCTTAGGATCATTATGGTTAAAGAGTTTTGCCAGTTTTTTTCTGGTCTGATAGACTAGACCATCGGCGATAATGGCTTTTTCATAAGATCCGCGACCGGAAGTTCCACCATTATTGACAATATAATCGTAAATTGCTTCGGGAACTGCCAGCGGTTTAGGAAAAGTGGTTGCAGCGTTATCTAAATAAATATCCATAATACACTCCTTCTATAATCAAATAATAATATGCTTAGTCGTTTCTTTTATCATAGACGCTAATGGTAATTTCGTCAATAAAATTAACAGGTAGAATTTGGGTTGATTAAAATTCTGGCGCTACGAATCGGTTTGGAAAAGGGGCAAAAAAATTACGGTTGACAAATTGGCACGAAAACGATATCGTATGAATAAAACATCATATGAAGGTGCGGTTGTTTGAGTTGTATGAAAACAAAACGATCAGATAACCAAAAAGGAGACACAATGAAAATTACGGTTATTGGTGCGGGTCCGGGCGGGTATGAAGCCGCCATTATGGCAGCTAAACTAGGTGCAGAAGTGACAGTTATTGAGAAAAAAGAGGTTGGTGGTACATGCCTTAATATCGGGTGTATTCCCACCAAGACATTGTTGGCTTCGGCAGATGTTTTGACAACTTCAGTAGAAGCTGAAAAGTTTGGGGTATTCAATGATCATACGACCGCCAATTTAGAGCAAATTATTGAACGAAAAGATAAGCTGGTTTCTGGTTTAGTGAAGGGAATTGAATTTCTTTTTGAATCAAATGGCGTTAATCTGGTTCGCGGGGTCGGTAAATTAATCGATGCTAAAACAGTTGAAGTTGCGCGGAGTGATGGCGAAGCGCTAACACTGGTAAGTGATAAAATACTATTAGCAACGGGGTCAGTCCCGATCTGTCCGGAAGTGTTTTGTTATGATGGCGAGAAAGTGATTACCAGTACGGAAGCACTGTCTTTAAAAACGCTGCCAAAATCCATGATTGTCGTAGGCGGAGGCGTCATCGGCTGTGAATTGGGGCAGTTTTTTAGTCGCTTGGGGACGAAAGTAACAATTGTCGAAATGGCCGACCAGATTTTAAGTACCGAGGACGAGAGTGTAGCAAAACAACTACTGCGGCAGTTTAAACGGGAAAAAATAAAGGTATTGACCGCCAATGGTGTAACTGATGTGAAAGTTCAGAATTCCGGGGTGGCAGTGACATTAAAAAAGGGTGAACGTTTAGAAGCTGAAATAATGCTGCTTTCGATCGGTCGATCCAGTTTTTCAAAAGGACTTAACTTGGAAGAATTAGGAATTAAAGTTGATTCTAGAGGTCGGATCGAAGTCGATGAGTCACTAGAAACCAGTGTAAAAGGGATTTATGCCGTAGGGGATCTGATTAATACACCTTATTTAGCTCATGTCGCTTCAAAGGAAGGCATTATCGCCGCAGAAAATATGTTAGGGGAAAATAAATCGGGAGTTCACAAAGCGATACCCAGATGTGTCTATACCGATCCGCAAGTCGCCGCGGTCGGTTTAACGGAAAAAGAAGCACAGATAAAGGGCATCAATTATAAAACGGGTAGTTTTGACTTCAGATCACTGGGAAAAGCCCAAATCATTGGTAAAATCCAGGGACAGGTTAAAATTATAGTGGATGACAAAGATGTCATTATTGGTGCTTCAATTATTGGACCTGAGGCGACCGATCTTTTAGCCGAGTTAACCATGGCCGTACATCTTGGTTTAACGGCAGAAGTGCTTGCTGATGTGATCCACCCACATCCAACCCTGTCCGAAGCCATTATGGAAGCGCTGCATGATGTGCATGGAAAATCAATTAATAAGGTCTCGATGCGATTATAAATTATTAAAAGCACTTGACAAAGACGTATGAATGAGATATCATATGAATATAAAGACATATGAATATGAAATCATATAAGAAAGAAGGGCTATTATGTACAAAAATTTTACACCAGATAATGTTAATTTAACCAAGTATTTATTTTATACTGGCAAAGGTGGCGTCGGTAAAACCTCTACAGCCTGTGCGACAGCAGTAAGTCTTGCCGATAAGGGAAAGAAAGTATTTCTAGTCAGCACTGACCCGGCTTCAAATTTACAAGATGTATTTGAAACAGAATTAACCGGACAGGGAGTTCCCATTAAAAACGTTCCTAATTTAATGGTTGCCAACCTGGATCCCATCGAGGCCGCTGAAGAATATAAGGAATCTGTCGTCGGACCATACCGGGGTAAATTACCAGATGTAGCGATTGCCAGTATGGAAGAGCAACTGGCAGGATCTTGTACCGTTGAGATTGCCGCATTTAACGAATTTTCCCGATTCATCACTGATGAAAAAATGAGCAAAGACTATGATTATATTATCTTTGATACCGCCCCCACCGGTCACACCCTCAGAATGCTTCAATTACCATCAGCCTGGGACAGCTTTATTGATGACAGTACCCATGGTGCTTCCTGTCTGGGGCAACTATCCGGTTTAACCGAACAAAAGAAAATGTATGAAAAAGCCGTGCGAACCCTCTCTGATGGTGATATGACAACCTTGATTCTAGTTTCACGACCGGAACCATCGCCGCTGGCAGAAGCAGCCAGAGCGTCTAAGGAATTAAAAGAAATTGGCGTTGAGAATCAAATTCTGATTATCAACGGAGCGCTGGAAAATTTTGACAAAACAGATGAAATTGCGACTGCCTTTTATGGTAAACAAAAAGACGCCGTCAAAAATATTCCCAATAGTTTAAAGACTCTGGATATTTATACCTTACCGCTTCGTGCCTATAACGTTGCCGGGGTTGATAATATACGTCGACTATTCACCGAAGATGATGTGATTGATGTTGAAAAAGTTCAGGAAACAATTGACTTGCCTGGTTTGGAAAAACTGGTCAAAGATATGTACGATTCAAATAAAAAAGTGATCTTCACCATGGGTAAAGGTGGCGTTGGTAAAACGACTATCGCAGCCGCTATAGCACTGGGACTCTCAAAAATGGGCAAGAAGGTCTATCTAACCACCACCGATCCAGCCGGGCATATCAGTGCATCAACTATGGGTGGTGAAAACATTAGTGTCAGTAATATTGATGAAGCCGAAGAATTGCAAAAATATCGGGATGAGGTCGTTGGAAAAGCCAAAGCAGCGAATATGAGTCAAGATGACATTGATTATATTATTGAAGATTTAGAATCTCCTTGTACCCAGGAAATTGCCGTATTTAGAGCCTTTGCAGAACAGGTTGAAAAAGCTGAAGACGGAGTAGTTGTGATTGATACGGCACCAACTGGTCATACCCTGCTGCTCCTTAACTCTACTGAGAGCTATCATAAAGAAATGGAACGATCCAATGCAGATATTCCGGATTCAGTTGTTAATCTTTTACCACGATTGCAAAATCAGGCCGAAACGGAAGTGGTGATTGTAGCTCTACCAGAAGCAACACCAGTTTTTGAAGCACTGCGCTTAGAAGCAGATTTAAAACGTGCTGGTATTATGAATAAGTGGTGGGTTATGAACGCCAGTTTATTGGCCACCGACACCAAGGACCCATTCTTACGGGCACGCGCCAATAATGAAGAAAAATGGATCAAGCGAATTGCAAAAGATACTAAAGGAAACTATGTGGTTATTCCCTGGAAAAAATAAAAAAGTCTGTTTCGACAGATCGACGAACAAGTTGAATTAATTAAAAAATAAAACTAAGAGGAGAAACAAAATGATTATTACAGATGAAGCAAAAGTGGTATTAGAAGAAATGTTAAAAGAAGGCGGTCAAGATTCACTCCAGGCATCCCTGCAAGAGGGTTGTTGTGGAACATCCCTTTATTTTACTTTTACCAATAAAAAAGCAGATGATCAACCAGTGGTCGTAAATGGCATTAATGTGTTGATGGAAGGTGAAGCTGTTATTAAAACGAACACAGTTACGTTAAAAACAGATGATGAAGGCAAGTTGGTTGTTGAGGACTCAGCTCAGAAATCGGGTTGTTGTTAATTTAAATGATTAAGAGCAGAGCTTTTTAAAAGGCTCATCTTTTAGAAGGAGAAGAAAATGAATAAAGTAGAAATATATGATCCAGCCATGTGCTGCTCAACAGGGGTATGTGGACCAGGTGTAGACCCCGAGTTGTTACGGGTTTCAGCCATGTTAAATGTGCTAGAAGGTGAAGGAAAAAAAATTCTCAGATATGGTTTGTCTGAAGACCCAATGGCCTTTGTTGCTAGCAAGACAGTAAATGATTTAATTCTTAACGAAGGGGTTGAAGTGCTTCCGGTCACTATTGTCGATGGTGAAGTAAAAAGGAAAAAAGGATACCCTTCCAATACAGAATTGGCAACCTGGGCAGGACTATCTGAAGAAGAATTAATGAAGCTGGTTGCGAAGGCTCAAACAGCTACGATAATCAAGAATGATTAACGGGCGCGTACCAGGTCAGAAAACCAATGAAAAAGGTCTAAAAAACTTACGTTCATAGAGATAATATTCAAGGTGGAAATTTTGCAAGGGTTGTTTGGGTGTTGCCTGTAGGCAACTTAACTAACAACCCTTTGCTTTGATTTTTATAAATGAATCGTTGAAGTGGTGGCTTTAATAAAAGTTACAGATACAAGAGGTGAAAAAATGACAGTTGTTGAAATACTTAAGGTTTTATCAGATACGAATCGCCTAAGAATTCTGAATCTATTATACGTTCAGGAGCTGTGTGTTTGCGAGTTGGAATACTTATTGGGAATCTCTCAATCTAATCTTTCAAAGCATCTCAGATTGATGAGTGATGCTGGTTTTTTGGAAAGTCGTCGGCAGAACAAATTTGCCTATTATAAAATAAAGGCGTCCGTTTTTTCTGAGCATCCCTTTCTGACAACTATTTTTGAGACGGAATTAAATAAAGAAGAATTTTTAATGGAAGAAATAAATAAATTATGTCATTATCAGAAGAGTGAATTAACGTGCCATAGTATAACAGCGTTGATTGTATAAAAAATGAGGTAATGCTAACTATTGTGTTTAGGAAAGTTAGATCTGTCCGGTGGCAGGCGTTGTGCTTGGGGGAGACTGTGGTTAACAAAAAGCGAGGTATAACATGGAACTTAAACGGCTATATATTGAGCTCACAAATCGATGTAATCTGAACTGTGAGATGTGTTTTAGGCATACCTGGGACACCATTGAAGGGGATATGGATTTGGAATTATTAAAGTCCATTCGTGAACAGGTAAAAGAGTTTGGGTCACTTGAAGAAGTTTTTTTTGGCGGGATCGGTGAACCGACGGTGTACCCACATTTTAAAGAAGCCGTTGAGTTATTTGATGGTTATAAGCTTTTAATGACCAGTAATGGGATTATGACAGAAGAAAATGCGAAGTTGATCTGTGAAAAATTTAATGAGGTTTATTTTTCAGCAGACCAGTATCACGAAGATACCCAGGGCGTCAAGGATCAACTAATCAATACCTTTGAAACAATCTCAAAGTATCATAAACAAACCCATTCATCCACTCCAAAGGTTGGTGTTGCCTATGTGATGACAAAAAGTAATAAAGAAGCCTTGTTTGAGATCATGGATATGATGAGGCACTATGGTTTTCATCGGCTGTCGCTATCGCATCTGCTACCGATCAACGATAAAGATACAAATGATATTTTTTATAATCGATATGAAAATGCTGAAGGTAAAGCTTATTTAGAAAAAATATTTACCTATCGCGATATTAAAATAAATATTCCGGATATGGAATTAAAAACTGAACGACGCTGTACCTTCATTGACAAAGGTTATGTTTATATTGACACCAAGGGCGAAGTGATGTCCTGCTACCGTCTGGCCAACAGTTATGATGAGTACGTCTTTGGGGACAAAAAAAGAGTGATTAAACATTCATTTGGAAATGTAAGTGAAAAATCCTTAAAAGCGATTATCGAAGGCAAAGAATATCAGGATTTCTGGAACACAGTTTACAATAATCAATATCCATCCTGTATTGACTGTGATCTCCGCGGTGGATGTAGCCTGGTAGAAGACACCAAATACGACTGCAATTTCAATACGCCATCCTGTGCCGACTGTCTATGGGTTCGAAATTTCGTCCGCTGTCCATAGGAGTATAAAATCTAAATGAGTAAGGAAGTACTGTAAAAGCGAACTGAGCGCGATACAGTACTTTTCTGTATTTAATAAAAATTTGTGTAAAAACTATTGACATATAAAATAAATATTATACAATTGCTTATATCGAAACGATATACTTAAAAAACCAGAATAATTATTGGTCTGGTGTACAGATTATTTTGAGATAATGGATTATTAAGAGGGTAATAGCAACTAAAAAGAAAGTGTGATGATGCACTAAAGGTATGATCAGGTGGATCGCATTGAAAAAGAAAGAGTGTGCTGAAAGAAGGGTGTTATGTTAGAATTTGCAATCCTTGGTTTCTTGTTGGATCGGGATATGACCGGTTATGATATCAAACAAATGATGGTCTTGCGGACATCAAATTTTATTGATGCCAGTTTTGGTAGTATTTATCCAATGCTTAAACGATTGGAAAAGATTGGACTGATTACTTTTTCTGAAATTGTCGAAGGTAACCGGTTTAAAAAAATGTATACCATAACGCAAAAAGGACGCGAACATTTTATCGAATGGCTGCAAACACCCTGTACATTTTCTCCTTTTAATCAGGAATTTTTGGCAAAACTGTTTTTTTACAAACATTTAAAGAAAAATGATGCGATCCTAAATATCGAACTTTTTAGAGGGACAGTCCAGGATGCTATGGAAAAACTGTCGGAAATTGAAAGAACAATCGGTGATGGGATGGACCCTTTTGAATACGCCAGTCTTTCGTTTGGTCGGACCTATTATGAGATGGTTTTGAACTGGCATGAAAAACTTATTGATGATTTAAAAAATACCTCATTGGAATAAATGGGTAAAATTAACCGTACATCTTCTAACGATGTACGGTTTTTATAATTCATTATTATTTTCTGAGACAATACGCAAAAAAACATCAGCGACTTCTGGATCAAACTGGGTATGTTTGCCATTAATGATTTCTTGAATGGCGGCCTCAAGTGTTAGCGGTTCTTTATATGGTCGGCCATATGTCATCGCATCAAAAGCATCGGCAACAGCGATGATCCGGGCTTGCAAAGGGATTTGATCGCCGGATAAGCCTTTGGGATAACCTTTGCCATCATATCGCTCGTGATGAAAGAGAATAATATTGGCGAGCGGAGCGTAATCATTGAGCGAACTTAAGATGCTGTAACTGATTTCCGGATGCCTGTGAATTTCCATCCATTCAAAATTAGTTAGTTTATCAGACTTATCCAGAATCTCGTTACCAATGGCAATTTTCCCAATATCGTGAAGAGTACCTGCCGTTTTCAACTCATTAATCTCTTCATTTGTCATTCCCAGTTCGGTCCCGATAAGGCCGCAAATTTTACTCACCCGCTCTGAATGTTCCTGTTCGCGGGGAAGCTTTTCATAAAGGGTCTTCATAATAAATTGAATAGCTTCGTTACGGGTGCTGCTGCGTTCGGAAATTTTGTATTGATACATCTTGTTTTCAGCAGCTTTAAAGACCTCGTCAATTTCCTCATCCGGAGTATTTTTAACACCCCAGCCGCTGGAAATAGAGATATGACCTGCTTCGAGATTTTCTTGGCTTAGCGCTGTATTGATCCGTTTCGCCAGTTCTTTGGCCTCCTTGATAGTCGTCTGGGGAAGTAGGATAACAAACTCATCACCGCCAACACGGGCGATAATATCGTCGCTTCTCGCTTTTTCTTGCATGATCTGGGAAACTTTTTGAAGTAGTCGATCCCCAGCCAGATGTCCAAAGGCATCATTGGTTAGCTTTAATCCGTTGACATCAAAAATAAGCAGCGATAAAGGCAGATTTCGTGGGGTATTTAAGCGTCTTAGTTCTTCATCAAAAAAACGACGGTTGTATAAACCGGTAAGGTGATCGTGAAAGCTTAAGTATTCAATTTGCTCCTGCTTCTCTTTTTTATCAGAAAAATCCCGAAAGACAATAACAACTCCGGTAATATGACCATCCTGATCTTTGATTGGGGCAGCACTATCCTCGATTGGAATCGTCAGGCCATCTTTAGACAAAAGCAAGGTATGATTGTTGAGTTCAATAATTGCTCCTGTTTCAAGAACCCGGGCGGCTGGATTTTCACAGCTTTCCCGGGTATATTCATCAACAAGACAAAGAACCTGATCGAGGGGTAAACCATAAGCTTCTTGCAAAGACCAACCGGTAAGTTTTTCAGCAACCTTGTTGATTAAGGTAACATATCCCCGTGAATCGGTAGAAATAACACCATCGCCAATGGACAACAGAGTCGTTCGAAAACGTTCCTTTTCGATAAAGAGTGATTTCTCAATAACTTTACGCTGGGTGATATCCTGAATACTGACCACAAATTTGAATGATTGATCGGTTTTAATACAAAAAAATTCGGCTAAAAACCAGCGTTCATCGGAAATCAGCGGAGATTTATATTCATAGTTTTGTTTTTTTTGAGTAGTATAAGTTTTTTTAAAAACGGATAAGATTTCATCAGAAATATCCTTTGAAAAAATAGCGGTGATATGACTTCCGATGATCTTATTTTTGGGCATAAAAAGCGTGGTTTCGTCATGGACGATGACATTCGTGAAATAATAATCGTCGCTGACCTCAAACACAATATCATGGAGGGTGGTAAGAAGCAGATTCTTCTCAGCCAGATCCTGCTTTTCTCTGGTGATATCATGAAATAAGGTGATGAAATAATTGGTTTCGGGAGAATAGACCTGAATCCGATACCATCGGTTTAAAGGCTCTGAATACTGTTCGATTTCATCCGCTCCGTTGTTAAGAGCAATCTCACCGTAGAAACGTATCCAGTTAAAGTCTGAATCCCTGATCTCTGGTAATATCTGTGTTAATGTCTTTCCGATGATCATTTGGCTTTGCAGTCCAGTTGCGGTTTCAAAGGCTTTATTAACCTCAATAAATTCATAATCTACAGGAACGCCTTGAGTATCACAAATAATTCGATGATACGCATAACCCACATGCAAATGCTTAATGGTTTCATGATAAAAATTATTTGCCATAATCCCCGACCTCCTATCCCAAAATTCATAGTTTTATCTGAGATGCGATCGCATTTTTTGCTCAGATTTTTGCAGAATTGAATCGCATTTATTTATATTCCTATTATGCATAATTTTAATAAAGAATACAATGATTTATTGATAAATTATGAACGATTTTAAGAATCGAAATACTTCATCGTGTTGTCTTTTAATCGGTGTCGGAGAAATTTATTACGATTTGAATTGTTTCCATCGCTTTAAGGTTGGGAAGAAGGCTTCCATTTCTTGCCTGGCTTCATCGGCACTAATCCCTGGTTTCTCTTTTAATAGGTAGGGAATACTCACCTCAATCATTCGTTCTTTTGTAATTTTCGACGTGAATTCACCGTTTTTATAACAATCGTCACAATAATCAAGGCTCCTGGTACCGTTTTTTTCAGTGCCATACAGTTTATCGCTTTCGCCCATCGGTTTTCCACAGCTTTGACATAGTTTTTCATTCATTGTCGTATCTCCATTCATTATTTAAAAATCTCGGTTTAGCTTTGTAGCACATTTGGTTCAGGAAGCAATGACGTGGTGATTGTTTGTCTCAAGGCAAAGAATCACCACACCAAGACCTTTGACTTGGATTTATTATACCCGGTGTTTCCATTTCAAAACAAGTGACGCGCTGGTGTGCATTAGAATACAGAGAAAATTAAGAAAACAAATTTACAAACCAACAATAAATGTGTACGGAAAAAAGTGATTCGTCTTAGAATGATCTAAATTGTAAAAGTAGGTGACATTATAATAAAATGAACTTAACAGTAAATTTAGAGCAAGAAGACAAAATAGCAGAAAAAACGAAATAATGATAAAAAAATAGAAATCATGTCGTAATTTGGACTAGAATTAAGGTTAAAACAGTATATTAATTAAAATATACTAAAAAATATTGACATTCATGTTGTATACGAGTACAATAAAGTTGGAAATAAAAAATAAATTACAATATTGATAATCGTTATGGCTGTAAATAAAAGATTCCATTTAGCGTATAATAAAGGTAATTACGAAACGGACTGCTTTAAATGCAGCGGATTCGTAATTATTACTTATAAAAATTAAAGGAGAAGTAATATGTCAAAACTTGAAGAAGTTAAAGCAAAGGTCGAAGCAGGAAAGTCCAAATTGGTTCCCGGTCTGGTTCAGGAAGCCCTGGATGAAGGTAATGCAGCAGCAGAAATTCTCCAGGCTATGGTCGATTCCATGGGTGTTGTTGGGGACAAATTCTCATCAGGAGAAATTTTCGTACCGGAAATGTTAATCGCGGCTAAGGCCATGTCAAAAGGCGTGGAAGTGTTAAAACCTCTGATGGCTGGCGACGGTTCCGCTTCTTTAGGTACTTGTGTAATCGGTACCGTAGCTGGGGATCTCCATGATATCGGCAAAAATCTGGTTTCGATGATGATCGAAAGTGCCGGATTTGATATGATTGATTTAGGTGTTGATGTACCCGCGGACACCTTTGTTTCGGCAGTTAAAGATAATGATAATGTGAAAATCGTCGCGTGCTCTGGCCTGCTGACTACCACCATGCCAGCTTTAAAAGAAGCCGTAGCAACCGTTAAAGCGGCTTGTCCGGATGTAAAAGTTATTGTTGGGGGGGCCCCGGTTACACCGGAATATGCTGCTGAAGTTGGCGCCGACGGATATGCGCCGGATGCTGGTAGTGCGGCTGTCAAAGCGAAAGAACTGGCTACGGCTTAATTTCATAAATATTTACAAGAGGAGAAATCAAAATGCTGACAAAAAGACAGAATCTGGTAGAGGTCATGAAGGGTGGTAACCCGGATCGCTTTGTAAAACAATACGAAGCTTTCGCAATGATGATGAAAACGCCAATTACACGAATTAAGCCACCAGTAGGTGGAGAGATTGTGAATGAATGGGGAGTTACCATTCGCTGGCCAGAAGGTCAATTAGGTGCCTTTCCGGTACATGATGAAGAACATATTGTGGTCAAAGATGTTACCAAATGGCGGGACTATGTAAAAGCACCTTCGGTTGAACAACCCGAGGAAAAATGGGCTGTTGCCATTGCTGAAGCCGAGGCCGTTGACCGAAATGATCAATATGTCACTGTTTTTGTGGCACCAGGAATTTTTGAGCAGGTTCATTATCTGATGAGCATGGAAGAAGCGTTAATGGCATATTACGAAGAGCCGGAAGCGATGCATGAGCTCATTGACTATATTGTGGAATTTGAACTTAAACTGGCGAAAGAGTTTATTGATCATCTTCATCCGGATGCCGTTTTCCATCATGATGACTGGGGCAGTCAGATCAATTCATTTATCTCTCCAGAGATGTTTGATGAATTCTTTGTTCCGGCCTA
>Ga0163223_100339_pt1 | contig 15829 bp, 8 predicted proteins | sample MSEWel2016_02_17_2_FD_113147 | JGI IMG/M metagenome (GOLD analysis project Ga0163223, IMG submission 113147) | Subsurface microbial communities from deep shales in West Virginia, USA - MSEEL Well Study Marcellus 5H_2016_02_17 ...
CTTTTCTGCCAGACGATAAATAAACTCAAAATATTGCTTATCCTGATGTAAACTGCAGAGTTCTGCTCCTAAAAATGAATTCAGCCTCTCTACCCCCTTATTTCGAGGATAGTAATATTTTAAAGTTTCCAGCGAATCTTCCAGCGGCTGCTGCTGCCAGAAATTTCTAAATAAATTGCTGAACTCTTCTGCTTTAAATAAGGTATTGAATTTAGCTATTACTTTTTCCTGATCAAATTTTTCAGGTTTTTTAGTAAGGGTTTCTAAAATGAGTTTAATATCTTTTTCATCTTTATAGGAAATGAGGGCGTTCATATAGGTTTCCATAAAGGGGAAATTGGAGCTGAAATCTTTATCAAAATATCTCAACATAACATAGGCCTCATCTGTCTGCAGAATCTCCAGAGCATCAATTACTACTAAAAAAGTATTAATATCAGTCTGCTGACCATCTATCTGCAGAAGGAGGTTGACAATTTTATTCTTTTTGGAACCTTTTTGCGCCAGCGCCTTGAGAACATGAGCCTGCATTTCAAAGCTAATTTCAGTTTTACCTTCCACCAGTCCAAATAAGAAATCAGAATCGATTAGCTTCCAGTTTTCTCGCAAGTAAGTCATGATAAGATATTTCATCCGCTCAATTTTTTTGAGCATTTTTGGCTGAATAAATTTTTTGGTGTACTTATATGTAGTCTCGGAATTCGGATAAAATTTAGTCAGCTGTTTATAAGCCCACTTCTGAACCAGGCTTTCCTTATTCTCACAAAATCCTGCGTAATCTTCTTTTGTAAATAAAAATTCTTTCACTGTAATTCCTCCCACTTAAAATTAGATAACTTTTGTTGGCAGCTTTAGTTTTAAAATGCAATTCTTAATCTAATTTCTTTATTTTTATTATATCATATAGCTAACAAAAATCCACTACCCGTTTATGGATAGTGGATTAATAAGTCTATATTAGTCATTAAACACCGGACCGCCAGTTTCAATAACTATCTGGTGTTGATGATCTTTTAGCTTATCTTTAAGCTCATTCTGTCTTTCCAGATTATCAATGAGACTATCTATTTTATTGCTTATGATGCTCATTTTTACCTTATTAGTATCAGTTTCAATGCGCAATACTCTTAACAAATGATTATTTTTATCTAATAATCTTTCTATTGCTGCTGCATCAGATTTTAATCCAGAAATATCCTTCTGTAAAGAAGATACGTCATCCTTAACTCCAGAAATTTCTTCTCTAACTACTTCTGTTATAATCTGTCTGATACCATCTAAAAGCTCCTGATCCAAAGTTAACACCACCTATCTCTTAATCGTTTCCATGAGCGGCATTTGATTCTATATCTTATTACCTGTATAAATAAGCTATATCTGTTTTTATTATTAAATAAATTATATCATAACAGGTGATAATAATAAAGAAATTTTAACTTTGTGAATTAATGAACCTGTACCAGGTACAAAAGTGCACTTTTGTACCTGGTACCTAACGTTGGTACCTAACGTTTCATTTAACTCAAATAAGCATCCACTTCTCGAGCCGCTTTTCTACCTTCATCAATCGCATTAACGATCAGGCTCTGACCGCGGCGCATATCACCAGCGGCGAAAACCCCTTCGATGTTGGTTTTAAAATCACCGTAATCTGCTTTGACATTGGAGCGCTGATCCTGTTCAAGTCCGGCAGCTTCAATTATATTTTTTCCCGGACCCAGAAAGCCCATTGCAATCAGGATCAGATCTGCGGGCCAGACTTTTTCGGTACCCGGCTGTTCTATAGGGACAAAACGATTATCGTCATTTCTTTCCCAGTTAATTTTAACTGTTTTGACTCCATCTATAACTTTTTGACCGTCAATCTCTTCAGTTATTATTTCTTCGGTCATGATTAGAAACTTTCTTGGATCTGAGCCAAAAACCTCTATTGCTTCTTCCTGGCCATAATCGACTTTTAGAGTTTTAGGCCATTCCGGCCACGGATTATCGGGCTGACGCTCATCCGGTGACTTAGGCATAATCTCAAACTGATTAACGGTTCTGGCACCCTGTCTGATAGCAGTTGCCACACAATCAGTCCCGGTATCTCCACCACCAATCACAATTACATCTTTACCTTCGGCAGATATATAGTCCTCATTCTGATCTCCCAGGATATGCTTTGTATTGGCTTTAAGATAATCAACTGCAAAGTGAACTCCAGCTGCATCTCTACCTGGAACCTCGAGATCCCTGGGCTTTGCTGCACCACCTGTCAGAACAACTGCATCAAATTTCTGCTTTAGTTCTTCCAGACTTAAATCTTTACCGATTTCGGTTTCGGTTATAAACTCTACTCCTTCAGCCTCCATGATCTTCAAGCGGCGCTTGAGCACCTTTTCTTTATCCAGTTTCATATTGGGAATACCGTAGACTAAAAGTCCACCGATTCTGTCCTGACGCTCATAAACAGTTACTTTGTGTCCCAGCTTATTTAGCTGATCTGCTGCTGCCAGCCCGGCCGGGCCAGAACCAACTACAGCTGCTGACTTCCCGGTTCTAACTTCCGGCGGTTCAGGCTGAATCCAGCCTTCTGCAAAAGCTTTTTCGATAATCTGATACTCATTGGCTTTAATTGTCACTGCCGGATCAGTAATTCCAAGTGTACAGGAACCCTCACAGGGTGCAGGGCAGACTCGACCCGTAAATTCGGGGAAATTGTTAGTTTTTAAAAGTCTTTTAACTGCCTCTTTCCATTTTCCCTTATAGATTAAATCATTCCACTCCGGAATCAAATTGTTAACCGGACAGCCGGAGACCATACCACCAATTTCCAGACCACTGTGACAGAAGGGGATTCCACATTCCATACAGCGGGCTCCCTGAATTTTAGCAGCTTCCTCGCTAAATTTATTTTTAAATTCTTTCCAGTCCTTGATTCTCTCTTCTGGCGGGCGTTCTCTGGGAACTTCCCGCTGATATTCCATAAATCCAGTTGCTTTACCCATTTTATCTCCTCCTCTGTCCTAATTGCCGCTAACTCGAGCTTTGTCCTGAGCATTTTCTTCAAAAGCCTTCATTAAGGCATCGTCTCTGCTTAGTCCCTGAGCTTTAAAGTTATCAATAGCAGTAATCATCCGCTTATAATCACAGGGCATCACTCGAATGAACTTCGATTTATACTTTTCCCAGTTATTTAGAATCTCAGCCGCACGATCACTTCCAGTATATTTTAAATGTTTCTCGATCATTTCTTTAACCATCATTTCATCTTCAGTTTCTGTTAAATACTCAAGTTCAATCATGTCTCCATTAACTTTTTCTCTAAAATCAGCTTCCAGATCAAATACATAGGCAGTTCCACCGGTCATTCCGGCGGCAAAATTGCGCCCAACCTGTCCCAGAACTACTACTCTACCACCTGTCATGTATTCACAGCCGTGGTCTCCCAGGCCCTCAACAACAGCATTGACACCACTGTTGCGGACACAGAAACGTTCTCCTGCTTTTCCTTCGATATATGCTTCACCGTCAGTTGCACCAAAAAAGGCAACATTTCCGATGATAATATTATTCTCAGCTTCAAACTTCGACTTCTCTGATTTCTCAACAATCACTTTAGCTCCAGAAAGTCCTTTACCCAGATAATCATTGCTGTCTCCTGTAAGTCTAAAAGTTACTCCCTGAGGCAGATAGGCGGCAAAACTCTGTCCGGCCGAACCGGTAAAATTAAGCTGAATTGTATCTTCCGGCAGCCCATCAGCACCATGAAGTTTTGTTATCTCACTGCCCAGAATAGTTCCTACAACTCGATCTGTATTTTTGATCTTTAAGTCTTTTTTGAACTGAACCTGATGTTCCACTGCTTCTTTTGTCAGCTCAAGCAGTTCCCTTAAGTCCAGGCTTTTGTCCAGTCCGTGGTCCTGTTTCTGCTGACAGTAAACTGCCTTTTCTTTTGCTTTTTCCGGCTGATAAAGAATAGAAGCATAGTCAAGGCCTTTTGCTTTCCAGTGTTCCTCTCGCTTATCCTGTCTCAATTTATCAACTCTACCTACCAGTTCATTGACCGAGCGGAATCCTAGAGCTGCCAGTTCCCGACGAAAATCTTCAGCCATAAAGCGCATAAAGTTAACCACATGTTCCGGTTTGCCAGTGAATTTTTTCCGCAGTTCCGGATCCTGGGTGGCAACTCCAACCGGACAGGTATTCTTACTGCAGACCCGCATCATGATACAGCCTAAAGCAACTAAGGGAGTTGTCGCAAAACCATATTCTTCCGCTCCCAGCATTGCTGCCACTGCTAGATCTTTTCCGGTCATTATCTTACCATCAGTCTCCAGTGTAACGCGATCCCGCAGATCATTTAAAACAAGGGTCTGGTGAGTCTCGGAAAGTCCAAGTTCCCAGGGAAGCCCCGCATGCTGAATACTGGTCCGGGGAGAAGCTCCTGTACCACCATCATAACCGCTGATCAAAATCACATCCGCCTTACCTTTAGCTACTCCGGCAGCTACAGTTCCAACCCCAACTTCAGAAACCAGCTTAACATTGATCCGGGCTTCACGGTTTGCATTTTTTAGATCATGAATCAGCTGGGCCAGATCTTCAATCGAATAAATGTCGTGGTGTGGTGGAGGTGAAATCAAACCAACTCCCGGTGTTGTCCCTCTGGTTTCTGCAATCCAGGGATATACTTTTTTACCGGGCAGCTGTCCACCTTCACCTGGTTTGGCTCCCTGGGCCATCTTAATCTGAATTTCTTGAGCATTTACCAGATAATTGGAATTAACTCCAAAGCGGCCTGATGCAACCTGTTTAATGGCACTACTGCGCAGGTCTCCATTCGGATCACGAGTAAAGCGTTCCGGGTTTTCTCCACCCTCTCCAGTATTACTCTTGCCTCCGATTCTGTTCATTGCTACTGCCAGTGCCTCATGTGCTTCCTGACTGATAGAACCATAGGACATAGCTCCAGTTTTAAAGCGTTTCATTATCTCTGACGCCGGCTCAACTTCCTCTAAAGGAATAGCTTCCGGCTGATATTGTGGTTCTAAAAGCCCCCGCAGAGTCAGCATCCGGGAACTCTGATCATTCAGCTTATTTCTATATTCTTTAAATAATTCATAATCATTTTCTCTTACTGCCCGCTGCAGCAGATAAATAGTCTCCGGATCATAAAGATGTTCTTCACCATCCTTACGCCAGCTGAAACTGCCGCCGGAATCAAGAGTTTCTTTTTCTACTTTAACTCCTTTAAAAGCACTGTCATGACGCATAATACTTTCTTTTTCAATTTCATTTATTCCAATTCCACCGATTCTCGATGCTGTCCGGCAGAAATATTTATCAATTACTGCTTCCGAAATTCCAACTGCTTCAAAAATCTGGGCTCCTCTGTAGCTCTGCACTGTAGAGATTCCCATTTTGGCCATAACCTTGACCACACCTTTAACAGCTGCCTTAATATATTTCTGAACAGCAGTTTCCTTCGACATCTCCAGATGACCTTCTTCAACTAGATCCTCTAAAGTTGCATAGGCTAAATAAGGATTTACTGCATCAGCTCCATAACCAATTAAAACTGAAAAATGATGAACTTCTTTTGGCTCACCTGATTCTAATACCAGGCTGAGCTCTGTTCTCAAACCTTTTTCAATTAAATAATGGTGGAGTCCGCTGACTGCTAAAAGGGCAGGTACGGCAGCCTTTTGCTCATTAACTCCTCGATCCGAAAGAATGAGAATGTTTACATTTTCAGCTATTAATTCTTCTGCTTCAGAACATAATTCCTCCATTCTGGCAGCCAGACTGCCGTTTTCCTCTTCTTTATTAAAGGTAATATCCAGAACTGCTGTTTTAAACCCTGGTTGATCCAGATTTTTAATTTGCTCCAGTTCTTGATTCCTTAACAGAGGATGCTCCAGTTCCAGCTGACGGCAGCTTTTAGAATCAGGCTGCAGTAAATTACCTTCTGAACCCAGAAAGGTATTAGTAGCTGTGATCAACTTTTCTCTAATTGAATCAATTGGAGGATTTGTTACCTGAGCAAAGCGCTGCTTAAAATAATTATATAAAAGCTGGGGCTGGTCAGATAAAACTGCCAGTGAAGCATCATTCCCCATTGAACCAATCGGGTCAACTCCATTTCTGGCCATCGGGATTAAAATTTTCTGCAGTTCTTCATAACTGTAGCCAAAACTCTTCTGCAGCTTAACCAGTTCAGTTGATTTTGTGTCCATCGCCTTTTCTGGACTCTTATTTTCGTGCTCCAAATTACTGCTGGAACCTTTTTCTCTATCCTTTTCTTTTAAATCTTTTAATTTCAGCAGCTCTTCCTCAAGCCACTGTCCATAAGGCTCAGCTGAGGCAATATCTGTTTTTAACTCCTGATCATTGATGATTCTTCCCTGATCTGTATCTAAAAGCAGCATCTTACCCGGCTCCAGCCTCTGTTTGCTGATAACTTTTTCTTCCGGCAGCTCCAGGACTCCAACCTCAGAAGACAGAATTAGCAAATCATCATCTGTAATATAATATCTTGAAGGCCGCAGACCATTACGATCGAGCACTGCACCCACCTGAGACCCATCTGTAAAGGCCATTGCAGCCGGGCCATCCCAGGCCTCCATTAGGGTGCTGTGATAATGATAAAAATCACGCTTCTTCTTTTCCATCTGCTCGTTGTGTTCCCAGGGCTCTGGAATCATCATCATCATCGAATGAGCCAGAGAACGACCGTTTAAGGTTAAAAATTCCAGTACATTATCAAAACGAGCCGAATCACTACCTTCAGGTGCGATAACAGGCAGCAGTTCTTTTAATTCATCTCCAAAAATATCACTCTCAAACATTCCTTCCCGGGCCCGCATCCAGTTCTGATTGCCGAGCATTGTATTTATCTCACCGTTGTGAATCAAATAGCGGTTTGGATGGGCTCTTTCCCAGCTGGGAAATGTATTGGTGCTAAAACGAGAATGAACAAGTGCAATTGCTGTCTCCAGCTCCGGCTCACTCAAATCCGGGAAAAATCCTTCCAGCTGCTCCGGAGTCAGCATTCCTTTATAGACTAAAGTGCGGCTGGATAGGGAAGCAAAATACAGTTCTCCCTGATAGTCAGAATTACGAATCTTATTTTCTATTTTTTTGCGAATCAAATATAACTTACGTTCAAAATCTATTCCCTGCTCTACTTCTTTAGACTTTTCAATAAAAATTTGCGAAAAATGGGGCATAACTTCCTGGGCTGACCTGCCAAGGCCATCCGGATTAACCGGAACATCCCGCCAGGCGATAACCTGCTGTCCCTCAGCTTCTACAGCGGCCTCTACAATTTCTTTAACTCCTTTTCTCTTATCTTCCTCCCGGGGCAGAAAAACCATTCCTGTTCCATAATTTCCCTGTTCCGGCAGACTTACTCCTTCTGACTTCAGTTTCTGTCTTAAAAAGCTGTCAGGAAGCTGAAGAAGTATGCCGGCACCATCACCGGTATTCTCTTCACTACCACTTGCTCCTCTGTGGCTTAAATTGACAAGTACTTCTAAAGCCTGTTCGACTATCTGATGAGACTTCTGACCTTTAATCTGGCTCACAAATCCCATACCACAGGCATCATGTTCAAATTCCGGACTGTACAATCCCTGCTTCTCAGGCATTTTTGTAAAAGTCATAGTAAATCATTCCTTCTCTCTGGATTAGTTTGTACTTGATTTCTCTAGTACCAGGTACAAAAACGCGTTTTTGTACCTGGTACCTATATATATATATATATGTTTTTCTCTTAAAAGGTGTACTATTTAGTATAGAGCCAAAGTTGGAGCCTGTAAATAGATTAAATGACTTCTATCCTTGTATACAGGGATTATAGTAAAATTATCTGCACAAAACAGGACTTTCGACATTTATAGCGAAATATAATTAGTGAAGACCTAAATTATACTAGATACTTATCCCAATCTATAAACTAAAATATAAATCAACCAAAGCAGGTGCATCTATAAAATATGAAAAGTATCAGTTTTCGCAATAAGATTCTCACTTTAATCCTTACAATCATCGTAGTCTTTACTCTAACTGTCATTATTGCAATCACCAACAGTTTCAACTGGGTTCTGGAAGACATTATCTTCCAAAATGAAATAAATAATGTGGCTCAGAAGTCAGAGCTGACTGCCAACTGGTTTGAAGAGAAAAAATCTGATTTAGAAATTTATGCAAACACTCAGGTGGTACAGTCTGGGAGCTGGCAGGCAAAATTAAATTATCTGCAGTCTGAATTACATAAAAGAAATGATAATTACTTTTTCTTTTTTATAGCCAATCACAATGGAGATTACAGCACTACCCTTGAGCAAAATGCAGGTAATATCAGTAACAGAGATTATTTTAGCAAGGTTATGAGCGGTAAAACAGTGATTTCAGACCCGATAATTTCTAAATCTACCGGTAAGCCAATAATTGTCATTGCTTCACCAATTTCGGGAAATAGTCTCTCTTTGCTGGGAACAGCAATCAAAATAAATGATTTATCAAATTATATTAATAGATATACAATTAAAAATGAGGGAATTTATTCCTTTATTATCAATGGAAAAGGAAATATAGTCGCTCATCCAGATCAGAAGGAATTAAATAACCATCATTTTTATAATTTTAGCAGTTTCTTTGATTATCGATATGACTTTGTTGAAAATATTAAAAATAACGAGCGGGGAAATTTAACTTTTAAAGAAAACAATATCCAAAAGCACGCCTTTTATCAGACAATACCGGGTACTGAAAACTGGAAAATAGTTAGTGTTCTGCCCCAGAGCTATCTGCAGCAGTCAGTGGACCAGGTCAATAAAATTATTATTATGATTTCTGTGATCACTATTATTATAGCAATAATTTTAAGTATTTTTCTTTCCCATAATATTGCCAGTCCAATAATCCAGCTTAAAAACACCTTTCAAAAAGGAGCTTCTGGGAATTTAAATATCCGTTCAGAGATAAACAGTGATGATGAAATTGGAGAGGCTGCAGAAAGTTTTAATCAGATGATGGATGTGATTAAAGACCTAAGCTATAATGATGCACTGACCGGGCTGCCCAATATTAATTATTTTAAGAATGAATTAGAAAGCTATTTAGCTGAACTCCAAAATGAAAAATTATATTTATGTGCTGTTGGTATTGATGATTTTAAATCTATTAATGACAGTTTTGGCCATAATGCAGGTGATCAAATTTTAAAAAAATTAGCCAATAGACTATCAGATCAGCTGCAGTCTGCTCGCTTGATCAGCCGGGTCGGAGATGAGTTTTACTTTTATTTAACAGAAAGCGATCTAAAAGCTAAGCAAAGTATAGAAGAGCGGTTAGAAAATATTCTGGCTCATATTAATAGTGATTATTTTATAAATGAGAACATAATTTATCTTAAATCAAGTCTGGGTGTTTCGATCTATCCGGATGACAGCAAAAAAATAGAGAAACTTCTTAAAAATGCCAGTCTGGCTATGCATTCTGTCAAGAGGAACAGCTCAGACAAAATGGCATTTTACTCAGTCAATGTTGATAAGAGCATTTCCGAAAAAAAGAAACTTGAAAATAATCTGGCTGCTGCTCTCAAAAATGAAGAATTTATTCTGCACTATCAAAGCTTTAATGCTGGAAAAACCGAAAAAGTAGTAGGCTTTGAAGCTCTGATCAGGTGGCAGCATCCAACTAAAGGCTTAATTCCACCCGGAGTTTTTATCCCGCTGGCAGAGGAAAATGGGTTTATCAAAGAAATTGGTAACTGGGTTTTAGAAAAAGCCTGTCGAGAGATTAAGCTGCTAAATGGTCAACTTGAAAGTGATTACTATCTTTCGGTTAATGTCAGTCCAGAGCAGTTTATAGCTAAAGATTTTATTACAACTGTAGAAAATGCGCTTAATAAAACTGGTCTTGAACCCCAGAATCTGGAATTAGAAATTACCGAAAGGACAACTGTAGAAAACATTGATTATACAATTGAAGTTCTGGACCGACTAAATCAAATGGGAGTTAAAACAGCTATTGATGATTTTGGAACCGGTTATTCTTCCTTAAATTATATTAAGGAATTTGCAATCAATACTTTAAAAATTGACAAATCATTTATTGATGACTTTTTAGACAATCTCAACAATCGGGCCATCGTCAACACGATTATTACTCTGGCTCATAATCTGAACTTAAGTGTAGTTGCCGAAGGTGTAGAAACCAGGGAACAGGCTGAACAGCTCAAAAAAGCAGGCTGTGATATTATTCAGGGTTATTACTACAGCCATCCGGCCCCACTCAAAAATATCATTTCGAAATTAAAAAATAGTTAAAAGTAATTAATAAATAATTAAACACACAACGCAGAAAACCGCTTCCTTATTAAAATTGGGAAGCGGTTTTAATTTATACTATTTGAACTGTCTCTTATTTATCAAACTTAAGCATTCTTAATTTATTTATGGAGCTTAATTATTTATTTAATACTAAAAAACTTATTTCTGTTCTTTTTCAAAAACAGTAATTATACTCTGCCAGGCGGCTCTGATATGATCTTCGGCACAGTTCCGTGCCCGATCGGCATCTCCACTGCTGATTGCCTCAGCCAATTCTTTATGTTCAGCCAGAAATTCCTGCATCCGGCCTTCCCGAGAAAAACTGCTGCGGCGAAAACGGGTAGCCTGTTCGAAAAGCGTATCTAAAAATTTCTCCAGCCACTTATTATTGGAGGCTTCTTTAATTATCCGGTGAAAGGCAACATCGACCCGGATACAGCCCCGCTGATCATTATGCTCAATATACTCTTCCAGCTCTTCTGTATATTCTTTGAGAAGTTCTTTCTGCTTTTCATCAATATTCTGAGCTGCCAGATAAGCAGCCAGCCCTTCCAATTCAGTTCTTAACTGGAAAATATCATCAATTTCTTTTTTAGTTTCTATTCCAGCCACAAAGACTCCCTGCTGGGGAATTATGTTGATTAGCTCCTCCTGTTCCAGCATTCTAAAAGCTTCGCGAACCGGAGTTCTGCTGACACTGAGCTCATCCGCTATCTCCATCTCAGTAATTTTTTCCCCAATCATCAGCTCACCTTTTAAAATTGCCTCCCGCAGAACTTTATAAACCTGTTTGCGTAAGGGCTCATAGCTATAAGAGTCAATCGCATTTAAATTAAATTTGCTCATACTCTATCACTTCCTTCTCAAATTATTATAGCTCTGAGGGTTCAATTCCCACATCTGCTAAAAAACGCTCAAAGCCCTTATATCCTATTGAATTATTTTTATAAACACCAGCATCTTCCAGAACCCGGCTGAATTTGCCGGCAACTTCAGCTTCTACAACTTTTTTGGCCTCTTCTTCACTTAAATTAATCCCGTATTCTTTTTTTAGCTCGCTTACCCAGGCTAAGTGTTTTTCCAGACCTTCCTGCTGCTCCAGTTCTTCCAGCTTAAGATCTCCACTGAGATAACTGGAAATCCAGTTTAATTCCTTTTTCAGTCGTCCGGGCAGAATTGCCCTGCCCATAACTTCAATCAAACCAATATTTTCCTGCTTTATATGATGTAAATCTGCATGAGGATGAAAAATCCCGGCCGGATATTCTTCGCTCCTGCGGTTGTTGCGCAGTACTAAATCCAGCTCATAAACTCCCTCTTTTCTCCGGGCAATGGGGGTAATGGTATTATGTGCCTTCTGTCTGCCATCAACCTGAGAAAAAGCTAAAATATCAAGATCTGAATCAGAATACTGACGCCAGTTCTCCAGGATTTTAGCAGCCAGATTGATAATATCTTCTCTGACCTCAGCCCTTAATCTAATAACTGACATCGGCCACTTAACTCTGCTGATTTCCACCTCTGGAAAAGCCGGGTGCTGATAAAACACTTCTGCTTCAGCCTCTTCCATCGGAAAAATATGGCGCCCCCCCTGATAGTGATCATGATTTAAAATCGAACCACCGACCAGCGGTAAATCAGCATTGGAGCCGATAAAATAATGTGGAATCTGATCAATAAAGTCCAGCAGTACTGCAAAAGTATTTTTATCAATCTGCATCGGGATATGATTTTTATGAAAAACTATACAGTGCTCATTGTAATAAACATAAGGAGAATACTGCAAAAACCAGTCTTCATTCTGCAGTTTTAAAGGTACAACTCTGTGATTTTGACGGGCCGGATGGCTGAAAGTTCCTGGAAAACCAACGTTCTCCAGGCAGAGATAACATTTAGGATAGTTACTCTGCGGCTCTTCTTTTGCTCTTGCAATCTCATCTGGATCTTTTTCCGGCTTGGAAAGATTAATAGTAATCTCAATCTGACCGTAATCACTTTCGGCCTTCCAATTTAAATCCCGGGCAACTCTGGCCTGACGGATGTAATTACTTGCCTTTGCAAAATTATAGTATTCATCTGTAGCCCTTTTAATCCCCTCTAGATCCGCAGTCCTGTAAAAACGCCGTCCAATCTCAGACTGTCGGGGGGTCATTGCTCCCATAATCTTAGTATCTAAAAGATCCCTTTCTGTTACCCGATCACTTATCAATTCCTTTTCTACAGCAAAATCTAAAAGCTGATCCAGTAAAGTCTGAGGCTCAGACGGTACTTCAAAATCATCTGCTGTCAGTTCCCGGGCAGGACTGGCTTTGATATCCAGAATATCTCTAATCTGATTGCGAGCGGCAACCTTATCCCAGTCACCAAGCAAATTATTGGCTTCACCATAAACTAATAATTTTTCTATAAGCTGATTAATTTTTTCTACTTCCACAATTCAACCTCCTGTCAAATACTAACTGTAAAAAATCCAGTTATCAGCAAAAATTTTATCGAAAAACCTGGCTTAAAGCTTAACAACAGTCTCTTCGGCAGCCGATTTGCGCATAGCATCCATTACTTTGAGATTGGCGTAAGTTTCCTCATCTACTTTAAGAGGGACTTCCGTATCATTGAGAACTGCCTCAGCAAAAGCTTCAACTTCCAGCAGATACTGGGGACCTGTCTCCACTGGAATTCTTTCCACTTCTCCATTTTTATCAAGCAGAAAATAATTATCTTCCAGCCAGGAGAAAAATCCTGGAACTCGAATAATTCCTTCAGTACCTACAAGCTCTAAATCCTGCTCATTATAGGAAGTTAGACTGTAATAAAGACTGGCAAATCTTCCACCTTCAAAATAAAGAGTGCTGCTGCCGCTTAAATCAACTCCAGCTTCATTTTCTTTTTCAAAGAAATTAGCAGCTTTTGTAGGCAGCCCCCCCATTAAATAACGGGCAATATTTACTGTATAACAGCCGATGTCATTTAAAGCTCCACCGTCCAGCTCAGCATTAAAGCGGATATCATCCGATCGATCACTAATATCAAAAGCGAAATTACTTTTGATTTCTTTAATCTCACCAATAACTCCTTTTTCGATCATTTCCTTAAGCTTAATCACAAAGGGTTGAAATCTATACATAAATGCTTCCATCAGCTTAACCTTATTCTTTTGAGCTGCTGCAAACATCTCTTCTGCTTCCTTTTTGCTTTTACCAGAAAGAGGTTTTTCGCATAAGATATGTTTACCGGCTTCTGCCGCTTTAATTGTCCATTCTTTATGCAGCCCATTGGGTAATGGAATATAAACTGCCTCTACCTCTTTATCTTCCAGTAATTTTTGATAGTCAGTATAATATTTATCTGCTCCAAATTCTTCAGCAAAATCTGCAGCTTTTTCTTTACTGCGGCTGGCAACCGCATATAATTCTGAATTGTCAGCTCCTAAAATACCAGGTATAACTGCTTTGCGGGCAATATTGGCACATCCTAAAATTCCCCATTTAACTTTTTTCATTATTAAATCACTCCTCTAAAACTTTATTTTTTGTCTAACTTCTTGCTTTCTTATCTCTTTTCCTAAATTATTATTTCTTGAAAAAAGTTTCAATTCCTTTTTTAACTGTAAAAATTAAGATATAAAAGATAAAACTCAGCCTCTTAAAAGACTGAGTCTATCTATATTTTTATTAATTTTTAAGATAAAATTTTAACCCTTAACTGACCCAGCAAGCATTCCTTTAATAAAGTAGCGGCCAAAAATTATATAAACTAAAAGTGTTGGCAGTGCAGTTATAATTGCTCCACTCATCTGAACATTCCACTCTACAACCTGACTACCAGCTAAATTGGTTAAAGCTACTGTAATCGGCTGACTCTGAGTTTCAGTTAAAGTCACCGCGAAAAGAAATTCATTCCAGATATTTGTAAACTGCCAGATGAAGACAACTACAAAAGATGGAATAGAAATCGGAAAAAAGATATAGCGGTAAATACTAAAAATATTAGCACCATCCACCTTGGCCGCCTCGGTCAGGGCATTAGGTACATCCTGATAATAATTTCTAAACATTAAAGTAGTAATCGGCAGTCCATAAACCACATGAACTAAAATCAACCCCGGTATAGAACCATAAAGTCCGATCGTCTGCATAAACTGCACCAGCGGAAATAAAATACTCTGATAGGGAATAAACATTCCAAATAAAATCAGAGCAAAAATTGTATCTGAACCTTTAAACTTCCAGTGGGACAATACATAACCATTCATTGAACCCAATATAGCCGAAATCAGAGTTGCCGGAATCACCAGATAAAAACTGTTAAGTACATTTGGTGCCAGCTTGGCAAAAGCCTCTGTAAATCCTGCAAAAGAAATGGAAGAAGGCAGCTGCCACATTGTATTAATCGATACATCAGCAAAAGGTTTTAAACTGGTGCTAAGTAAAACATACATTGGAGTTAGAAAAAACACAGCAAAGGCAATTAAAATAATATATCGAATTACTTTTTCTCGGGTTGTCATTTTTCCATCCACGGCTTACTCCTCCTTAAAGCTGTTGACCAAATAAGGTATAATCAGCAGTCCAACCATCATCAGGAGCACAATCGCAATTGCCGAACCTGTAGAATAGCGATTGGATCTGAAGGTGGCCTCAAACATATAGACTGCAGGAATGTCTGTAACATTATTTGGTCCACTACCTGTCATTGCATAGATTAAAGCAAAGGCTTTAAGTGAAACATGAGCCAGAACTATAATCGCCGAAAGAGTAATTGGCTTTTGAATTGGAAATAATATTTTAGTAAAAATCTGCCACTTGCTGGCACCATCAATTCGAGCTGCTTCGATAAGCTGCTGATCAATACCCCGCAGACCGGCAAGCCACATGGCCATTGTATAACCCGAATACTGCCAGACAGCAGCTATAATAACTGCAACTAAAGCAACATTAAATCCAAAAAAACTGTTAGTACTGGTAAACCAGCCCCACTGCAGACTATTTAAACCAAGCTGCTCAAAAAGCAGGTTAATACCCCTGGGATTATTGGGCAGACGGCCGGGAGCAAAAATCCAGCGCCAGACTGTACCTGTTACAACAAAGGAAATCGCCATTGGAAAAAGATATAGGTTCTGAAAAAAATACCCTCCCTTAGGCTTGTTATTTAAAATTAATGATAATAAAATTCCAATTGCCAGACAGCCCAGAATAAAAAAGAGTGTAAAATAAAGGGTATTCCAGAGGTCTGTCTGAAATCTTGATTCCTGAAAAAGTCCTAAATAATTATCCAATCCCACATAATCTTTAGCCTTCCGCATAAAATTAGAAAAAGTGTTCCAGTCTAAAAGTGAGATTTGAATACTGCGGCTAATAAAGCCATAGACAAAAACCGATAGGGTAATTATTGATGGTGATAAAATTGCAAGTGAAGTAAGTGATTCTTTATGTTTTCTTTTCATTTCTATCACTCCATAAAATAAATCTTCCCCTCCCAGACATTCAGGAGGGGAGATATTTTCATTC
>Ga0163223_100340_pt1 | contig 15807 bp, 14 predicted proteins | sample MSEWel2016_02_17_2_FD_113147 | JGI IMG/M metagenome (GOLD analysis project Ga0163223, IMG submission 113147) | Subsurface microbial communities from deep shales in West Virginia, USA - MSEEL Well Study Marcellus 5H_2016_02_17 ...
AGGGGAATCATTGAGAAAAGGTATTTTGAAGAATGAAGATTAAATTTTTTGTATAATTGCAGCATCTCCCAAAGTGGCACGGTTTAAACCGAAAAGTGTGGCACGGTCAGACCGAAATCGCCATGGGGACGTGTAATTTGATGTTTTAAAAATATTTTATTGGATTAAGCAGGTTTAGACCTGCTTTTTTGTTTTTTTTGAATAAAAAAAGTTGTGAAAAGACTATTGTTTGTTTTAATTCTACTTTTTGTTGTGGCAACTCCTTTTAAAAGTAAGGCTTTTGAATTGAGTGATGAGGCAGAAATTAGTGTGCTGACCTGTGGCCCCAGTGATTTGATTCATGCTATTTATGGTCACACAGCAGTTCGTGTTCAAGATCCACAACGGCTGTTTGATGTTGTGTTCAATTACGGGGTTTTTAGTTTTAGCCAGCCCAACTTCGTGTATCGCTTTGCAAAAGGGAGAACCGATTATATGCTGGCTCCCGAGAAATACACCGATTTTTACAGCGGATATAAACGAAACGGACGAAGCATTGAAGCACAGGTTTTAAATCTCACGCAGAAAGAGAAGCAGCAGATGTTCGATTTTTTGATCTGGAATTCGAAGCCTGAAAATCGGGAATATCGGTACAACTTTTTTTATGACAATTGTGCAACGCGGGTTCGCGATCTTGTCGCGAATCAGGTTGACGGAAACGTTGTTTTTCAGGATGAGAAGGGCATGGGAATGACTTTCCGCGAGCATGCTAACGAATATCAAAAGGTACTGCCATGGACAAATTTTGGCATTCACCTGACCTTGGGAAGTCCGGCAGATAAAACTGCTTCGGTGTATGAAGAAATGTTTTTGCCCGATTACCTGATGAAGCATTTTGCTCAAGCTCAAATTGAGCAAGACGGAGTTAGTCGGCCATTGGTTAAAGAAACTCGCGTAATTTATAATTCGGAAAACAAAAACTCAGCCGGATTTAATTTGTTTTCTCCCGTGCCGATGCTTTCAATAGTACTGCTGTTGGTTTTATGGATCAGCTATCGTCAGTATGAAACAAAAAAAGTAAACTACCTGCTCGACTATGTTTTGCTATTCGTTACCGGACTCATGGGTTTGGTTGCACTTTGGTTGGTCACTTATTCTGAGCATCCGGCCATGCACCCAAACTACAACCTTTGGTGGGCTGTCCCCGCTAATCTGCCATTCCTGTTTTTATGGATGGTCAAAAAATGGCGGCAGTCACTCAAGTGGTACTGGAAAGCGCTTGCTGTTTGGTTGATTTTATTTTGTCTGTTCAGCTTTTTTATTCCACAGGCTTTCCACATCGGTTTTTATTTGTTGACTCTGATGATGCTTTGCCGTGCGCTGTTGCATAGCTTTTTGTTTTTGAGAGCAAAACGGCAAGTTTGATCGACTGATAAAAGCGTGTTTGTAATAACTTGTTGAAAAGTTTCACTGAACAAACGTAGGCTGTTTTTCATTCTTGTATGTGCTTCTTATATCTTTGTTGATCATTCAATTTAAAACCTGAACACGCTTTGGCAAAATCAAAAAAATATGTCGAAACACCTTTGATGAAGCAGTATTATGACATCAAAGACAAACATCCGGATGCCGTACTCTTGTTTCGTGTGGGCGACTTTTACGAAACGTTTGGAGAAGATGCAATTAAGACCGCCGAAATACTGGGAATCACCTTGACCAAACGAGCTAACGGGGCTGCCAGTTTCGTTGAATTGGCCGGGTTTCCGCATCATGCGTTAGATACTTATTTGCCAAAACTTGTTCGTGCCGGACAACGAGTTGCTATTTGTGAGCAATTGGAAGATCCGAAGATGACCAAGAAAATCGTGAAGCGTGGAATTACAGAGCTCGTAACACCGGGAGTTTCCATCAATGACAATATCCTGGAACATCGTGAGAATAATTTTCTGGCCTCGGTTCATTTCGATAAAAAGATGGCTGGTGTCGCGTTTCTTGATATTTCAACCGGTGAGTTTTTAACAGCGGAAGGTAGTTTCGAATACATTGATAAATTGCTGAATTCCTTCAAACCCAAGGAAGTGTTATTTCAACGTGGGAAAGGCAATGATTTTATTGCCTTGTTCGGGGGTAAGTTTTATACCTACACCATGGATGACTGGGTGTACAATGACGATGCTGCAACCGACCGTTTGCTCCGACATTTTGAAACCAAATCATTAAAAGGTTTCGGTGTGCAGGATTTGAATTATGGAATCATGGCTTCCGGAGCTATTTTGCACTATCTGGATTTAACGCAGCATCATCAACTTCAGCATGTTACTTCACTTTCGCGAATTGAAGAAGACAAATACGTTTGGCTGGATCGGTTTACAATCAGAAACCTGGAGCTTTTTGGGGTGATCAACGAGGGGGCGAAAACGCTTTCCCAGGTGTTGGATAAAACAATTTCGCCCATGGGGTCGCGCATGTTAAAACGCTGGATAGCGCTTCCTTTAAAGGAAATATCGGCTATTAACGATCGACTGTCAGTCGTTGAGTATTTTACCCAGCGTGATGCTGAAAAAGAGGAGCTGAGTGAGCACATTCGTCAGATTGGAGATTTGGAACGAATCATCTCGAAGGTCGCTGTTGGACGGATTAACCCACGAGAGGTTGTTCAGCTACGAAATGCCCTGCGTGCTATTGAACCAATTAAAAGATACACTGAAGGGGTTGATCAGGACGTGATCAATCGAATGGCGGAGCAGCTAAATCCTTGTTTGGCTATTCGCGAACGCATGGAGCGGGAGATAACCAATGATCCACCGGTTCTTGTAAGTCGGGGCAATGTTATCCAGAATGGAATTTCGGAGGAACTGGATGAGCTTCGTAAACTGGCCTATTCGGGAAAAGATTACCTCGTTCAAATGCAGGAGCGGGAGTCGAAACGCACTGGTATTTCGTCGCTTAAAATTGCGTTTAACAATGTTTTTGGGTATTACATTGAAGTGCGTAATACGCACAAAGACAAAGTCCCCGAAGAATGGATCAGAAAGCAAACGTTGGTAAATGCCGAGCGATACATCACGGAAGAGTTAAAAGAATACGAAAGTAAAATATTAGGAGCCGAGGAAAAGATTCTGGCGCTGGAAGTCCGATTGTTTAATGAGTTGGTTGTGGCGTTGTCCGAATATATTCAGTCCATTCAATTGAACGCAGTGGTGATAGCCAAGTTGGATTGTCTGCTTTCTTTTGCCACATCGGCGGTTGAATTTGATTATTACAAGCCCGAGATGAATGATTCAACAAAAATCGACATCAAGGAAGGGCGACATCCGGTAATCGAGCAACAGCTGCCGATTGGCGAAGCATACATCAGCAACAATGTCATTTTGGATCAGGAAGACCAACAGGTGATTATTATCACGGGACCAAATATGGCCGGTAAATCGGCATTGCTTCGGCAAACAGCCTTGATTGTATTGATGGCACAAATTGGTTCATTTGTTCCTGCCGCGGAAGCAAAGATTGGTTATGTCGATAAAATTTTCACTCGTGTTGGAGCATCTGACAATATTTCGTTGGGCGAATCGACCTTTATGGTTGAAATGAATGAGGCTGCCAGTATTTTGAATAATGTGTCGGATAGAAGCTTGATTTTACTGGATGAGCTGGGACGTGGAACTTCAACCTACGATGGAATTTCCATTGCCTGGTCGATTGTTGAATATTTGCACGAACATCCAAAGGCAAAAGCTAAAACATTATTTGCTACGCACTATCATGAGCTGAATGAAATGGAAAAATCCTTTGGTCGGGTAAAGAACTACAATGTCACGATAAAGGAAGTGGCCAATAAGGTGATTTTCTTGCGTAAATTGGTTCGTGGTGGCAGCAACCATAGCTTTGGTATCCATGTGGCTAAAATGGCCGGAATGCCACCCTCTGTGGTCGGTCGTGCTGATGAAATCTTAGCTCAACTGGAAAAAACGAACCGAAAAGACAGTTTGGCTAAGCCTTTGGAAGGAATGGCAGAGCATCGTGAAGGATTTCAAATGAGTTTTTTCCAGTTAGATGACCCGGTTTTGAAACAGATTCGGGATGAGATTAAAACGCTGGATATTGATAATCTAACTCCTATTGAGGCACTTAACAAATTGCATGGAATTAAAAAGCTTTCAGGCCTAAAATAGGCGTTTAGCGTGATAATTTAATTTCTCAGTTTTTTTAATTATTATTTTTGGAGAAAGAAAAATTAGCGATATATTTGCATCGCTGTTTTCGGGAGCTGAAAGCAGCACGTTCTTTAAAAAAATGCGAGAATAGCTCAGTTGGTAGAGCACGACCTTGCCAAGGTCGGGGTCGCGAGTTCGAGTCTCGTTTCTCGCTCCATTTTTTGTAGGATGCCCGGATGGTGGAATTGGTAGACACGTTGGACTTAAAATCCAATGACCATCAACGGTCGTGCGGGTTCAAGTCCCGCTCCGGGTACTTTTTTAAAGTTCGTTGTTATTGCGAGAATAGCTCAGTTGGTAGAGCACGACCTTGCCAAGGTCGGGGTCGCGAGTTCGAGTCTCGTTTCTCGCTCTCCCAGAAAAAACACTTCATGAAAATGAAGTGTTTTTTCGTTTTGTAAAGAACGTTTCCGGATTAAACTATTCTATACCTGTCTTTGAAAATCTTGGGGCTGTTTTCATTCTGTTCTCGATATATATTTACAGCTACAGCTAACCATTAGAAATCTCGCAGGATTCTTAGTTTTCTTATTTCTGGCATTTTTTTGCGGCGGGTATTTGTTGGATTGATAATACACTGGTCTCCTGAAATTTTCGATTACGTTTTTTCTGGTCTTTCGTTTATTTAAATGTTTTTCACATTCTTTATTTTATATTAATTAAATGATGTGGTGTCATCTTTTATATTTGTGCCGTTGATTAATTCAGAGAATAATCAATAGCTTGTTTGTGTTGAAAAGATTGGAAGAAAGAAATGATTTATCATTACTTAAAATTAAAACATATGAAAAGATCTGTTTCTTTATTCTTGTTGTTTTGTTCAGTTTCAATTGGATTTGCTCAGTCGAAAGGTGAGCTGGGAGTATACGGAGAAGGAGGGCTCTTTATGCCTACTGAGGCTACTCTCGTTCCCTCCAAGTCCAACGGGTTAGTTGTTGGTGCAGGGACTTATTATTCCAAGCCTATTCTTGAAAATTTTGCAGTGTCGCTTGGGCTGGGCTACCGATACAAAGAAAATGGTAAGAAGACTTGGATGCCTGATCTTGATCAGATGGAACTTCCAGGTGATTTCTACTCCGGTGGTTATGGCGGATATGGTTACTCGCCCTATGGCTATAGTCCATACGGATCTGGCGGATACGGATATCGTTATCCTGGTGAAACAATTTCTCCCGAAGATTATGTTTTGACCCGGCAAAAAATTACAATTCCTCAAAAGTCCTTGATTGTCCCGCTTAAATTCAAATATGTTGTTGAAAAAGCTTTTTTTATTGAAACGGGAATTGAGGCAGAATGGCTGCTAAATTATTCAACTGTATCCAGAAGACCTGACTTTAGCTGGTTGCTTAGCTTTGGTTATAAAAAGCAAGATTTGCAATTGTCGTTGAGTTATGTCCAAGGATTTGAAGATCAGTATATGGGCGAGTCAACTGTTGGTAATTGGCTGACAAGCCAGACCGTGAAAAACAGAATGTTATTACTTAACATCTCTTATCCTTTATGGAAGAGATAACAATACTCCCTTTTTAGGGATGTTCAGAAACTGAAGACTAGTTTTTTCTATGGCCTCTGGGATTACCTTTCCCAGAGCCTTTTTTATTGAACTTACGTTTGCCTTGTCCTCGTGTTGACACTTTCCATTCCGGTCCTTCGCCCAACTCAGGGGGGAGAGGGGCTTTGTACACTTCAGCTTCTATTAAAGACTCAATTTGCTGAAATTTATACATGTCATCTTCATTAATCATGGTCAGGGCAATTCCCGTCGTATTGGCTCTTGCCGTACGTCCGATACGGTGGACATAATCTTCGGCATCTCCGGGCACATCGTAGTTGATCACCAGATTGATGTCTTTAATATCGATTCCTCGGCTCATAACATCGGTTGCCACCAAAATGCGAATCTGTCGTGCTTTGAAACGCATCAGCACGTCTTCACGATCTTTCTGCTCCAAGTCCGAAGAAATCCCGGCTGTGCTAAACCCTTTTTTCTTTAACGAACGTGCAATTTCGGCAACTTTTCTCTTTGTTGAGCTGAAAATCAAAATGCTTGGGCAGTCATCTTTTCCCTCGATCAATTGCTCGATTAAGGGTGTTTTTTGCTTTTCGTAGCACAAGTAGGCTGCCTGCAAAACACCTTCGGCAGGCTTACTTATGGCCGTGCTGAATTCTTTGGGTGAAGTCAGGATTTTTGAGGCTAACGAACGAATCTTATTAGGCATCGTTGCGCTGTACATCAGCGTTTGACGTTTCGCCGGGAGATTGCTGAATATTTTAATGATGTCGTCATGAAAACCAATGTCGAGCATCCGGTCAGCTTCATCCAATACAACAAACTCAACATTGTCGAGCTTTGCAATACCATTGTCAATAAACGAAATAAGTTTTCCCGGAGTGGCAACAATGATGTCAACTCCTTTATTTAGGGCTTGTCGCTGGTTTTCCCATTCGCTACCATCGCCACCTCCATACAGTGCGATGGAAGTTATTCCGAGGTAGTAGGCAAATCCTTGTACTTGCTGTTCAATCTGGATCGCCAGTTCACGTGTTGGAGCAATCATCAAGGCTCTTGTTTTCCCTTCGGGGAGATCCTCAATTTTATCTAAAATTGGTAAGATAAAGGCAGCCGTTTTACCGGTTCCGGTTTGTGCGCAGGCTACTAAGTCGTGCCCTTCCAGTATGATTGGAATTGTGCTTTCCTGAATGGCTGTGGGTTCATCAAAACCCATGTCATAAAGGGCATCTAAAATGTCATCGTGTAAATCAAACTCGTCAAATTTCATAAAATATACAGGAATGTATTTCTAACTACCAGAGAAGTAAAGCTTACCTTTTGAGAAAGATGCTTATCCAGTTTCATTCAACACAAAAGTAATATTTTTTTATTGGAAAGAAGACTTTGTCCAATTCTTCGTTTTTTATTGAGCCGGAATGTTAAATCTGTTGGGAAAGAAATTGCTTCAACTATTTGTTTACCACCCCATGAACACGATGCCAATGCCACTAATTGTTATAATTAGTCCGGCGATTAAATGCAGGTACCGTTCATGTTTTTTGAAACGCACGAGCGAAGTTCCTTTGTGCCCCAGATAAACTGCCAAAAGCATTGTGCCAATGGTTGCGATGCCAAAAATGATTGCTACCGTTAACATACCGATTGTGCTGTGTTCGTAGGCCGGAAAAATCAACATTGGAATAAGTACTTCGCAGGGACCAAACACAAAAATAAGAAACAGGATCCACGGCGTTAATTTGACGTTGTCTTCGGGTTGCTCTTCAGTTGGCAGATGTTGAAGGTCTCGAATTCGTTTAGGAAGAAGAAATGACGGAAGGTGAACGTGATGCAGACTTTTTATGTATTTGTAGATTCCGTAAATGGTATAGCCAACACCAAAGGCAATTAACAACCAACCTACCATTTCGCCTCTTAAGCTTTCGAACGACTTCAGTTTGTTGAGGCTAATACCGAGGGCAATGCCAATAAATCCAATTAAAACAGAACTGCCAACATGTCCAATTCCGGAGATAAAAGTAATCCACATGGTTTTTTGGCTCGACCATTGCCGGGCTTTGCTTAGCACAATGAAAGGCAAGTAATGATCAGGGCCTAGAATAGTATGAATAAAACCAAGTGATGCGGCGGATATGGATAGTAGATATAGTTCTTGCATTGTTTTTAGCCTAGTTTGTTAATGAGTGAGGCCTGGCAGGCTGCACCGTAACCGTTATCAATATTTACGACACTTACCCCGCTGGCGCAACTGTTGAGCATGGATAGCAAGGCAGATAGCCCCTGGAAATTAGCTCCGTAACCAATGCTTGTCGGAACACCAATAACCGGTTTGTTAACCAATCCGCCAACAACGCTTGCCAGTGCACCCTCCATGCCGGCAACCACAATAATTACCCGGGCATTTCGAATGACTTCCAGTCGATGAAAGAGTCGATGAATTCCGGCAACGCCAACATCATAAACTTTCTCAACCCGATTCCCTAGAAATTGGGCGGTCTCAACGGCTTCCTCGGCAACTGGCATGTCCGATGTTCCGGCTGCAACAACGACGATGTAGCCTTCGGTAAGTTGTTCTTCAGTTTTTTTATAAATGATGGTTTTTGCCATCTCATTGTACTTGGCTCCGGGAATCCGCTTTTTTACGGCTGCAAACATCTCCGAAGTAGCGCGGGTGGCCAAAACGTCGATTCCTTTTTGGAACATTCGCTCTGCAATTTGGCTGACCTGTTCCACGGTTTTGCCGCTGGCGTAAATCACTTCGGGTAGGCCGGTTCTTGTTAAACGGTCAGTGTCGATGGTGGCAAATCCCATCTCTTCAATTCCGCGGTCCGGAAATTGTTCCAAGGCATCAGTCAGGCTTATTTCGCCATTCTTATATTTTTCCAGCAGTTCCTTTGGACTCATGATTCTACTTGCTTGTTAACTTCTTTTTCTATTTCTGAAATGCCAACCTGGTGTTGAACCGCCAGTTTTTTGCAATCGTCAAACTCGGGTTTGGTGCGAACCAGTTTGCCATTGTAAAAGCTTTGCTTTATTCGAACAGCTCCGTATGAAGTTTCGACTGTCGATTCTTCACGACGTAGCATATTTTTTGTTACCCGGTATTCGCGTATGCCAATTGAAGTGCTGAATGTGAAAATCAATCCTTTCAATTTTTCTCTCAATTCCTGCTTGCAAAGAACTGAAAGCTGCACGGCAGGGCGCGACTTTTTCATGATCATCGGTACCAGCCAGGCATCGCTTGCTCCAGCGTCGAATAGTTGCTCCAGTATAAAGTCATAGTGCTCCGGATTCATATCGTCTATATTGCTTTCCAGAACAATCGCTTCTTCATTCGTCACATCTGTTACCGAAGTTGCATCTTCGAGCAGGTAAACACGCAGTACATTCGGGACTTCGCTATCGCGGTTTCCAATGCCGTAAGCCGTTTTAGTAATTGGCAAGCTTATTTGCTCGGTGAACTCATCTACCGTCGCCACCAGAATTGCCGCTCCGGTAGGCGTGGTTGCTTCGTGGTTTACCAATCCTGTTTTTACCGGAATTCCTTTTACAATCTCGGCAGTTGCCGGTGCCGGAACAGGCATGGTTCCGTGTGCGCATTTTACGGTTCCTCCACCTAGTTGAATAGGCGATGCCATGACTTTGTCAACTTTTAGGTAGTCTAAACAGATGGCTGCGCCAACAATATCGGCAATTGAGTCGAGTGCGCCTACTTCGTGAAAGTGAACTTTCTCTTTCGATATATTGTGCACTTTGGCTTCGGCAACAGCTACCAAATCAAAAATCCGAAGTGCATTAATTTTTACTGCATCCGACAAGGAACTGCTGTTGACGATTTCTTCGACATGACGCAGGTGACGATGTTTTTCGTTTTCCTGATTTTCAATAATCACATCGGCTTTTGTTCCGGTTATTCCGCGTCGTTGGTCGGTTTTAATTTCGAGGTGAAAGCCGTCGATGTTTAGTTTCTCCAATTCTGTTTTTAAATAGTCGGCATCTACTCCCAGGTCAATTAACGCACCCAGGTTCATGTCGCCGCTGATTCCTGCAAAACAGTCGTAATATAGAATTCTCATTGTTCCCTATTTAGTTTTATTGATTCCTTGCAATACCCGATTTAATTTACCGGATACCAACCCTTCGCGGTCAATTTTCACATCTTTAAAACCAAGGGTTTTTATTTTTTCAACTACATCGTTTTCAATTGCCAACAACTTCTCCAGTTCCGTCTTTTGAACTTCTACTTGTGCGTATGATCCATAATGCCGTACACGCACATCGCTAAATCCAAGTTCGTTCAATAAATTTTCGGCCGCTTCAACTTGTTGTAGCTTTTCTTTGGTGATGTGATGATTGTATGGAATGCGCGAGCTTAAACAAGGGCTTGCAGGCTTGTCCCAGTTGGGTAATTCAAAGTGTTTGGCAATTTGACGGAGTTCGTCTTTGTTCAGCTGGCAATCGACCATGGGCGACAAAATTTGATAATTGGCTGCGGCTTGTAAGCCTGGTCTGTAATCGCCCAAATCATCATTATTGGTGCCGCTTAAAACATCAAAATCAGGGTGTTTTTCCTTCACTTGTTGCAAGTCGTGAAACAAATGTTCTTTGCAAAAAAAGCAGCGGTTTTCGGGGTTCTTATTATAGCGTAAATCTGCCAGTTCCTCTGTCTTAATAACTTCAAGCTGAATGTCGAAATCTTCACAAAACGTTTGAGCCAGCTGAAAATCTTTTGCTTTTAAACTCTCCGAGTTGGAGATCACCCCAATGGTATTTTCTTTCCCCTGGAATTTACGAGCCAGAAAAAGTACCAATGTCGAGTCAATTCCTCCTGAAAAAGCGACAATGGAGCCTTTCCGCTTCGAGTACCATCCCTGTAGAAGGTCTAGTTTATATTGAAGATGTGGTTCTAATATTTTCATATTTGTTGTATTTCGAAATAAAGTAGCACTTTAGTTTTTAATGGTGACATGTTTTAATCTGCCCGGCTCATGGTCAATTTACCATGTTGCATGCCTTTAATCGTGATCAGTTTATCGGCCAGTTCGGTTAGTCGGCTGGCCACGCCTTTTATTGCGACAATTTCCATGTGTTTTGACTTATCCAGGATCAGTCGTTGGGTTGATAGAATTTCCTGATGATAGTTTTCAAGTACGTCCGCCAGTTGATTCAGTATTTCCCGGCGATTTGGGTCGTATACCAAGGTTACAGATCCCGCAACATAGTTGTTGCACTGCCACTTCTTTTCTACAATATTCCGGCTAATTAATTGGCGGATTGCTTGCGATCGGTTGGCAAACTGATTTTCCCTGGCATATTGGTCTAATGCATCAAGAAGATCTTTTTCTAGTGAAACGCCGAAGCGAGATACAGTCATGGTAACACCTTTTAATAAAATAGTAACATCAATAACAAAACTACAAAAAAGAAGGTCATTTGGTTCGATTTACGGATATAATTTGCCGGAGATTTTTGGCTGGCTCAATTCTATCAGATTAAGAATGCGGCGTTTGTGAAAAATCAATTATATTTGCGGCCATCATTAACGACGTGTTCTTGATAACCACGTAAAAAACAAGAGATCATGAGAAATAAAGTTTCTGTTTTATTCCTGTTGGCAGGCGTAGTTTTTGCATCCTGCCTGTTAATTTCCAATATTCTTGCATCAAAAATTATTATGATTGGCCCCTGGTCTGCTCCGGCGGGCGTGCTGATTTTTCCGTTGGCTTATATTATAAACGATGTGATTGCTGAGGTGTGGGGATACGCTAAAGCCCGGTTAATTATTTGGACCGGATTTGGAGCCAATTTATTAGCAGCCTTGTTTTTTATGCTGGCTATTCAACTTCCGGCAGCTCCATTTTACCAATCGCAGGAGGCTTTTCAAACTATTTTAGGGAGTTCGACTCGAATTGTGTTTGCCAGTTTGATGGCTTATATGGTGGGCTCTTTCCTGAATGCCTATGTAATGAGTCGATTTAAATTAATGACAAAGGGAAAAAATTTCTCACTACGAGCCATTGTGTCAACCTTGGTGGGTGAAGGAGCTGATTCACTCATCTTTATTTGCATTGCCTTTGTCGGTATCTTCCCTTTGCCGGTCATTCTCGGAATGATTGTTACGCAGGCTTTATTAAAAACAGTGTACGAAATTATTGTACTTCCGCTAACTTTTGTGGTAGTGAAAAAAGTAAAAGCAATTGAAGGTATTGACACCTTCGATGAGAACGTTTCATACAATCCGTTTCGCCTAAAACAAGTGTAATGAGCAGAGCATTGGTAGTTTTTTCGGGAGGGCAGGATTCGACAACTTGTTTGTATTGGGCCAAGCAAAAATTTGATGATGTTGAGGCTATTTCATTCGATTATGGACAGAAGCATCGCTTAGAGTTGGATGTTGCTTCAATAATAGCTCAAAAAGCTGCTGTGCCTTTCCATGTTTATAAGTTGGATTTGTTAGGCGATATTACCAATAATGCGTTGACAAATCCGGATATGGATGTGGAGCCGGACAAGCCGGCTAACCGTCCTCCCAATACTTTGGTTGAAGGCCGCAATATGCTTTTCCTGACATACGCTGCAGTGTTTGCCAAGTCAAAGGGGATTTCGAATTTGGTAACCGGAGTAGGGCAGGCCGATTATAGCGGATACCCTGACTGTAGAGATGAATTTATTCGCTCTCTGAATCAGACATTGAACTTGTCGATGGAAACTGATTACGAAATACATACTCCGCTGATGTGGAAAAGCAAAGAAGAGATCTGGCAATTGTCGGATGAGTTGGGGATTTTTGACCTGGTTCGAAATGAAACACTCACTTGCTATAATGGAATGATTGGCGATGGCTGTGGTCATTGTCCGGCATGCCGATTACGAAAAAATGGCTTGTATGCTTATTTGGCAAAACGTAGTAATAAATGATTGTATTTAACGGTTGAATTTTAAAATAATGAATGACTTAAAACACCTTGGGAATAATACCAATTACGGGTTTAATTATAATCCGGAATTGCTGGAGTCATTTGATAATAAGCACCCGGAGAATGATTATTGGGTGAAGTTTAATGCCCCCGAATTTACCAGCTTATGCCCGATTACCGGGCAGCCCGATTTTGCAACAATTTACATCAGTTATATTCCGAATCTCAAAATGGTGGAAAGTAAGTCGTTAAAGCTGTATTTGTTCAGCTTTCGTAACCATGGCGATTTTCATGAAGATTGCATCAACATCATCATGAAAGATTTAATGAAACTGATGGATCCAAAATACATTGAAGTATGGGGGAAATTTTTACCCCGTGGTGGAATTAGCATCGATCCGTATGCAAACTATGGGAAGCCGGGAAGCAAGTATAAAGAACTGGCTTGGTATCGCATGCAAAATCATGATCTAAACCCCGAAAAAATTGATAATAGATAATTGTGCGCTTTGATTGATTGTGAGATTAAAAGGGGCTGTCCAGAGGAAAAATGGATAGCCTCTTCTCATTTTAAGGTCACGGACCTATTTGATATTTTCGGTTTTGCTTCTATCACAAATTGTTAAAGACTCGAAACATCACACTAAATCATTCGCACTACTTAATCAGATCAACACATGCCACTCACTTGCAGGAGCTATTCTTTGGCGCCAGGTAGGGCCAACCGCAATTGTAGTTTACTCACTGAGCCGCCAGATTCATACCTTCGCAATTGCAGGGTCTTGCCTCAGGTGTCGGATTCCTGCCCGCGCTGTTGCGGGAGCTTGCCCGGCGCGTCAGATTGCCCCACTCGCAGTTGCGGCTGGCTACCCGAGGCCTCGGGTAGCCAGCCGCGCAATTGCAGGATCTTGCATTTCAATGAATTAGATATGAATCTTTTCCAAAGTGGTGGATCTTTGGGAAAGTGGAGTTTTCATACGACTTACCGCATGCGATCAATCAGTTCCGAAATTTTTGGAAGAATTGTACCAAGGGTTTCGTCACCGGTCATGCGGTAGTAGCCGGGCAAAATTTCCAACAGGTCTTTGCAGGCTTGTTCTAAATCGCCACGAACAGCTGTCATCGAACTGATTTTTTCCAGCTCCGTTTGCTGTTCCAGTTGTGCTTGCCGAAGGGTGTCAAACTCCGTTTGAGCGGTTTTCAATAAGTCAACATAGTCTGTCATGTTCAGTAGATCAATGCGGGACCCTTGCTTCTTATCCAAATCCTTGAACAAAGTTTTCATCAAGGCCGACTGTTGATCGTAACTTTCACGGTGCAGGTTCCAGCCCACTTTAGCAACTACTTTTTCCAATTCAATAGCTGCTTCCTGCTTTTCGGCATCCGGGTGAAGCAGGTAAGCTTGTACCAGGTATTTCACACCACGAAAGAGGTTGTCACGTTTTAAATCGGCATCCAGCAGCTCCTGTGTTTGCTGCTGCGCCATTTGTTTCGAAATAGACTCGGAAGCCGTTTGTTCGCAAACCGTTAAGGCTTGCTTAAACGGGGCATAAATCAGGACGATGCTTTCTTTTGCGGGTGGCAGCAGTACATCCAGGCTTTGCCCAAACGACAGCAGTTGCGCATTGGTCAGCCCCGAAAGGTTCATGGTTAAAATCATAACTATTTATTTTTTAGTGAATACTATTGATCGGATGACTTCAAGTCACCCGCTCAATATTAAATTGCTTTTATTTAGTTTAAATGGTATTATTTCACCACCAGTTTTTCGGTCAATACCTCGCCTTTGTATTTGACACGAACCACATAAACACCTTCTTTCCAATTCGAAGTATTTAGATCAGTTTCCTTGCCTTTAAGCTTGGTTTTCTTTGCTTTTAAGCTCTGCCCTTGATCGTAAACCTCCACCTCCCATTCTTCGGTGGTAGCATCCATTGATTCAGTTGCATAGGTGTTCAACGTAATTGTTGTTTGCCCGGAACTCGGATTTGGTGCCAGTAAAAGATTGGGCTCTTGCACTAAGTTATTGCTTTCCATACTATATTGAAGATACGAAAATACATCGCCGTAAGCTGTAAAAGACCATTCATTAGTCGTGTAGGTCGTATTGTCGGCATCAATTACTCGAAGATATAAAACATAGTTTCTTCGACTGTTAATTGGTTGTCGTAATATAGGGTCTGACTGGGCAACTTCAGATTCTCCCGAGAGCACTTTTGGGAACACAGAACCTGTAGATAGTACAAGGGGGTTGCCATAACCAACAACAACTTCTGCAACGCCTGTTCCTTCTTCACGCAACCACCACTGGTAGGTAAAAGGAGCAGTTCCACAACTCGTTGTTGCCGTAAAGGTTCCACTACCATTTACAGGGATAGACCCTGGACCCGAGAAAGAGGCTTTTAAGCCTGACCAAAATGTTTTGCTTTTCGTATATGTTTCACCACTAGGCATTTGAAATGTAAATGTGATAGTAGCTTGTCCATTACCTCCTGCTAAGTTGATATTCGCAGTAGAACCAGAACCATTTGCTGAAGTGAACAGATTTGTGGGAGATAATTGCCATGTTATATTTGTAGCTCTAGAATCAACATCCAGAGTAGCAGTAGCTGATGAACAAATAACATCGGGACAGCTGATTTCTGGTGAAAGAAAAAATTGTTTTACCTTTACATAGTCATACATAGAAGTTTGAGGTGCAATAGGATTAACCTCTTGTCCTAATGCACTGTATCCTTGTAATACCTGTTGGCTTAGGATCAATCTTAAAGGCAAATATGGAAACCATTCATAGTTTTGATCAACCACTTCATGAACTAAATTATCATCTATGAAATATTGAATTTTATCAGGGGTCCAAATTAGTTTATAGACAGAATATTCATTAGAGAGAGACATAAAATAGTTTTTTTCATCTTTTACTTCTTCGTTATTTTCCTCACAATTTATTGGGTGGTAATATCTGTGAATGACATGTCTCATTATCGGATTAATCGTGCTTTCGCAAGAGAGTTCAGCAATATCTAGGGTCTGCTGATTTTCTCAAAAAATACATTTAATACGTTGATTATCAACATTTATTTGTTCATATTTTCAAGACTGATGATTGGCATAAATGTACGGTTTTATATAAATTGGGTTCAAAACCCCTGCAGATATGATTGATTACACGCCGCAAAGCCAATTA
>Ga0163223_100342_pt1 | contig 15779 bp, 17 predicted proteins | sample MSEWel2016_02_17_2_FD_113147 | JGI IMG/M metagenome (GOLD analysis project Ga0163223, IMG submission 113147) | Subsurface microbial communities from deep shales in West Virginia, USA - MSEEL Well Study Marcellus 5H_2016_02_17 ...
GACTCGGCCTTTTATGAATTTATCCCGGTGGATCAGGAAGAAGGGGAACAAACGCTGACCATGGAACAACTGGAAACCGGTAAGGATTATGAGATCGTGTTAACCAATACCTCTGGTTTTTACCGCTATCGGATCAAAGACGTGGTACGCGTGGTGGGCTGGTATAAAAAATGCCCCAAGATCAAATTTGTTTATCGACTCAATCAGATGGTCAGCATAGCTGGCGAAAAGACGACCGAAGAATGCGTTTCCTGGGCAGTTAAGGAATTTGCCAAGGCCACCGACTGCGAGCTGGTGGATTATTCGGTCTATGCCGATGTGGCAGTATCGCCGGGTCGCTATGTTATCTTTATTGAATTAGAAAAACCGCTGGCGAAGGGACAGTATGAACAATATCGTCAAATCATGGAAGCGAAATTGGGAACAGCCAATCCTTCAATTGGCTCCAAGGTCAAAAGTGGAATCTTGAGTCCTTCCGAAATTTCTTTTGTTCAGGAAGAAACCTATGCTCTTTATCGTGATCTGATGATTATGCGGGGGATTTCCGGGAATCAGTTAAAGCCGGTACGGGTGATTGACACGTTGGTCAAAGAGAACTTTTTCTTTGCCTTAGTGGATAAGGAGTAGCCGATGGTCAGTTTACTGTTACGGTATTTAAAAGATTACCGGCTCCAGATGATTCTGGTCTTTGTGTTTGTGCTCAGCCAGGCGGCGGCGCAACTTTATCTGCCTACAATGATGGGGGATATTATTGAAAATGGGGTGGCTCAGGGGGACACGCCTTATATTCTAAAAAGCGGCGCAATGATGCTGGCGGTTTCATTGGTGGCGGCGGTCTGTATGGTGGCATCAAGTTATTATTCAGCCTATGTCACCGCGTCCTTTACCAGTCGAATTCGGGCGGATGTGTTTGACAAGGTCAAGGATTTTTCCCAGACCGACTTCAATCAATTTGGCGCAGCTACTCTGCTGACCCGCTCCACCACCGATGCGACCCAGATGCAAATCGTTGTCATCAATGGGTTACGGTCATTACTACTGGTTCCAATTACCGGTGTTGGCGCTCTGGTGATGGCTTTTCGCGAAAATATTACTCTGACACTGTTGCTATTGGGATCGTTTCTGATCACGACGATTATTATTGGGCTAACTACGGCCCGAAGTATGCCCTTATTTAAGCTGATGCAGCAGAAAGTCGATCGGCTAAATCTTTTGATGAAAGAAAAACTCACCGGAGTCCGGACGATCCGGGCGTTTAACCGTCAGGATTATGAAACCGAGAAATTTGGTCAGGCCAACCAGGAAGGTATGCAAGCGGCTGTTAAAGCAAACTATGCAGTCGCTTTCTTTGCCCCGCTGATGCAACTGATGATGAACCTGACGATGGTGATCATTTTATGGCTAGGAGCCCAGGAGGTTCAGCAGCAAATTGTTACATTGGGTGGTTTGATGGTATTTATTCAATATGTTTTAATGTTTATGTCTGCTCTGGGTCTGGTTTCGGCTTTGCTTATGGCTTATCCCCAGGCGGCTGTTTCGGCGTCACGGGTTAAAGAGGTATTGGATTGCGACTTTTCCATTCAGGATAAAGAAAATCCGGTGATTCTTGAGAACATTGCGGGACGCATTGAATTTAGAGCGGTTTCTTTTGGCTATAGCGGTGCTGAAATAAATGTTCTGGAGCGACTCGATTTTGTTGCTGAACCAGGAAAAATAACCGCAATCGTCGGCGCTACCGGTTCGGGTAAAACCACGCTGGTCAATTTGATTATGCGGCTTTATGAGGTTAGTTCGGGTGCCATTGTAATTGATGGGGTCGATATTAGGGACTTAACCCAGCATGATCTGAGAAGCATTATTGCCTATGCGCCCCAGGAATCGGTGCTTTTTAGTGGAACCGTGTTGGAAAACATCCGGGTCGGCAAGGATCAGGCCACCGAGGCAGAGGTTATCGAAGCCTTATCGATTGCTCAGGCGCTTGACTTTATCAACGAACGGGAAGGCCAAGTGGCCAGCACGATTTCTCAGGGCGGCAAGGATCTCTCCGGAGGGCAGCGACAGCGCCTTAGTATCGCCCGAGCGGCAGTTAAGAAAGCCCCGATCACGATCTTTGATGATTGCTTTTCGGCGTTGGATTTTAAAACTGATTCTTTGGTTCGCAAAGCCATACGCGAAAAATTTGGTGATAAAACGGTGTTAATTGTCGCCCAACGGATCAGCACCATTAAACACGCCGATCAGATTCTGGTGCTGGATAATGGCGCCATTGTCGGTCAGGGTAAACATGAGGACCTGATCCGCGATTGCCGGGTTTATCAGGAAATTCTGAAATCCCAATCCTATAGCGATGGGAAGGAGGAATCACTGTGAAAACCAAAAAAAGAAAATACAGCTTTGGTGCTATTGGTAAGCGGCTGAGTCATTATTTAAAGGATAAAAAACATGTTATCTTTTTTGTGACGGTCGCACTGATTGCCAGTACCATCTTTGCAATTTTTGCACCGGTGGTGACCAAGGATATCACCGATAGCATCGCCGATAGTATTGCTAAAAATACCGATATTGATTTTTTATATATCGGGCAGCAGCTAATCATCCTGGCGGCGCTTTATATCTTAAGCGCCGGGTTTGCCTATTATGCCACCATGCGCACTACCTATTTGTCGCAATTGGCGATTAAGCGATTACGGGCCGATATTCAGGAAAAACTGAATAAACTGACGCTCAATGTCTTGGATCAGAGTGAACGGGGGGATTTGCTTTCCCGGGTCACCAATGATGCGACGACACTTTCGAGTGCACTGCAAAGCAATCTGACCCAGATACTGGTTCAGGCAACCAGTATTATCGGAATTATTGTGATGATGCTGGTGCTCAATGTGTCGTTGAGTCTGATCTTCTTTGTGGCGATTCCACTTTCTTATTTTGTCATGAAACTGATTACCAAAAAAACCCAGGTCCTTTTCAGACGACAGCAAAAAGAACTGGGTGCTTTGAATGGGCTGATTGAAGAGGTCTATGATGGTCATTTAATTGTCAAATCGTTTAATCATGAAGCAAAGTCAGCCGAAAAATTTGATGCGATCAATCAGCGGTTCTTTAAATCTTACCTGAGTTCCCGGTTTTATTCGGGATTGAGTTCACCCTTGATGAAGCTAATCAATAACCTGGCCTACATTGGTATCTGTGTGGTAGGCGGTATTTTTGTTATTACTGGAACGATGACCATTGGGACAATTCAGGCTTTTCTGATCTATGCCAATAATATTGCCAGCCCCACGGCTCTCATCTCTAATAATTTGAACTTTATTCAGGCCGGTGCAGCGGCTGCTGAGCGGATCTTTGAATTTCTGGATCGGGAAGAGGAACAGCCAGATCGAAGTACCGAAGTTCTTGATGTAGCCACTGCAAAAGGTCAAATTGAATTTAAAAATGTCGCGTTTGGCTATGTTCCCGAGCGGATTCTCTTTCATGATGTCTCGCTAACAGCAGAGCCTGGCGAAATTCTCGCAGTAGTGGGTCCCAGTGGTGCTGGTAAGACCACCCTGGTTAATTTGTTGATGCGTTTTTATGAGATTAATCAGGGCAGTATTTTGTTAGAAGGTCTCAATGTTAAGGCTCTTACTCGGCCGAACCTGCGCAGTGCTTTTGGCATGGTGCTCCAGGATACCTGGCTGTTTGACGGCACCATTGAAGAGAACATTGCTTATGGGAAAAGTGGGGCAACCCGGGACGACGTGATCGCGGCGGCAAAAAAAGCGCAGTGTGACGAATTTATTAGAAAACTGCCGCTGGGCTATGAGACCCGAATCGGCGGTGATTTCACCACCTTGTCCGAAGGGGAATGCCAGCTTCTGGCCATCGCCCGTACCATTATTGCTGATCCCAAGGTATTAATTCTGGATGAGGCGACGTCGTCAGTGGATACCCGAACAGAAATTTTGATCACCCAGGCCATGGAAGCGATGATGAAGGGACGAACCACCTTTATCATCGCCCATCGGCTCTTTACGATCAAAAACGCCGATAAGATTATTTTTATGAAAGAAGGCGATATTAAAGAGGTCGGCAGTCATACCGAACTGATGAAGATGGGTGGTTTATACGCCAATTTATATTTAAGTGCATCAGATAATTAAAATTTCTGATAGATAAGTGGAATTACATATTTAACAAGGGGCGATCCGTGATGATCAAGGGGTCAGACCTTTGCCCGCACACTGCACAATTGCCAGTTCAATTTGCAAGAGACTTGAATTTAACATAGATAGATAAAATTAGGAGGTTAGAATGAAAGGTTGGTTATTAAGAAATCCCGGAAAAATGGAAGATCCTTCAATTGTGAAAATTATGAAGGTGGTGGAAGAGTTACATGTTGACCTAACGGTGGTTGATCCGCTGCAGATCCATGTGGTCTGTGACCATGACTTTGACGGAAAACTTTATGTCGGGGACGAAATCATGGCGGTACCGGATTATGTGGTGGCAGCCTTCTTTACTGAAAAAAACTACCATACCTCGGCGGCACTGCGAATGCTGGAATCATTGGGCGTACTCTGCATCAATTCGTATGATGCGATCAAAAATGTCGATGATAAGCTGCTGACTTTTCAGTTGGTGGCCGAGTCCATTGAAGCGGTTTGTTTTCCTAAAACCCTGCTGGTTACGGAATATACTGAAGCATCCTTTGTCAGTAAACTGTTTGATTATCCCGTGGTGATGAAGGTCATGCATGGCAGTAAGGGCAAAGGGGTGGTGCTGGTTAACAATGAAAAAGAACTGGATAACCTGATCAGTATGAGTACCGCCAGCGAAATCGGCGATGAAATTATTATTCAGGAGTGTATCAAAGCCTCCTCCGGTCGCGATCTACGGATGATTTTGGCCAACGGTAAGTTTGTCAAATCATTTATCCGTCAGAATGAACAGAGCTTTCGTTCCAATCTCGCCAAGGGCGGTCATATCGTCGAATATACTCCACCGGCTGCGGTGATTGAGGCCGCTGAAAGGGTTGCCCAGCTGCTTAAAATCAATATGGGCAGCGTCGATTTTCTCTTTGGCGAAAATGATACCTTCTATTTATGTGAAGCCAATGCCATGCCGGGAGTGGCCTTTGACATCAAAGTGATGTTTGCGGATTTAATGAAGCAGGTAAAAAACAGACCGGAACCGCTCTGGAAAAAACGCTTGCGAGAAGGTGAAAAAACATGCTAGGTTGGTTATTGGTTAATCATGAAACGCTGGCGGAACCGTCGATCCAGACGATTATTGCGCTGATTGAAAAGATGGGGGTCAATATCAGAACCGTGGATGTCAGTGAGGTTCAGGTGATGTGCGAACCGGGCGACAGTCTGCATTGTTTCATCGGCGGCGAAGCGGTAGAGGTGCCGGACTTTTCGCTGTCAGCCTTTTTCGGCGGCAATAACTATCATAGCAAGGCCGTTGTCAAAATGCTGGAATCCCTTAATGTACTTTGTGTCAATAGCTCTGAAAGTCTGAACAATACCGCTGACAAGCTGTTAACCTTTCAAAAACTGGGCGCCGCTGAGCAGGGCTTTTTATTCCCTAAAACGGTGCTGATGACCCCGAAAACAAAGCCGTCCTTTATTGCCAGTGAGCTGGGATTACCCTGTGTGGTTAAGGTGATGCACGGCAGCAAGGGCAAAGGCGTGGTTCTGATTAAGACCGAAAAAGAACTGGAAAACATTCTGGATCTTTATGCGGCCATGAATTTTGATGATCACATCCTGATTCAGGAGTGTATCGCCGCCTCAAAAGGGCGGGATATGCGGATTATGCTAAGCGGTGGAAAATTCTCAACCGCCTATATCCGCGACAATGGCGACAACTTTAAATCCAACCTTTCTCAGGGTGGTGATCTGCAATTTATTACCCCACCGGCTGAGGTGATTAACATCGCAGAACGAGCTGCCGCTGTGCTGGATATCTACTTTGGCAGTATCGATTTTCTCTTTGGTGAAAACGACACTTATTACATCTGTGAAGCCAACTCGATGACCGGGCTGACCTACTCTAAGGATGCCCTCAGTAATACCAAGAGCAATCCTTTATTGCTGACGCTTAAGAATATTATGGCAGAAGCGCAGAAGCGCAAGCAAAAATGATGTGGAAATAGCGATATAAGTTGCATTAGGTATTATAACAAGAGGTCGATCCGTGATGGTCAAGGGGTCTAGACTCTCGCCCGTACACTGAGCAATTGTCAGTTTAATTTATCTTTATAGAAGTAGTCGGTGGAGCCCTTGGGTTAGTTCTGACAATTTTTCAAAGAATCATATGATTGACCAGTTCCGTCAAAATCAAATCCACAATAAATTTATAGAGGAGTTATGATTATGAAAACCACAAAGTATTTCAGCCTGGCGTGTTTAAAGATCGCCAATTCTATTTTGGGCGCCTACACAGCAATTTCGGATGGTGTAAAAGAGATGACCATCGAGTCCAATGTGTTAATGTCAGACGAGATGGATAACCCACCGGTAAATGACAAGATTCAAACCATTTTGCTTAAATTTAGCGATGAACTGGAGCCGTCTACCATCGCTGATGCGGTGAAGCTGTATCGCATCGATAGCACCGGAAATCCGGTGGAAGAAATCTGTGCGGTAAAAATCGATCTCAATGATCCCCAAACCATCCGAATTAATAATAAAGATATTACCCGTTTTGCCCAGGGGGAAGAGTATCAGCTGGTGATAAAAAGCACCCTGGGTTCTAAGACCAAAGCATCGCTGGGGTGCGATTATGTCGGCTATTTCGTCACCAATATTGATTTTGATTTATCCGGCAACCCGGAGTTAAACGAAGAACGAACCCAAATTATTATTGCCAGCGATTTTCATCTGGGTGTTGATTCAGCCTTTGCCGAGCTGGAAAAAAATAAACAGGCGCTGGTGGATTTCTTGGGCCAGGTCAAAAATTCGCCTAATGTCAAAGAACTGGTCATCGGCGGCGACTTACTGGACGAATGGTTTTTACCGATGGATTATCAGATGCCGGATTCCAAAGCAGCTTTCTTTGATCAGGTGGCGGCCAACAACCAGGCCATCGTTGACGGCTTTAATGCCATTATCAAAGCCGGCGAAATCAAGGTGACCTATGTTCCTGGGAACCATGATTTATTGCTGACTGAGGCCGATGTGGCTCGAATCTTTCCGGGCATCAGTCAGGCCCGAGCAGAACTCCAGGGTCTAGGTACCTACGTTACCGGTCCCAATTCAGAAATTGTTATTGAGCATGGCCACAAGTACAATTTTTTCTGTACCCCTGACCCGCTTTCAAACCGGGCGATCACAAACGATCAGACTACTATTTTGCCGCCGGGTTATTTCTTTACCCGTATTGCCACCACCTGTGTGGTTGAGGGCCATCCCCAGTCAGACAATGTCTTCCCGGAAATGATTCCCAACAAAGAAGACCCCAGTCAATTTAATGCCTATTTGTACTATGAAACCTGGAAAGCGATTTTATCGGTGTTGCCAGTCAAAGAAAGCTTTGAGGACAAGGTGTTAAAAACTAATATTGATGGATTTACAGAAAATTATTCCATTAATGACTGTATTCCTCAACAAGATAAAGAAACAGGAGTGATTAGCGGCGTGCTTTATCACAACATTCAGGATACCTGGGAGGAGCGTCAGACCATCAATGGAATAAAGGCAAAAATCCCTGTCAGAGATGCGATTACCCAGGCAGCAGTTCCTGCCTTTACCGATTATCAGGCTCAAACTCAGTTTTTTGATTTAGACTCGTCTAAACGGATTGTGGTGTTCGGCCATACCCATGTGGCCGATGTTATCCCCATGACCAACCGCGACCATCAAAAAAACATTTATGCCAACAGTGGCACCTGGATTGATAATGCTCAGGGTTACCCGACTCGGACCTTTGTGGTGATTACACCGCCCAAAGGCGGTTCAGCCATTGAAACCGTCAATCTGTATCAGTATTCGCCGGATCAGACCATTTCCCAATGGACCGAGGCGCAGGCAATCCGAATTTAAGCATAAAAACGCCCGTGAATCTGCAACAAATTCACGGGAGTTTTATGATGCGGTCTTGATGATGTTATAAGAGATGAAGAGGGAGAAAAAATGCCAATAACCCATACTTTTGAACCAGTCTATGATAAAAAATCAAAAATCCTGATCCTTGGGACATTCCCGTCGGTAAAGTCCCGAGCAAGGGATTTTTACTATCAGCACCCCCAAAATAGATTCTGGAAAGTGATCAGTGCTCTGGTGGGCTGGTCAACCCCTGACACCATTGAAGATCAAAAGACCCTGCTGCTAGAAAACCAAATTGCTGTCTGGGATGTGATTTATTCCTGCGATATCATTGGCTCAAGTGACAGCTCCATTAAAAATGTGGTGCCCAATGATATGGGGTTACTATTAAATAAGACTGACATCAAAACTATTTTTGCCAACGGCGGCAAAGCTTATGAATTATACAACCGATACTGTTTTGAGGCGACTAAGAAGGCTATTGTCAAGCTACCATCCACCAGTCCCGCCAATGCCTGCTATTCTTTGGAAAAACTGGTAGATTGCTGGGGAAAAGCGTTGAGCTTATAAATCTGTATTGATTGCGTGATGTTGATTCGTTAAAGAGTAATATGACCAATATTCTCTAAGTCGACCGTCACATCGGCATCGTGAAATTCGATTTCATACAATACGAGATGTTCACCGACTTGTTCAATCGTTATTGCATAATCGGGTACTTTTTTAATGAATTCTGCACTCAAGTCGTAAAGAGTACGGCTACTTTTTTTGACCCGCCCATGTTTGATCCGCACATGGGCATTCCCCTCATGGGGGATTGTTGTAAATGCGATAGATGTATTCTTAGCAAATTCTTCTACCTTTTGATTATCACCAAAGGTAGAAAAATAGATAATCCCCTTCGAATCATCCTGGCAACAAAAATTTACAATTCTGACATTGGGTGATCCATCAATACAGGTTGCTAAAGCAATTTCCACCTGTTCTGCCATTATCCTGTCATATTCCTTTACAAAATCCATTTCAATACCTCCAATTTTTGATATACTAAGCCTACCACACTAACCTTGACAGCAGTATGTCATAGTTGTAAAATTAAAGCACTAATCTTTTGGGAGTAAATAAACATGAAGATCGATCGTCTTATTTCAATCATAATGGTGCTTTTAAATTGCGAAAAAATGAGTGCCACAAAACTCGCAAATCGATTTGAGGTTTCACCGCGGACGATCTATCGTGACATTGAGGTTATTGAAAAAGCAGGTATTCCTATTTTTACCACAACGGGATCAGAAGGTGGAATTGGTATTTTACCAGAGTTTAAGATTGACAAAAGCTTGTTTACCAGATCTGACATACAAACCATCTTAATGGGATTAAGTAGTGTTTCGACGGCACTACCTTTAAAAGAGTTGACTGGAACGCTTGAAAAAGTTAAAAATCTGCTGCCAGAAAAGCAAATCATAAAAGCGAATCAGATCGCAATTGACCTAACGGCATGGATGGGCAACAAATCGTTGCTCTTATTCATTGAACAAATAAAACAATCACTTAAAGAAAGCCGCCTGCTGCAGTTTTCATATTGCAATAATAACGGCATTATCAGCAATCGACAAGTTGAACCATACCAACTGGTGTTAAAGGAAACGCATTGGTATTTACAGGCTTACTGTCTGGAAAAACAGGATTTCCGTATATTTAAGTTATTTCGGATATCAAATTTGGTTATTGATACAACTTCGTTTATACCGAGAACGTTTTCTCCCAAACCTTTGGATGGTGGAGACTGGATTAATCATAAGCTGATACCGATACAACTACTAGTTGATGCTTCTCTTTATGAAAAAATGATGGAACTCTGTGGAGAAGAACAGATTAAGCCATTGGGCAAAAATGCGTTTCTGGTTGACTTTATGTTTGTCCCTGACGATTACGGATATAATATTCTACTGGGATTTGGCCCTAAATGTGAATGCGTCGGTCCGATCGAAATCAGAGCCGAACTAGTCAATCGTATCGAAGCACTGGCTTCCCGTTATAGATAAAGTCCCTTTTTGTACACAAACAAAGTTTTTGTACTGGTATCGGTAATGGCGGTTCCCGCTCGAGATATAAACGACAGAAAGTGAATTAGTGAGTTATATGATTGATTGTGATGTAAGAGAAAAAATATTAGAATGCTGAGCTATAACGAGTTTTAAGTAAAAAGATACAAGATATAGATTTAATATTGATGACATGCTATAATTACGAAAAGATAAATTGTGAGGTACTGTATTATGGCAATTAAAGGTGTTTCAAAACTACCGGTTTCAGTAAGTGAATCAGATGCTATTAAAATTTTTGAGATTTTAGCTGAGACAAACTTAAAAATGGGACAAATTAAAACAAAATTTGATTGTTCTATTGTTAGTAATCCTCTAGTTCAAGTTTTGACATTAAGTGAATCAGTACAATCTACACGAATTGAAGGTACGCAAGTTACTTTTTCAGATATGATTGAGGAAAAAAACAAGAAACACTCAAGATGGGAAATAATAGAGGTAACTAATTATCAGACAGCCTTAAATCAAGGTGCGGATAGAATTTCTCAGGGATATCCAATATCAACAAGGTTAATAAAAGAACTTCATAAAATTCTTATGGATCGTGGAAGCGGCACAGCTCAAGCTAGTGGAGAGTTCAGGAAGATCCAAAACTTTATTGGACCTACAAACCGCATTGAAGATGCTGTATATTTACCTGTAGAAGCGAATAAAATTGATTCATATATGGAAAATTTAGAATTTTTTATTAATGGAGAAAAGCATTCGAGTTTTGAAAATAAAACGAAAGATAATACTTTTGTTTTTGATTATAAAGCACAACCTTTGATAAAAACAGCAATTATGCATGCCCAATTTGAGTCAATACATCCATTTTTAGATGGCAATGGTCGATTAGGTCGTATATTAGTTGCTCTTAATCTAATAAAGGAAGACTTAATATCAGAACCGATTTTTTTAGTAAGTGAAGAACTTGAAAAAGAGAAAAGCCGTTACTACGATTTATTAAATGGGGTTAGAGGGGATAATCCAGACTGGGCTCCTTGGATAATCTTTTTTTTGAATGCTTGTAAAAGAATGTCTGAAAATTTGCTAAAAAAATTAGGGGAAGTGGATAAGTTGGCTCGGGAGGGACTGAGTAAATGTAATACGAAAACTGAAGAAGAAGTTTGGATTTTTTCATTTTCAGAGCCAGTGACAACTGCACCTGAGGTAGCGAAAAAAGTAGGGATATCTGCAAATACTGCGAGAAAAGCATTAGGTAGTTTATCAGAAGCTGGGTTGATTTATGCCGATAAATATGCGAAAAGAAATAAGCGGTATAGAAATTATGACTTAGTAAGAATACTAAGAGATTAAAAATAGAACTCCTTTACAGGCCAGTAAGAAGAGGATCAATCAAAGACCTCTTCTTTTTTATTTTCTGGATCATGTCGTAAATGTCGCAAATGTCGTAAATTAATTTGTAACCCCTGTTATATATGTTGTAAATGTTATAAACTCATGGAATAAATGGAGACAATGGAATTAATTCACATACCCGTGATTTTATGGGGTTTTCAGAGCCTCTTCTATTTTGTGGAATAATGGAATTAATGGAAAAAATTAAAACAATCAACTATAAAATCAATTGACGCACGTATTAACACGTGTTACAATAGATCATGATAAGGAAGTGGGGTTAAGCCAATGCCAATGACACCAAAACAGATGATAAAGCTCCTAAAAGAAAATGGATTTATTGAGGAACGCCAAAACGGCTCCCATAAATTCTTTGTGAATCCGGATACCGGCAAAAGAACCACCGTACCTTATCACTCAAAAGACCTTAAAAAAGGCACTGAACAGCAAATATTAAAAGATGCCGGGCTGAAATAGCCCGAACCATAAAGGAGGAAATACCCATGAAGAAATTGTTTTATCCAGCGGTTTTTATTCCTGAAGAGGATGGCGGTTTTTCCGTGTTCTTTCCAGACCTTCCCGGCTGCAATACCTGTGGAGATACCATAGATCAATCTTATGAAATGGCCTTTGAGGCGTTGGGCCTTGTTTTGTCCTATATGGAGGATAAGAAAGAACCGATTCCACAGGCTTCTAACCCACAAGCCATCAAGCTGGAAGAGGGACAGTTTTTAGTAGTGATTGAATTTGATATGGCTGCCTATAAAAAAAGAACTGAATCCAGAGCAGTTAAGAAAACACTTACCATTCCTTCCTGGTTAAATGATGCTGCACTTGAAAAGAATGTCAACTTCTCCCAGGTGCTCCAGGACGCACTCATGGAAAAGCTCCATATCGCATAACCCCAAACCCTTATAAGCCAAACAACAGAAGCCCGGGCCAGCGCCTTGCCCTTTTTTGGTGTCTGATTTGTCCGGATGTAATTCAAGCGGTGAGTTTTTCTTAGAAATATGAACCTTAACATTTTTTTCAAATTACTGGTTCCTATATAAATTTCAAGGTTAACATTACAATTTAAAATTTTACTGTGTTTCTCCACGGCATCATTCCACGACGGGGAATATATACGCACATGTTATTAATTCGGCCGATGCAAAGGCCAGTGATGCCCTGGATTATATTCTAGTTATAAAATCCCGTAAAGCTCAGTAACTTCTGTTATTGGGCTAAATTTTTATAAAAATAAACACCAAATAAACATCAGACTAGGGCTTTTCTGATCATATCTGATCTCCGGGCATAATCATCTGAACCACGTGTTATTATCCAAAATCAGTTCCTGGAGGCATAAATAAAGACCACCTGGAAGAGGAGCAAGACCCCCAATAGATCGGCTGAAAATCCAGCACATCTTTATAGGACTGTAAGAAGAGGTTCAATCAAAGACCTCTTCTTTTTTATTTTCTGAATCGTGTCGTAAATGTCGCAAATTAATTTGTAGCCCCTGTTATATATGTCGTAAATGTTATAAACTTATAGAATTAATGGAAATAATTCACATACATCCTATTTATGCGGTTTTTAGAACCTCTTCTATTTTGTGGGATAATGGAAAAAATTAAAACAGATTGCCGTATTATAACAAATATGTTATAATTCAATCAAATAAAGAGGTTGATATGTTTAAAGTAATATTTTATAAAGATTTAAAAGGCAATGAGCCTGTAAGGGAATATCTCACCAGTTTAAAGGCCAAATCCAGCACCAGTAAGCAAGATCGTATCAAATTTACAAAAATCACTACCTATATGCGATCATTACAAGAATATGGTATCCGGATTGGTAACCCAACCGTTAAGCACATTGATGGTGACATCTGGGAGCTAAGACCTTTAGCAGACCGGATATTTTTCTTTTACTGGAAAGATAATACTTTTGTTTTGCTACACTATTTCCATAAGAAAACGCAGAAAACCCCGCAGAAAGAAATTGACAAAGCAATAAAAAACATGAAAGATTTTAATGAAAGGATGTGCTAAAAATGAGTATTAAAATAGGCAATGAAGAATTTACAGAGTTCAGCGACCTTTATAATGACCCTGATTTTATGAGCGATTCAGAAAGGGCAGAGGTCGAATTTGAGGTAGCCCTTATTGGTAAACTAATTGAAGCACGTGAAGCGAGCGGTTTTTCTCAACAAAAACTTGCTGATCTAACAGGATTAAAACAACCGGCCATTGCACGCCTGGAGAATCTTAAATCAATCCCTAAAATTGACACCCTCTTCAAGCTCCTTGATCCGCTGGGTTATACTCTGGCCATTGTCCCAAAAGAAAAGAGACCAGCAAAAAAATGAGCAGATATATTGAAATTAATGGCGTTATTGAATTGCCTGATAACGTGTATCATGACCAGTTTTGGAATGAATTCATTGATTTCCTTGAAAGTAAAGGCTGCTATTTCGGCGGTGGCACTCAAGAAATTGATGAAGAGGGAAACCCTATATAGTGACCAATGGATATAGAAATCCTTAAAGCTCAGTAACTTTTGTTATTGGGCTTTAAGGTATTTCAGGGATAGAAAATGAAAACTTGAATATTTACAGTTGGAAAAATCATACAAAGTTTTCTTTAATCAGATAGATTGTATAGAAGTCGAAACTGAGCGGGTGGTCGGGGATAAGGCTATGAGTGGTAAGCTTTTTACAGGTTATGATTTGAGTACTGAATTAATAGTATACGAGCTCAATGAAAATTAAAAGACCACCCGAAGAGGCCTCTCTTCTATTTTGTGGAATAATGGAATTAATGGAAAAAATTAAGCCTTACCTAGTTGATATTATTGACAAGTGTGTATTTAGTGTGTACAATATAAGCGTCAGGAGGATACTATGAAACGTAGAGACTTGATAAAAAAGCTGGAAAAAATTGGTTTTGAGTTTGATCGTCATGGAGGAAAGCATGATGTTTACCGGAGAGGTAAAGATTTAGAAGAAATCCCACGACACAATGAAATCAATGAACGTCTGGCAAAAGCAATCTTGAGAAAATGGGGCTTATAAAAGCCCTGCTTCCACTTGTATAATAAAGAAACCCAGGAGGATAAACAAATGAAAGCCATCTATCCCGTGATTTTCACACAAACAGATGATATTGTTCTGGTAGAGGTGCCAGATTTGGGAATTCTGACAGAGGGGGTCGATATGGCCGATGCCATTGATATGGCCCGTGATGCCATTGGATTAAAGGGGATCACGATTCAAGACGATGGTGAAGATGTTCCAGCACCTTCAAAATTCAATGAAATTGATCCTTTAAAGGGCACCTTTGCCACTGATGGAAGAGGCATTGTGTCATTGGTTGATGTGGACTTTACTGAGTACCGCCGCCGACTTGATAATAAAACAGTCAGACGGAATGTAACCTTGCCCAATTGGTTGAATCTTGAAGCAGATAAAGCAAACGTCAATGTTTCCAGGGTATTGCAAGATGCCCTTATGGAAAAACTACACGTTACCAACCGAATGTAAACCGATGAGCCGATACATTGAAATAAGCGGTGCTGTTGAACTGCCTGATAATGTGGATCATGACCAATTTTTGGATGAATTCATTGATTTCCTTGAAAGTAAAGGACTGGCAAGATCGGCGTAAAATCGCGCCGGTGTTCCTTGCCACAATTGGAAAGCAAGATTGGTTCACGTTTTTTCGGGAGCCAATTACTCTGGTACTTTTGAATATTTTTGAGCAAAAGTCTTTTTCTGATTTTTCAGATAAAGTAATCGCCTAATTTGGTGGCAAAAAACTTTTCCACAATCCGCATAGTTGAAAGAGGCAACCCTATCCAATGACTGATAAATCCAGAACTATTATTTCAAGGGAGGGGGGGCACGCATGCGACCTGCGTGTTATAAGAAAGTTGATCGCCGGTACGTTGTTATAAAAAAATATAAAAAATTAAGGGGGGGATTGGAACCCATAAAATATAAGCTGGCTCTTAACCTTCTGATATTCAGTGGTTTACGGCGTGGGGAGATCGGCGGCCTGAAATGGTCGGACATTGATTTCGATGATAAGATTATCACAGTGAAGAGGGCTCTAAAATATATTGCTGGTGTCGGGCTGTTTGAAGGGGAAACCAAAACATTTAAATCAAGAAGAAGCATTAAGCTACCTGATTTCATCTTTGATCTATTTAAAGCGTATAAGGTCTGGCAACTGGAAGAACGCATGAAGGTAGGGGATCGGTGGCAGGATCACGATTATATCTTTACCGGGTGGAATGGTGAACCCATGAGCCTGGACAC
>Ga0163223_100347_pt1 | contig 15646 bp, 12 predicted proteins | sample MSEWel2016_02_17_2_FD_113147 | JGI IMG/M metagenome (GOLD analysis project Ga0163223, IMG submission 113147) | Subsurface microbial communities from deep shales in West Virginia, USA - MSEEL Well Study Marcellus 5H_2016_02_17 ...
GATTCTCGAAGATGTGTCGCGAGTCTATCTGTTGACGCAACGTGATGCTCTTGCCGAGCCTGTTCGCCGCGACGATGGTGCGCGCCGAAGCCAGGGCGATCGCGTCGATATCCGAGCCGGTGAAGCACCAGCCGTATTCGCGTAGACCGATCAGCGGATAGATGCAGTTGGCGCCGGTGCCGATGTCCAGTGCGTTGATCCTTCCGCCGCGGGGTATTTCACCGGCGTTTTGGGTGGCCAGCAGATCGGCCAGGCCATGCAGGTAGTCGGCCCGCCCGGGAATCGGCGGGCACAGGTAGCCCGCTGGAATGTCCCAGTGGGCGATGCCGTAGAACTGCTTGAGCAATGCCCGGTTGAACACCCGCACCGCATCCGGGTTGGCGAAATCGATGCTCTGCTTGCCGTATGGGTTGAGAATCACGTACTCGGCCAGCTCTGGACTGGCGGCGATCAGCGCCGGGAAATCGTAGCGCCCGGTGTGGCGATTGCGCGGATGCAGCGTGGCCGTGCCGCTGGCCGGCTTGGCGGCGCGTGATTGGCTATTGGCTTTTGGGACGTTCATGTTCGGCTGCTGTAACGATGAAGTCGGCATTGTCCCACAGCTTTCAGGCGCGGCGTGGGACCAGCAGCATCCAGATCAGCCCCCACAGCAGCGCGCCCGCACCAAGCCAGAAGGCGCTGTGCAGGCTGCCGCCCATGCCCATCCAGACGCTGGTCAGCCAGGGAGCGGCGAGTTGCGTCAGGCCGTAAAAGGCGATCAGCGCGGCCGATAAGCGCGGCCCCTGATGTGGATGCAGCGTGCGCGCCAGCCGCTGGGTCAGCAGCACCGTGCCGAGAAACGTACTGCCGACCAGCACGGCGCAGAGCAGGATGCCCGGCGCACTCGGCAGCAACAGGGCAGCCAGCACGCCGGTCAGTTGAGTGACATAGCTCAAACGCAGTGCCCGGACATCGCCAAGCAGGGCGCCCAACCGATTCCACAGCCAAGGCGAGGGAAGCGTCGCGATCGCCACCACCAGCCAACTACTTTCGATGAGGAAATCACCGGGCTCCACCTGCAGCCGCGCCACCATCGGCAGAAAGGTCATCGGCAAGATGTAGCCCATGCCAGCGCCGGCATAGGCCAAAAACAGAGGTGTGCTGGCGCGATCCAGCAGCCGTCCGCTGCGGGTATGCGCGGCGTCTTCCGTCGTTGTGTCCTCGGGTATGTCCAGCCGCGCCAGTTGGCGCCAGCCCCACCAAGCCAGCGGGATTGAAAGCAACGCCGCCGGCCACCAACGATCGGCGCCTGCCAGCACGCCGTCGCTCAGGCTCACCAGCAGGCTGGAGAGAATCAGCCCAACGCAAACGCCCAGGTAAACCAGACCGCTGGATGACACGCGCCGATGCCGCGCAAGCCATTCCAGAACCAGCGAAGGGGCCTGAACGAACACTAACCCGTTGCTGATGCCATTGAGCAGACGCAGCGCCGAAAGCGACTCCGCTGACTCGGCCTGGGTCTGTGCCAGGGTGGTCAGCACGTGCACTATCAGCGCCCAAGGCAGGCTTCGGCGGATCTGTGTGACCCGATGCCAGCGCAACGCCAGCAGCGCGCCGATCAGGTAGCCGAGGTAGTTCCAACTGGCGATGCTCGCGCCTTGTTGCACGGTTAACAGCCCGTCTTCCACCAGCCAGGGCAATAGCGGCGTATAGACGAAACGACCGAGTCCATGAACGACGAGCAGCAGCGTGGCTCCGGCCAGCAGGACAGGGAACAGGGCGGGGCGTTGGGTCATTGGTTCGGACCAGGCGAGCTTGGAGGACGTCAGCTTAACGGCAGCAATGGTCAGGCGACCACGCTACGGATGGCTGATAGAAATTTCAAAGTGGGAACAGCAGCGGCACCATTAACACCGATGTCAGCATGACCAGCAAGGTGAAGGGCACGCCGATGCGCACAAAATCCGCGAAACGATAGTTGCCTGGGCCAATCACCAGAGTATTCACGGGCGAAGAAATCGGCGTCATGAACGCGGCTGAGGCGGCCAGTGCGATGATCATGGCGAAGGGATAGGGCGATGCGCCAATCTGCTCGGCCGTGGAAATCGCCACCGGCGCCATCAATACCGCGGTTGCGGTATTGGAGATGAACAGGCCGATGATGGCCGTGAGTAGAAACAGGCAGGCCAGCAACGCCTGCGGGCCGGCGTCGCCAAACAGGCCGATCAGCGTGGATACCGCCAGTGCTATCCCGCCGGTCTTTTCCAGCGCAAGGGCGAACGGCAGCATGCCGACGATCAGCACCAGGCTTTGCCAGTGGATGGCCTTGTAGGCGCTGTCCATGTCGATGCAGCGGAACAGCCCCATGACCAGGCAGCCAATCAGCGCGGCGAGCACGTTAGGGACCACGCCGCTGACCATCAGCACCACCATCACGGCCAGCCCCAGCAAGGCGAAAGGCGCCTGATTGGCGGCTGGTGCTACGTCATCGACCTCGGCGGGCAGGCTCAAGACCAGGAAATCACGGCGCATGCCTTGCAGGCGATGTATATGTTTCCAGCCGCCGGCTACCAGCAGGGTGTCGGCGGGTTTGAGTTTTTCATCGACCAGCAAGCCTTGCAGCGCCTCGTGGTTGCGCCGCAGACCGACTACGTTGAGCTTGTGCTTGGAGCGGAAGCCCAGCTCCTGAATGGTCTTGCCGGGCAAACGCGAATCCGGTGGCAGCGCCACTTCCGCCAGGCCCAGCTCGCGGGAGTGATCGCCATAGTAGGAAGTGTCGAGCTGCAGCGGCTCGAGCCCCAGTTCGTCGTAAGCGCCAAGCAGCCCGATTGCCGGGCTCGCCAGGTCGACCAGCAATACGTCTCCCGCAAGCAATTGGGTATTGCCGGTGGCGATCAACAATAGACGGCGGAAACGCTGTTGGCGCTCGATGCCGATGACATTGATGCCGTACTGGGAGCGAAGCTGCAGCTCGTCGAGTGCCTGGTTGGCCAGCGGCGATGAGGGCAGTACGCGAAGACGGCGTTCGCGTTCGGGTAGCCGGTAGCGTTGGGCCAGGGCGGCAAGCGTGTCGCGGGGCTCGACGGTGTTGTGCGGATCGCTCGACTGCCCAAGCCAGCGCCGCGCCAGCAGCATGTAGGCGATGCCCAGCAGCAGGATGGTCAACCCGATGGGCGCGAAGCTGAAAAAGGCGAAGCCGTCCAGGCCGGCGCGTCGCAGCTCACTGTGCACCACCATGTTCGGCGGTGTGGCAACCAGCGTGAGCATGCCGCTCATCAAGCCGGCAAACGCCAACGGCATCATCAGGCGGCGGGGCGATACATTCATCTTTGCAGCGATGCTCAGCACCACCGGAATGAAGATGGCGACCACGCCGGTCGAACTCATCACCGAGCCCAATCCGGCAACGGCAAGCATCAGCAGTACCAGCAGGCGTGTCTCGCTGCTTCCTGCCGAGCGCATCAGCCACTCGCCCAGGCGATAAGCGATGCCAGTGCGGACAAGGCCGTTGCCGATCACGAACAAAGCGGCAATCAGCACGACGCTGGGGTCGCTGAACCCGGCCAATGCCTCGGCAACGCTAAGGATTCCGGTCAGCGGAAGGGCGACCATGGCCAGCAGCGCGACGACATCCATCCGCGGCCGGTTGAGGATGAACAGCCCGACGCAGGTGGCCAGCAATGCCAAGACCAGCAACAGATCGACGTTCATGCTGAACGGCGGTCAGGGGTAGCCGAGAACGGATTTGAGCTGGGGCATGTTGCGCTCGATCCAATGGCGGTCGATCGCGCCCCAGTCGTGGATGCGGTATTGACCGGCGTTATGCCGCTCGCCGTCCTCCTGGGCGAAGCGGCAGTCGATATCGAGATCGGCCAGTGCGGTCAGGGTGTCTTGGGCTGTGCGTCTCGGCATCCCGGTCGCGGCGACCAGCGCGGGCACGCTGGTGGCTGCACCGGTATCGATCAGCCAGGCGACGTAGAGTCGACGGTAGAAACTGCTTCTGGTTTTGCTGACAGTCATCACGGTTCCATGACAGTGGTTCTGTGCTGTTGAGCCTATGCGAAGGCTTCAACGGCACAGAACGAGGCGTATCGATTAACAGGCCGTTGAAGAACGTTAGCGAGGCAGGCAAGACAAGGCAAAAACAGGCGAGGAAGCGGACCGGGCTCGCGTACGAGTTTAGGTGTTCTAAATGAGCATTACTCACTTCGTTCGCCCTTCGGGCCGCGCTGAAACGCGTTAGCCGCAAGCGGCTTGCCGAGCCTATTTTTAACGCAATCTTGCCAACGCAGGTAGTTTTTCACGGCCTGTTAACGCAGCGCGAGCATGCCGATGTAGGTAACGGCGCCGGCTGTGTAGCCGAGGAAGGCCAGTAGGCTGACGCGCTTGATATACCAAGTGAAGCTGATCCTCTCCATGCCCATCGCTGCAACACCCGCCGCTGAGCCGATGATCAGCGTGCTACCGCCAGTGCCGGCGCAGTAGGCGAGCATTTCCCAGAAATTGCCATCGACGACAAATTGCGAGAGCCATGCGGTTTCGTCAGTCGCGGCTTCGGCAAGCATAGCCGGACTGACCAGCGGGTACATTTTCATCGAGCCGGCAACCAGCGGCACGTTGTCGACTACAGCCGATAGCAGGCCGATAGCGTAGTTGATGGGATAGATGTGGCCCATCGTCTCGCGTAGCGCCGTAGCGACCTGGGTCAGGTGACCGGCAGTCGCCAGTGCCGCGACGGCCAGCAGGATGCCAAGAAAGAACAGCACGCTTGGGGTATCGACCTTGCGCAGCACGCCGACGACCGACAGCGGATGTTTGTCCTCGTCATTCTTATGGCGGTGGATGAATTCGGTGGTGATCCAAAGCACTCCGAGGCCGAAGAGGATGCCCATGTAAGGCGGCAGATGTGTAACGGTTTTGAAGATCGGCACGAACAGCAGGGCCCCGAGGCCGAGCGCCAGAACCAGGTTGCGCTCGAACGGAGTGGTAGCCGATGAGCTGTGTTCGGCAAGGTGAGCCCGCACGCGTGGCCGCGGCGCCTCGCCACGCAAGCGGAAGCTGAGGATGATCAATGGCACCAATAGGCAGACCAGGCTGGGCAGGAACAGGCCGGTGATAACTCCGGAGGCGGTGATCTGGCCACCGATCCAGAGCATGGTAGTGGTCACGTCGCCAATCGGCGACCAGGCACCGCCGGCGTTGGCGGCGATCACCACGATGCCCACGTATAGCCAGCGTTCCGGACGCCCGCGGATCAGTTTGCGTAGCAGCGAAACCATAACGATCGTAGTGGTCAGGTTGTCCAGCGCCGCTGACAGGAAGAAGGTCAGGAAGCCGATGATCCATAGCAGATGAACGCGCTTGCGTGTCTGGATGCGGTCGGTGATGGCCTTGAAGCCCTCGTGGGAGTCGATCAGCTCGACGATGGTCATCGCGCCGAGCAGAAAGAACAGAATCTCCGAGATTTCGCCGAGGTGGTGGCGCAACGATTCGACCACCACGGCCGATGAGTCGCCTGGATCATGACTGCCTGGTTGCAGCAGCGGCAGAATGCTGTCCGCGCCTAATATCAGTACGGTCCAGGTCAGCACTGCGGTGAGCAGCGCGGCGGCGGCTTTGTCGATCTTGAGTGGGTGTTCGAAGGCTATACAGAGATAGCCCAGAACAAACACAACAGCCATGAGTGCATACATCGGAAGGGCTCCATCTTGAGAAACCGGACCGGCGGTTCGGAATGCCGAATGGCTCGGTCATTGGCAGGCTCAAAATGGCGATGGGCTTTAGCGAGTGAAGTAAGTTAGAAAACCGTATACGGAAAGGTAGTACCTGCGTGTGACGGTCGCGTACGGCTGCCCGGTCGGGCTCGCTGTGCTGCGGGCTTAGTTCATGTCGTAGAGCTTCTGCGTTGGCTCGGCCTGCCAGTTGTTATTCGGGATTTTGTTGTGAGGCATATTGTACCGGCGGTGCCGGTTATAACTTGTCACTGATCAAGCGCGATTCAAACAGGCTGGCGTTCGGTTTACGGTAAGGCTGGAGATGACCGTGGCGCTCAAGACGAAGAGCGCCAGCAGGTGCCAGCGCACTCCGTTTTGCTACTGAACGCAACGGCGAGCCGCTGCGATCAGCTATCCATCACAGCCCGGCGATGCGCTCGCGCTGTTCCACCAGTCGGGCTTTTGCCTGTTCGGCTTCGGCCAGTTTGGCGCGTTCCTTGTCGATCACCTCGGCCGGCGCCTTGTCGACGAAGCCGGCGTTGGAGAGCTTGCCGCCGACGCGCTTGACTTCGCCGTCGAGGCGGCCAATTTCCTTGTCCAGGCGCGCCAGTTCGGCGTCCTTGTCGATCAGGCCAGCCATGGGCACCAGTACCTGCAGGTCGCCGACCAGGGCGGTGGCGGACAGCGGTGCCTCTTCGCCTTCGCTAAGCACTCGGACGCTTTCGAGCTTGGCCAGCTTCTTCAGCAGCGGCTCGTTCTCGCCGAGGCGGCGCAGGTCCGTTTCCGAGGCATTGCCTAGCACCACGTCGATGCGCTTGGCCATGGAGATATTCATCTCGCCACGGATCTGGCGAATGCCCAGCATGAACGCCTTGACCCACTCGATATCGCCTTCCGCTGCATCATCGAGGCGCTCGGGGTTGTATTCCGGCCAGGGTTGCAGCATCAGGGTCGGACCGGTCTTGCCTGCCAGCGGCGCGACGCGTTGCCAGATTTCCTCGGTGATGAAGGGCATGAACGGATGCGCCAGACGCAGAGCGGTTTCCAGTACGCGCACCAGGGTGCGGCGGGTGCCTCGCTGGCGTTCGGCGCTTGCGGTTTCGTCCCAGAGCACTGGCTTGACCAGTTCCAGATACCAGGCGCAGTACTCGTCCCAGACGAATTCGTATAGGGCTTGTGCAGCCAGGTCGAAACGGAAGTTTTCCAGCTGGCGGGTCACTTCGGCTTCGGTGCGCTGCAGCGCGGAGATGATCCAGCGGTCCACGGAGGACAGCTCGACAGCCTCGCCATTGACGCCGGTGTCCTTGCCCTCGGTATTCTCGAAGACGAAGTTGGCAGCGTTCCACAGCTTGTTGCAGAAGTTGCGGTAGCCCTCGACGCGGCCCATGTCGAACTTGATGTCGCGGCCCGTGGAGGCCAGCGAGCAGAAGGTGAAGCGCAGCGCATCGGTTCCGTAGCTGGCGATGCCTTCGGGGAATTCGGCGCGGGTCTGCTTGGCGATCTTCTCGGCCAGCTTGGGCTGCATCATGCCGCTGGTGCGTTTTTGCAGCAGTTCGTCCAGGGTGATGCCGTCGACGATGTCCAGCGGGTCGAGCACGTTGCCCTTGGACTTGGACATCTTCTGGCCTTGGCCATCGCGCACCAGGCCGTGCACGTAGACGGTCTTGAACGGGATCTGCCCGGTCAGGTGGGTCGACAGCATGATCATCCGAGCGACCCAGAAGAAGATGATGTCGAAGCCGGTGACCAGCACGTCGGTGGGGTGGAAGGTCTTGAGGAAGTCGGTCTGCTCGGGCCAGCCGAGCGTGGAGAAGGTCCACAAGCCGGAGCTGAACCAGGTGTCCAGCACGTCCTCGTCCTGACGCAGTTCCACTTCGTTGCCGAGGTTGTGCTTGCGGCGCACTTCCATCTCGTCGCGACCGACGTAGACGTGGCCGGCCTCGTCGTACCAGGCCGGGATGCGGTGGCCCCACCAGAGCTGGCGGCTGATGCACCAATCCTGGATGTCGCGCATCCAGCTGAAGTACATGTTCTCGTACTGTTTGGGCACGAACTGGATCTCGCCGCTTTCCACCGCTGCGATGGCTTTCTCTGCCAGCGGCTTGGTGGAGACGTACCACTGGTCTGTCAGCCAGGGCTCGATCACGGTGCCGGAACGGTCGCCGCGTGGGACCTTTAGCGCGTGGTCGTCGATCTTTTCCAGCAGGCTCATGGCCTCGAACTCGGCGACGATGGCCTTACGCGCATCGAAGCGATCCATGTGCGCGTAGCCATCCGGCAGAGACGCGTCGATTCGGTCGTTTGGTGTGCCGTCGAGGTGGAACACCTGGGCGCGGGCGAGGACTGCTGCGTTCTCGTCGAAGATGTTGATCAGCGGCAGGTGGTGGCGCTTGCCAACTTCATAGTCGTTGAAGTCGTGAGCCGGGGTGATCTTCACGCAACCGGTGCCGAACTCTAGGTCGACGTAGTCGTCGGCGACGATAGGGATCAGGCGATTGACCAGCGGCAGCATGATGTGGCGGCCGATCAGGTCCTTGTAGCGCTCGTCCTCGGGATGTACCGCGACGGCCGCATCGCCGAGCATGGTTTCCGGGCGGGTGGTGGCGACCACCAGATAGTCCTTGCCATCGGCAGTGCGCGCGCCGTCAGCCAGCGGGTAGCGCAGATGCCAGAGATGACCCTTCTCGTCGTGGTTTTCCACTTCCAGGTCGGAAATGGCGGTGTGCAGCTTGGTGTCCCAGTTGACCAGGCGCTTGCCGCGATAGATCAGGCCGTCCTCGTGCAGGCGCACGAAGGCTTCCTTGACCGCTTCGGACAAGCCCTCGTCCATGGTGAAGCGTTCGCGCGACCAGTCCACCGAGGAGCCCAGGCGGCGAATCTGCCGGGTAATGTTGCCACCGGACTCGTGCTTCCACTCCCAGACCTTCTCGAGAAACTTGGCGCGGCCCAGGTCGTGGCGGTTGACGCCTTGGGCGCCCAGCTGGCGTTCGACCACCATCTGCGTAGCGATGCCCGCGTGGTCGGTGCCCGGCTGCCACAGGGTGTTGCGGCCCTGCATGCGGCGGAAGCGGATCAGCGCGTCCATGATGGCGTTGTTGAAGCCATGGCCCATGTGCAGGCTGCCGGTGACGTTCGGCGGCGGGATCATGATGGTGTAGGGCTCGCCCGAACCCTGGGGTGCGAAATAGTTGTTCGATTCCCAGGTCTGGTACCAGGAAGTCTCGATGGCGTGGGGCTGGTAGGTCTTGTCCATTCGGCGGGACCCTTAGAACGGCTGGTCGGAAAAACCGGAGAGTATAAAGGTAAGTACGCGAGCGGCAGAACCGCAATGGCGCTTTTATCGCGCCACGATCGAGGTGACAGCTGGTCTGGGCTGGATTGGAAGGGTGCTATCGAAAAGCGACCTGAGTTGTCGTATCGGCAGCTCAGGGGCGGTGGGTCTTGATCAGTTGCTCGGCTCGAGCTTCCAGTCGATGTCGCAGCTCGGCTTCGATCTGCGGAACGAAGTCGTCGATCACTTCTTGCAAGATCAATTGCGCGGCGGTGCGCAACTCGAGATCGAGATGACGCTCGGCCAAGGTACGAAACGCCGTACGGACGGCGGGTTCGCGGGGCTCCGGCTCTGGCTGGCTTGTTGCGGAAGCTGCGGGTTGGACGATTTCCGAGAGCACAGGAATGCTGTCCGGATCCAGCGTCTCGCTCAACGCGGGCGGGTCCTGATCTCCTAGCAGCGCACGGATGGACTCCAGGTCGTCGAGTAGATGGGTGGGTTTCGGCGTTTGCGTCATGTACGGTGGTTTCCGGAGATTAAGCGTCCAGATGATCGTGGCGCTCGTTAAACGGGATGAGCCCGATGCCTATCGTTGTTGACTCGTCGATAAGGCGATGAGTTCGCCGAACCCAGCGGCACTGGCGCTACAGTTCGACTCGCTTCGGTTCATAGCCACATTGCCGATAGAGGCGGAAATTGTCCCGGCAAAGGTTTAGTAGCTCCGGTTGCTGGTTGACGATCTCGATCACGCGGCTGAACTGATCGGCATGTGGCGATAGCGTTGGCGCCAGATTGATCAGCAGACCTTGCGCAGTGGCGGGCGGTTGCTCCGTACCGATCACCACCGGCGCATGCGGATCGTCCTCATGCAGCTCGTGCGGTATGAAGCGTTCGGCGCGAAAGCTCCAGAGCAACTCGTCCAGCTCGCCGCACTGCTGGCTGTCGTCGCAACGAATGAATACCGGCATTCCGTGCTGCCAGCCCTTGCTCGCCAGCAGGCAGGCCGCCCTGGCACGGCCTGCCGGTTCGCTATCGGGCAACACGTAGAACTCGACCCGTGTCATGTCCGGTTCCCGCTCGCCTGTCTCATGCCTGCTCGACTCGATCCAAGAGGTACTGGGTCAGCAGGGGCACAGGACGGCCGCTGGCGCCTTTTTCCTTGCCGCCACTGATCCAGGCGGTGCCGGCGACGTCCAGGTGCGCCCAGGGATAAGCCTTGGTGAAGCGCGAGAGGAAGCAGGCGGCGGTGATCGTGCCGGCCTTGGGGCCACCAATGTTGGCGATGTCGGCGAACGGGCTGTCCAGTTGCTCCTGGTATTCGTCGAACAGCGGCAGTTGCCAGGCGCGGTCATCGGCTTTCTGGCCGGCGCCCAGCACCTGCTGCAGCAGCGCGTCGTCATTGCCCAGCAGGCCCGAAGTATTGCTGCCCAGGGCAACGATGCAGGCGCCGGTCAGCGTGGCGACGTCGATCACGGCGCGCGGCTTGAAACGCTCGGCATAGGTCAGCGTGTCGCAAAGCACCAGGCGACCTTCGGCGTCGGTGTTGAGAATCTCGACGGTCTGGCCGCTCATGGTAGTGACGATGTCGCCCGGACGCGTGGCCTTGCCGCTCGGCATGTTCTCCGCGCAAGCCAGCAGGCCGACCAGATTGATAGGCAGCTGCAGTTCCAATGCCGCGCGGAAGGTGCCGAGCACGCTGGCCGCGCCGCACATGTCGTATTTCATTTCGTCCATGCCCAGGCCGGGCTTGAGGCTAATGCCGCCGGTATCGAAGGTAATGCCCTTGCCGACGAGCGCGTAGGGCTGCTCGCCTTTCTTGCCACCGTTGTACTGCATGACCACGATGCAGCCTGGCTGGTCGCTGCCCTGGGACACGGCGAGGAAGGCGCCGGCACCGAGTTCGCGCAGCTTGTTCTCGTCCAGCACTTCGACTTTAAGCCCCTTGAATGCCTTGCCAAGCTGCCTGGCCTGTTCGGCCATATAGCTGGGGTGGCATATGTTCGGCGGCAGGTTGCCCAGGTCGCGGGCGAAGCTCATTCCGGCGGCGATTGCGGTGGCGTGGCGTGCGGCTTGCTCGGTCTGAGTCTGGCTTGCCTTGTCGGCGAGCAGGGTGATCTTGTCGAGCGCCGGTGCGTCGCTCTTTTTGCTCTTGAACTGATCGAATCGGTACTGACCGTCCGCCAGCACTTCGACCAGCATGCGGGTGCATGCATAGATATCACGGTCCTTGACCTGAACATCCTGCACGGCAAAGGTCGCATCACTGCCACCAAGGTTCTTGAGGGCGCCAAGTGCGGCGCTGGCGGTTTTGCGCCATTGGCGGGCGTCTAGTTGGTCCGCCTTGCCGATGCCAACCAGCAATACGCGCTCGGCCTTGAGGCCCGGTACGCTGTGGAGTAGCAGGGTCTGGCCCGGTTTGCCTTGCAGGTCGCCGCGCTTGAGTACGGTGCTGACGGTTCCGCCGCTGGCCTGGTCCACGCTCTGCGCAGTAGCCCCGAAGAGTTGCCCCTCGGCAACTGGCAGAACCAGGGTGGCTGTTTTGGCCGCAGCGGCTTTGGTTGTTTTTACAACGAATTCCATGGCGTCGAGTCCCCAAGACAAAGAGTCGGGTTTGCAGGATAATGCCGGGCCTATTTTCCGGTGGTTCGTCCACCGGGGCGTTGAGAGTGCTGCGTGAATCCAACGTCCTGTTGCGGGCGGACCGGCTGTTGGCGGCTAGTTTGAGCGTAGCCGCCGGAGCCTGACAACCCTGGAGTGTCCGGTTTGATCGTCTTTCGTTACCTGTCCCGTGAGCTTCTGGTCACCTTGAGCGCCGTCAGCGCCGTACTGCTGGTGATCATCATGAGTGGACGCTTCATCAAATACCTGGCGCAGGCTGCGCAGGGGCTTCTCGATCCGGGCGTGCTGCTGATGATCATGGGGTTCCGCCTGCCCGGGTTCCTGCAACTGATTCTGCCGCTGGGCCTGTTTCTCGGCATCCTGCTTGCCTATGGCCGGCTCTATCTCGATAGCGAGATGACCGTCCTCTCCGCCACCGGCATGAGTCAGCGTCGCCTGCTGGTATACAGCCTGGCGCCGGCCGCGCTGATCGCCGCGCTGGTTGGCTGGCTGAGCCTCGGCCTGGCCCCGCAAGGGGTCGCCGAAGTCGATCGAATTCTCAATGAGCAGGATTCGCTGACCGAGTTCGACACGCTGGTGCCTGGGCGTTTTCAGACCCTGCGAGACGGTACCCGAGTGACCTATACCCGCGAGCTGACCGACGATCGCACGGAGCTGGCGGGCGTTTTCATCTCCGAAACCAACTTGTCCGAGGCGACCGGTGAAAAGCGCGGGCTATCCGTACTGGTGGCGGAGCGTGGCCGGCAGGAGATCCAGCCCGATGGAAGCCGTTACCTGATTCTGGAAAACGGTTACCGCTACGACGGTAATCCAGGGCAGGCCAATTACCGCGCGATCCAGTACGACACTTACGGCGTGCTGCTGCCCAAGCCGGAGGTCAGCGTCGAGCTGAGTGAGCGCGAGGCAATGCCTACCAGCGAATTGCTCGGCAGCGACGACATTCGCTTGCAGTCCGAGCTGCAATGGCGTCTGTCGCTGCCGTTGCTGGTCTTCATCGTGACCCTGCTTGCGGTGCCGCTGTCGAAGGTGAATCCGCGTCAGGGGCGCTTTCTCAAGCTGCTGCCTGCGATTCTCCTGTACATGACCTATCTGGCGCTGCTGATCGCTGCGCGTGGTTCCCTTGATAAGGGACGGATCCCCGTTGCATTGGGGCTCTGGTGGGTACATGCAATCTTCTTTGCGATAGGAATGTTGATGCTTTACTGGGAACCGCTGAGGCTCGCCATCAGCAAGCGTCGGAGCAGGTCGGGGGTCGCTCATGCGTAAACTCGATCGGTATATCGGCAGCCATGTATTGCTGGCGATTCTCACGGTGCTCGGCATTATCGTCGGGCTGGCGTTGCTGTTCGCTTTCATCGACGAGCTGGGGGATGTAAAGGGGAGTTACGGCACGTTGAATGCCGCTGTTTACGTCCTGCTCACAACGCCGTCGCGAATCTACGAAATGCTGCCAATGGCGGCACTGATCGGTTGTCTCATCGGCCTCGGTACGCTTGCCAGCAGCAGCGAGCTGACCATCATGCGTGCCGCTGGCGTATCGCTCGGGCGTATCGTAGTTGCCGTGATGAAGCCGATGCTGCTGCTGATGCTAGTAGGTATTCTGATTGGCGAATATTTGGCGCCGTGGAGCGAGAATATTGCTCAGGCCAACCGGGCGGCGGCGCAGGGGGCAGGTGAGGCGCAAAGCAGCAAGCGCGGGCTCTGGCATCGTCAGGGCGACGAATTCGTACACATCAATGCGGTGCAGCCAAGCGGTCTGCTGCTGGGTGTCACGCGCTACCGCTTCGATGAGCAGCGGCAGCTTCTCTCGGCAAGTTTTGCCCGCCGGGCGCGCTACGATGGCGATCATTGGCAGCTCAGCGACGTCGCTACCACGCATTTCCGCGGCGATCATACCGAGGTGGTCAAAGCCGCCGAGGAGCGTTGGGACGTGCTATTGACGCCGCAGCTGGTCGGTACCGTGGTCATGGAGCCTGATGCCCTGTCCGTCACCGGCTTGTGGCGCTATATCCACTACCTCGGCGACCAAGGGCTGAATAATGGGCGCTACTGGTTGGCGTTCTGGACCAAGGTGCTGCAGCCAGTGGTGACGGTGGCGCTGGTGCTGCTGGCCATCTCGTTCATCTTCGGGCCGTTGCGCTCGGTGACTCTCGGGCAGCGCATCTTCACCGGTGTGATCGTCGGCTTCGTGTTCCGCATTCTGCAGGACCTGCTAGGCCCGGCGAGCCAGGTGTTCGGCTTCTCGCCGCTGCTGGCGGTGGCGGTGCCCGCAGGCATCTGTGCGCTAGCGGGCGTTTGGTTGTTGCGGCGGGCGGGCTAATAAAGCTTCAAGCTGCAAGAGCGCTCGACTAGGCGGCGAGAGCAGTTGCGAGCTCGAAGCTATTTCTTATGAATATTCTTCGGTAGCTGAACGACTTGGCTTTCCGAATAGATGTCATGCCAGGTGCGGTGCTGCTTGTCCCAGAGCATCCACCAATAGCCCAGCCCCAGCGCCAGCAGGGACATGATTGCAATCAGAAAGCGCAGCAGCGCTTGCCACAGGTCGATGGCGCTGCCGTCGGCGTTCTGAATGCGCACGCCCCAGACCTGCATGCCAAGCGTCTGGCCATTGTGGGTCCAGAACTTGGCGAAAAAGCCGAACAGGCTGAACAGCAGCAGCGTGGACAGGATCGGATCGATGTCCAGGCCGCCAGCTTCTGCCAATGCCTGCAGGCCTTCGCTGCCGTAAATCAGGCGCAGCACGCCCTGCTGGTAGAGCAGCGTGACCACCATCATCAGTGCGATGGAAAGAAACGAATCGTAGAAGATTGCGGCGAGCCGGCGAAATAGGCCGGCTGCAGGAAACTGGCCCTGCGGGTTGAGCAGATGGTTGCGCATGGGTGTCTCGCTAAAAATGGCAGTGCGCATTCTACGGAATCGCGCGCATAAAAAAGCCCCTGATGTTGCCATCAGGGGCTTTTCGGAGCGAGGGCTTATTCCTGGATTTGAACCTGGTCAGCCTGCATGCCCTTTTGACCTTGCACAGCGATGAAGCTGACTTTCTGGCCTTCTTTCAGGCTCTTGAAGCCGTTGCCTTCGATCGCGCGGAAGTGCACGAACAGATCCGGACCGCTCTCGGGAGTGATGAAACCAAAACCTTTCTCGTCGTTAAACCACTTGACGGTACCGTTCTGACGATTCGACATGTCTTTGTATCCTTGAAACTCAATAGTAGAAGCGCCCCTGCGTAGGGCAGGAAGCGGAGACTGGTTGCAAGGAGTAAAGAGTCGAACGGGATGTAGCGGATCTGAAGATCTACTGCACCAGGTCACGATTCAACGGCGACCCATGCAAACACAGTGGGCACACTCTACGATAACTCGCCGGCCAATGCCAAGCCCTCGGAGTCATAGAGTTTGCCCACTACAGACGGCGCCATTTCGGCGCGCTTTAGCGTTGCTTGCGTTCTTTATGATGTCGCCATGGAGCGAGATGCGCTGCGCCGTTACGAAGCTCTCGATGAGCGCTTCAGAGCGTGCTGCGATATAGCCCGATAAAGCATGTCGCGCTTGCTGATGCGCGTGGCGCATCGATACTGCTGGGGCGATGCCGCTACTGCTGCGCGGTTCCCCTGTTCCAAAGGCGATCGGTTGCCTGTGGCTTCTGATTCATGGTGCCTCGAGAGAGACTCGAACTCTCACGTTGTTACCAACGGCGGATTTTGAATCCGCTGCGTCTACCGATTCCGCCATCGAGGCACAGTGGCGGCGCAGTATAGGGATGCAATGCGAGTCGGTCAATCGTCTGGCGTGGTCAGATTGAGGCGTTTCCGCTAAGCTTTGCGCCCCCAAAGCCTCGTGCTGATCATTTTCAATGCAAGTTTCCGATTTCTCCTTTCAGCTCCCCGATTCGCTGATTGCTCGCCACCCGCTGGCCGAGCGCCGGGCCAGCCGGCTGCTGGTGCTCGATGGAATGACCGGGCGGCTGGAGCATCGTGGGTTCGCCGAGCTGCTCGACTACCTGTTGCCTGGCGATCTGATGGTTTTCAACGACACGCGGGTGATTCCGGCGCGTCTGTTCGGCC
>Ga0163223_100348_pt1 | contig 15535 bp, 10 predicted proteins | sample MSEWel2016_02_17_2_FD_113147 | JGI IMG/M metagenome (GOLD analysis project Ga0163223, IMG submission 113147) | Subsurface microbial communities from deep shales in West Virginia, USA - MSEEL Well Study Marcellus 5H_2016_02_17 ...
TTTGCGGACATCCTCATAAATGCCGTTGATCGTGTCGTAGCGCTGTTTGTCGTCCATCAAAAACAGGTTGTCCTTCACGATGGCATTCAAAACCGTGGTGGTCAGCTGGCGGCTGTCATCCAGAATCAGGTCAAAGGACTGCACAATGGCCTCCGCCTGCCTCGGAGTGAAGTTCCCGTCCTTCACCAGCAGGGGAAGCTTTTCGGTATACACCTGGATAATCTTGTCCAGCATGTCTTTGGTCTGCTTCACCCGCTTGTAGTCCTTGATCAGGGAAGAGACTTTTTGCAGGCTTTCCAGCATCTGCTGATCAATGCCCAGCAGCTCACCAGTCAGCCCCTTGATGTCCCCGTTCAGGACTTTGATCAGGATATTGTACCAGTTGATTTCCGAGAGGATTCCCTTTTCCTGTTCCCAGAGGGCCTCGCGCTGGATTCCGGCACCCACATCGGTTACCGGAGCCTGGGCATGTGCGTTGGTATGGCTCAGACAGGAGATCAGCATGATCGCTGCGAGCGTTACATACATGGATTTTGTGTTGCTGTTGAAGTTCATGTCAAATGGATTTTAAGGTTTCTAAAAAGGATGTGCAGGAGCCACCGGAAAGCGTTTTCAGGATCCTTTCCTTTTCGCTTTGCTCGGAGGTATAGCAGTAGTATTCCGGGCGGCCTACTTCCAGGGCATAAACCTGTGAGTAGCTGCCCAGCCCGATAAAGACTTCCTTGAGCTTGCGCCCCGCAGGCAGGTTCCGGTTAATGGACAGGATTTGCTCTTTCTGGAACTCCGACAGGCCCAGGGTTTCACTGATGCTGTCGAACTTGTTTCGGAATTTGCTCATGTCAAGCAGGATCCGGGTATCAGCATTGTTGATCACTGCATCGCGAATCACCGGGGAGGAGATCACATCATCCACTTCCTGGGTGACCACCATCGCCTCCCCGAAAAACTTCCGGATGGTTTTAAAGAAATACTTGATGTAACCGGCCATTTGCGGGGTGGCAATAGCTTTCCAGGCTTCTTCGATGCAGATGACCTTGCGCACGCCTTTCAGCCGCCTCATCTTTTGCAGGAATATATCGATGATAATCAGGGTGGCCACCGGAAAGATCACCGCATGGTCCTTGATGACATCCAGTTCGAAAACCAGGAACGGACAGCGGAAAAACTCATCGGTATTCATCTGCCGGTTCAACAGGTAGTCGTATTCGCCTCCCCGGTAGTATTTCGAGAGGATAAAGAAAAACTCGTTGGCATTGAACTGGATGGATTGCTCTTTGACCAACTGCGGGATATAGGCCCGGCAAAATGCGTAGTAGCCGTTAAAAGAGCGTTCAACTGTTTCTTCCGACTCAAAAAAGGCCGTGACCGAATGGGCAATCACATCTTTCTCCATTTCCGACAGGGTTTCCTTGTAAATCGTGTAGATCACCGACAGGATCGTCTGTTTGCGCTCAAGATCCGGTTCGCCTTCCACCAGGAACGGGTTAAACGAGATCGGGGTTTCCGGGGTGAATTCCACCATCATGGCTCCGCCCTGGGCTTTAAGCCGTTCATCCAAATAGCGGGTCAGCAACTCGTAGCTGCGTCCCACATCCAGCAAAACAATGTGGCAGTTTTCACTTTCGGCATATTGCCGCAGCAGGTGGTTGGTGAAAAACGACTTCCCGGAGCCTGATCCGCCAATGATGATCTTGTTGCGGTTATGGATCAGGTGGCGCTGCATGGGATCATCCGAGATATCGATTTGCACCGGGCAGCCTTCCAGCCGGTCGGACAGGCGGATGGTAAAATCCGAAGTGCTGTTTTGAATTTCCCCTTCAAAACCGGTCATGCAGCAGGCCTGCGGCACCTGGGTAATGAACAGTTCCGTTTCAGGCACCTGGGTGGAATAAGGCACACAGGCAAAAAACAACATGGGCAAATCATGGCTGTGCCGGTACGGAAAACAGTTCATCAGGGAAAAAGCGGAAGCCGCTTCGCTTTTGTGCTGTTTCAGATCGTTCAGCGACGCATCAAACAGCATCACGTTGAAATGGGTTTTCACGATCTTTTCTCCTGAAGCTTGCGCCTGATCCAAAAAGGATTCGATCAGCCCGGCATTGACCTTGTTTTCAGAAGAGAACTTCGACAGACTATAGATTTTTTTGTAGCTGCTTTCCAGGGATGCTTTGATCTCCTGTTGCTCCGGCAGGTAGATAAACTGGTTGGTGATGTGTGAAAACGGCAGGTGAAAGCTGACCGGGTACACCATCGACACGGGCAGCCCCGTTTGCGGATGGTCGGTCCAGGGGCGAAGTTCACCCGGAATATGGGAATAGTCGCTCAAACTCAGGATTTCCACAAACTGGTCCATCACCTTCAGCCGGTCGCGGAAATCAATGCCACCCAGTACCGGGTGGTGACCCTGAAAGTTCAGGCTCAAAAAGCGCTCGATCAGGCCCAGGTGTTTTTCATCTCCGGTGGCTTCAGTGCCGGTCAGTGGCTGACAACCAATCCCGTTTTGGGTAAAAACAGCCGTCAGGTTGCTTTTCAGTTCCGTGATCCTGTCAAAGCGCAGGTTTTCCAGCTTGCGCTCGCGGCGCGACAAGATCAGGGCCGACTCCAGGTAGTTTTTCAAAAGGCCCCGGTTCAGCAGGCTGACATACAGAAAACATTCGTGGCTCAGGGACTGGCGGCCTTCAAAGTGTTTCAGGTAGCTGGCATCCAGGCTCGCGGGATGTCCTTTTTCATTGGCGATGTACTGTTTTTTCCCGTCAAATTTCTGAACCAAAAACAAGTCCTGCTTGTGCACCAGACTCCCGGAGGGTAACAGGTTAATCACCCGCTGGAAAGTATCGTGCAGCATGTACAGCTTTTCGCGGCTACAAGACAGTACTTCGGGAAGCTTCAGCCGGAATCCGATGGTCAGGTCCAGGTTGTTGGATAGCTGGATGTCCCCGTTAAATCCCAGTATGGGCAGTGTATTCTCAAGCTTTCTGATTCTCATAGTTGTTCTGTTTTGGGAAATTGTCCCGAGTGATTGATCCGGCGTTTGCAACTGATAAACTGCGGGAGTTTGCGGGCCGTCCGTTTTTTGTCCCAGCCTTCCGGGCCGTATTTCCGTTGGATGGTATTCAGCCGGTAGAGGTAGGCAAAGAATGCCGGCACGATCAGGATGATTGCCGGGAAAACCCCCAGGAAGATATACAGCCCGGAGAATCCGAAAAAGGCAGCCAGGATTCCGTAGAGCGCCCGGAAAACCAAAGGGCCCGAAAGCCCTTTGATATACAACCGGGTATCGACTTTTTTGACCGAATAGCTTTCCATCAGGCAAAAAAGGATTTGATGACAACGCCCACCAGGATCAGGAACAAACAGGCGCCAAACCAGCCCATGATAGCTTTCTGGGTATCCTGGTCACCGCTTTGCCATTTGATGTACACCCGGACACCACCAATCAGCCCGACGACAGCGCCAATGGCAATAATCAGGTTGGAGACCGGGTCCACGTAAGAGCTTACTTCGGCGGTGGCCTGGTCAATCCCGGCAGAGGATTGGGCCAAAGCACTGGAAGCCCAAAAGAAGACGGCAGCAGCAACCGCGGCCGCTTTGGAAAAGAATTGTTGAATCTTTGTTTTCATAGCTTAATAAATTGAAGGGTTATTATTGATACTGGACTTGTTCAAGGATTGCAGGAAGTTGGGGATCGTTCGGATGGGCAAAGCGGTCGATGGCATAGCCTTCATCCAGGCCGGTTTCCTCGTAAAAGGATACAGGCAATGGAAGAGCCGTTTCCTGGGGAAACGGGATTAGCTCTGACGGAAAATCCCATGAGCAAACGGCAATGGGCTTGAAATCTTCCTTAGCAAAGCTGCTCGCCTGATCCTCTTCAAAAAGGGTATTTCGGGTAAGATCTGACTGGTGGACAATTGCCATCAGGATCACCCACAGGTACCAGAGTCCAAGAAAAATCAGGATAAAAGTGCCAAACTGTCCCCAGCTGATTTGATCGATTCCAAACATTTTCTGTGTGTTTTATGGGTTACTACTCCGGTGAAAATTGAAAGCGGCAAAATCGCTTTTTTCAAATCACCGGAACAAAGTTTGGAAAGTGGGAATTAACTTGTTGTACAGTTCTTGTCAGGTGGGGTGTTTTATATGGTTAAGCAGAGAATGGGGTGCGGTTTCGTTCCAGTTCCTCCGGGATAGGATAAAAACGGTAAAATGCCACCCGAACTGAATCGATGTTCACAACGGCTGGCTTGCCATTCCGTTCTTATTTATATTCCTAGCAACTTGCCAGAGGATGTCACCAAGTAACCAGACGAACTCAGCCACCTGCCAGATGACGTTGCCGAACAGCTAGACGAGCTCAGCTACCTTCCAGACGATGTCGCTGAACAGCTAGACGAACTCGGTGAGGAGCCAGACGATGTCTCCAACTGTCAAGGAGTCAGTCGCGAAGAGCCAGACGAACTCAGCGACTGACACGGAGTCAGTCCGGAGGAGCCAGAAGAACTCGCCGACCCTCCAGACGAAGTCGGCGGGGCGCTAGATTGATTTGCCCTTTATCCCGACGCACTTTGCACGGATGTAAAACAGTGATCATTCTACTCAGTGTCCTCGTTCTTTTTATTATATTTACAGCTATGACAAAATTACTAACCTAATGAACGCTATTTCTAATAATCCATTCCGAATTCTTGGATTAGAGCCAACTGATGATGAAACAATTATTTCTGGACGCGTTTCTGAAATCTTAAGACTTTTAACAAATGGAGAGGAAGTCTCTTTTCCGATTGATGAGTTTTATAAGAAGATTTTGGTTGATCCATATAATATCCAATATTATAATAGTTTATCAACCAATGAAGGAGAACCCATCCCTACTCGAAATATTGAAACGGTAAAAATCGCACAAGAAAAATTAAAAGATCCGACAAAGAGAAAGTACTATACGCTTTTTTCATTTAATCTCGATCAAATAGGTAATAACCTTTTCTCTATAGATCAATTTGTCGAATATTTGGAAAATGATTTAAATTTAAAAGAAGGTAGAATAAATAGATTCTGGTATTCTTGGAATACTATCTTATTGAATGATTTTTCGGAAGAAGCTAATCTCAATTATACTATTGAGAAGGATTATAATAAACTCACAATTAAAAATTTAACCTCACATGGAAATTACCTAAAATCTAAATGTAGCTATGAAATAAAAGAGGAGTCTAATTTTAGCTTTGAATATGACTGTGAATGGAAAGAAGGAATAGATAATAAAGGATACGAACTGTTTTGGGGAAAATCCGAAAATAAGGAGAGTTGCTATAAATTTGGGCTTTCCGCAAATGGATATTTCTATATTGGCGATAGGGATGATGGCAAAATATTGGAAGACGAAAATGATTTTGTCGGGTGGAAATATTCAAACGCTGTAATAAAGTATGGTAAAAACCATATGGAAGTTAGACGAAACAAAAATTGTCTTGAGTTCTATATCAATAATGAATTAGTACATAAAACCACCTCCTATAAAAAGTTCTATGGCAAGTATTTCGGTTTTATAGTATTTGACAAACAAACGGTAGTTTTCTCCGATTTGAAGATAAATAGTTACAAAGAAGATATTGATTATGCGTCTGATTTGATAATTAGCACCTCGAATTTTGAAAACGTCAAAAGTCTTGCACTTCTCTTTTTCTTTAAATCCTATCTTAGTTTTAATCAACCATTGACTTATGCAAGTAGTGAATCTAAGATAAAAAATGAGGGATATGCTCCATCTAATTTGCATTTGTCTTTGGATAAAGCCTTGATTCTATTTGGAAAACTATTCCAAGAGAAAATACTTTTATCATCCGGATTTTTCGATGAAAATATTGAAGTTGAAAATTATTGGGAAGATTTAGCACAACTGTTTTTTGACGATTTGGGACTAATTCTTGACCTCGCATTCGACAAGGATAGAGAGATCAAAGGAATACAATTTGAGGAAAGATTTGAGGATACTTCTCTAAGAAAAATTAAAAATGAATATTCATTAGCAAATTTGGAAATAAATTATTTAAGCTGGAAAACAAAATTGCTGCAATTCCCGCGAACAACAGATAATGACAACTATTTATTTGATATTGAACTTTTCAGACAATCCAACATAAGCAAATCTCATTTCACAAGTTCAATCAATAATCCCTTTCGGATATTAGGTTTGAAGTTCGATGCCACTGATAAAGAAATTGCAAAAAGAGTTTCTGACCTTTTAGTGTATGCCGAAATGGGTAAAAACCCAAAATACGAAACTGACTTATTTTTTGGGAAAATTAAAAGAACGATAGAAAACATAAGAGAAGCCGCACGGAAACTTGAAAACCCTAACCAAAAGCTTTACTACACATTACTATGGTTTATTGAATTAAATGAATTCGACAAACCTTTTTTGAATTATTTAAGAGTTTTGGATAAGGGTGAAGATACCAGAGAATTCAAGAGAAATTTTGTATCACAGGCCGCAAAGTTTGTAGACGGGAAAATAAATTATTTTGATGCTGCGAACAGTATTTACGAAGAGATGTTTGCGCGTGCCAACTTGGAAATTAGTACATATTTTAGTTCAACGTATGAATCAGAAATAATCAGCTTTTGTTTGCACGATGACATAATACCGTTAATTCCGTTAAACGTCGATTCACGAAAAATAGAAAATCAAATAGTCTTAAATTCAGATACTGATACAGGGTATTGGTTATTGAAAGATATTATTTTTGACTATACGGCTGACTATGAGATTGAATTTGACTGTGAGTGGTTAGATGGCGAGGATTATCAAAAGCTCTATTCTATCGTATTCGCAAAAGATATAGGGAATAATTATTATCGTTTTGGCATTTCTGCCAATGGGAATCTGTTTTTTGATGCAGTTGTTAATGGCAAACTTCAAAATTTATACGGCTGGCAGCGAGTTGACAATATAAATTTAAAATCAAAGAACCATCTAAAAATCGCTTATAACTCGGAAAGAAATGAATTTAGCCTCTATGTTAATAACAAACATTTTGCAGAAAAGTGGCGTTTCGGTGGAGTAAAGGCATTGAAAAATCCAATTAAAGGCAATTCAATTGGCGTTTCCGTTTTTGGAAAACAAAAAGTCGCTTTCTCTAATTTTAGAATTTCATATACTCATCGAATTGCAAAGGAAACTTCAAAAACAAGAATTAGGACATCAAACATTTCTTCCTTAATTAATCTTGTGGCTGCAAACTTGTGTGTTTGCAGTTTTATAGAAAAGGAGTTTTACTATAAAATTCCTGAGACAATTACGCTATTTGGTAAAATTATTAATAGCGAAGCCTTTCATTCTTTTGCGTCTAGAGTAGTTGGGGAACATACCAACATAGATATGAAAGCTTTAGAGAAGTATTTTATTGATGATATTTACAGTTTTACTATCCCTCAGATTGATAAAGAGGAAGGAGTTAAACTCAGTGCATTTCTTGATGCTTTTTATTCATTTTCAATTGTTAATCAGAACTATATTGTTCAGAAATTTATTGGCAGGCCTATTCTTGAAATTGAAGATGCAATTAAAAAGACAAAAAGGATCCTTAAAAACACTCCTTTGCAAGGATTAATTCTCGGATTCAGTTTACACAGTAACACAAATGAAGATTTAATTGTCGTCAGAAAGATCTTGTCCTATACCAATTATCAATATCGATTATTAGCAAACAATCTCTCCGACACTCTATTAGATTGCGCCATTATTTATTTTAATACCACTCAAGAAAATAGTGAGATCCAGCTAGCTGAAGGCAATCAAATTCTAGAACTTGTCAATCATGCAAATATGATTGCTTTAGATGGAAATACTAGAAAGAGAGTGGATGAAAACATGGTTTTCTTCAAAAAATGGGTCTCTGATGCTGAAAAGAAAATACAAGACAAATTTAAACGGGAGCAAAATACAAAATACCGCGAAAGTGAAAAGTTACGAAAACAAGAATTGGAGAGAAATAGGAATAATCTAGTTTATAATCAAACAGTTGATAGTCCAATAAGCAAGGTGACTATTGGTAAGCAAATCTTTCAAAAGCTTGTCAAAATTGTGCTTGCCTATTTTTGGCATATACTTTTTGCAAGTATTATGTTGTTTGCCGTATTTAGCTCTGAAAATATGAAAGACACATCATCCCATGATAATCAATTGGGTAAAACCAAATCTCCCCCCAATATAATCGAAAATTATTCTGTGCCGAAAGGAGGTGCAAAATGGGCTGGCAATAAATTGCGAAATGGAGATTCACCATATGATGGGTATTTCGGCAAAGGAGTATACGATCTTAATTCACAGTGTTATTTGACTTTCAAGAATGGAAATTCGACAGATGCTATCGTCTGTTTAGAAAATGCAACAACTGGCCGCACCATTCGAAACGAATATATACAAGCTGGTACAGATTTTCAAATGACAAATATTCCGGAAGGTGTTTACAAAGTCAAGTCGTTTTATGGAAATGACTGGAATCCTGAAAAGGCATTGAACCAAGGGACAATAAAGGGTGCTTTTGACACTGATTTAGGTTTCAGTGTTTCCGATAATTCTGGTGATTTGATTCACCTGAATATTACTGAAACCAATGAAGGGATACGATATTCAACAGGAGAAATAACACTTTACACCGTTAGCAATGGTAATATGGACCAACGAAATATTAATAGCGATGAATTCTTTAAGTAACTCCGGTCGCGTGATACTGCCGGTAGAAGAAAGCTCAAATTACCTGTTTCATTACACTAATGAGATGGATCATTTGGTTAGTATTATGAATGACTATTTTAAGCCATTCTTTTGTGTGGAATCCATCGAATTCCTGGGCTTCCCAAAATCGATTATTAATGAAATGGTTTGTCCGGTGGTGTGTTTTTGTGATTTGCCTTTAAGTCGCCAAAAGGAACACAAAAGTAAATTTGGTGATTATGGAATTGCTATGAAGAAAGAATGGGGAAAAGAAAAACTTTTGACACCAGTAGTCTATTCTCATCCAAGAAGTATGACTGCTGTAAGTTTGAGAATTTTAATTGATATGGCGAATCTACTTCAAGAAAAATTGACCGAAGAAGAATTTGGTAAGTTTCGTAATGCAGTTTCCATATTAATAATGTATCATAAGGCTTATGAAGGAAAACAGTACATTAAAAAAGATAAAATGTTTGCTGATAAAACTACAAGGTTTTATGATGAGCGAGAATGGAGATACCTTCCTCTTGAAGTAGATGGACTTAAATGGAATTTGGATATAACTGAACATCAGAATGATGATGCTTTACCTAAAGAAAACGAAATAATACAGAGAAATAATAAGTTAAAGTTTAATTTGAATGATATTGAATTTTTGTTCTTAAAAGAAGAATCTGAAATTGAACCATTTTTATCCCAAATGAGACCGAGATATTCAGAAGAAGAGATCGATCTAATAAGAAAGAAAATTCAGCCATTTGAAAAAATAGCGTAAAATATATCCAACATGTTTACAGAATTTCCACCAAATCCAGAAACAACTAACTCATTGGCTTTTAAGGTAGCTGACGAGATTACACGTATGCGCCAGCGCATAGCATCAATGCCTTCAGATATCAACGGTATGTCACAACTTTCAAAATCACTCGACAGATTAGAGGGTGAGCTTAATATCTTGGAGTTCGAAATTCCCGTTCTGTTAAATAAGCCTTATGATGACGGCATGACTGTAAAAGCAAGGTTTATTCCTTCGGAAAGTATGAATACCGGAGAAAGGATTATTACGAAAATAATTAAACCACAAATTAATTTTAAAGGTCAACTTGTTCAGGTTGGAGAAGTTGAAGTAAGTACAGGCGATTAAAATCAAATATATGGCACGTCAGAAGATTGACTACGGTATTGATCTGGGTACAACGAATTCAGCTATTGCCCGGTTGGAAAATGGTGAAATAAAGATCATTAAAAGCAACGATGGTCAGATGGACACAACCCCTTCGGTTGTTCATATCAATAGGGCAAAAACCAATTTTATTGGGCTTAAAGCATTTAATCAAATTGATGCTGATGCAAAAAAAGCGTTAAAGGAATTTCAAAATAAGGGCATTGACTCCGGTTCAAATACTTTCTTTGAGTTCAAACGGACAATGGGCACAGATAAAAAATACCTGTGTCCTAACATTGGTAAAGAGTTTTTATCAGAGGAACTTTCAGCAGAAGTTTTAAAAAAGTTGAAGAGTTATGTTCTTGATGAAACAATTCAATCGGCAGTTATAACAGTACCTGCAAAGTTCAGGCAAAATCAATTAAATGCCACGCAAAAAGCAGCCGAATTAGCAGGGTTTGTTTATTGCGAATTATTACAGGAACCCATTGCTGCATCTATTGCTTACGGATTGGATGTTCAAAATATGAAAGGTTTTTGGTTGGTGTTCGATTTTGGCGGAGGAACCTTTGATGCTGCTTTAATGAAGGTTGACGATGGAATCATGAAGGTTGTTGATACCGAAGGCGACAACAATCTGGGAGGTAAGAATATTGATTATGCCATTGTTGATCATTTATTTATTCCGGAATTAAAGCAAAAATTCCAGTTGAATAACGTGATGAAAAATGATTTGGGACAACATCTTCTTCGCGATGTTCTCAAAAAATATGCAGAGGAAGCCAAAATAGAATTATCCTTAAATGAATCTGCATCACCTTATGCTGACGATCTGGGATTTGATGATGGAGGAAACGAGCTAATTCTTGAAATGGAAATCGGAATTGAACAATACGAAAAAGTTATCTCTCCAATTTTTCAACGAGCAATTGATATTTCTTTGAAACTCCTGGAACGAAATAATTTGCAAGGATCATTTCTGGAAACAATTCTTTTGGTTGGTGGTCCAACTTTTTCCCAGACACTTCGACGAATGTTGAAATTACAAATATGTTCCAACATCGAAACATCTATTGATCCAATGACAGCAGTAGCTAAGGGCGCAGCTCTCTTTGCAGCAACCAAGGACATTCCTCCAAATCAACAAAAAAGAGATACAGCGAAAGTTCAGCTTACACTTAAATATCCTGAAACAACAGTTGAAACCGAAGAAAAATTAGGGCTTTTGGTTAACAGAAATTACTCATCAAAATCCGTTTCTGGCAAAATATTCGCAGAAATATTACGAAATGACAATGCCTGGTCTTCGGGTAAAATTGAAATTGTTGACGATGCTGAAATATTCTCTTTACTTCTTAATCCCAGTAAATCAAATTGCTTTACGATAACCTTATTCGATGAAAAAGGAAACATGTTGCCCTGCGAGCCGTCTGAGTTTACAGTCATTCAAGGGTTAAAAGTTGCCAATGCCACGTTACCATATAATATTGGAATTGATCTGTTTGACCCGTCGATGGGCAAGATCGGAGTATATACTTTAAAGGGGTTGGAGAAAAACACTTCATTACCAGCGAAAGGGAAAGGTATTTTTAAAACACAAAAAGATATACGCCCGGGAAATCGGAACGATCAACTTAAAATTGAAATCTACGAATGCGGGTATAAAGAAGATGGCTCTAAAAAAATACTAAATGAACTTATTAACTTAGTCATCATTTCTGGTGAGGAGTTGCCTCAATTTCTACCTGCAAATAGCGATATTGAAATAGTTTTAGAAATTGACACATCGAGGCGAATAACATTTTCAGCATATTTCCCATATCTCGATGAAACTGTTGATTTGGAGGTTCCGGAACAACGACAGGCCGAGTTTAATGCCGACGAATTAAATACAGAAATAATTCGGGCGAAAGAATCATTATTTAATTTAGAAACAGATGCAATTCTTGTTGATTACAGTGAAATAGCAAAAATGGAATCTGAATTGAGTGAAATTGCGATTTTACTTGAAAATGGGAAAGGGGATTATAACACCAAAACTCAGGTAATGGAGCGATTAAGGGAAATATTTAAAAGAATTGATCAGATTAACGAAGAGAACGAATGGCCTACCATTGAAGATGAATTGAATTGGCTCCTCGAAAGGATGAAAAACAATAATCAGCGATATGGTAATGATAAAACTAAGAAACAAGCTGAACAATTTGAATTACAGGCAAAAGAAGTTAGTAGACAAATGAATATAAAAATCGCGAAGGAATTGATGGAACAAATCCGTTCCTTCAATTTTACTTTAGTTCGCGATGACATTGGATTCTGGATAAATTATATTAGAGATTTTGATAATAATTTTTCAACGCACGAATGGACAAGTACTTCACGTGCCAGAACATTATTGGATGACGCAAAACAAATTATATCTACAAACCCTTCAAAAATGAAAATTGAAGAAATTGTAAGGGAATTATTCACCTTAATACCAGAAAAAGAAAAAGCCGCAATTTCAGAAAATGATGATTCAACCTTAATGAGATGAGAAAATTACCAAATGGCATTTTATCAAAAGGAGAAGTAATTAACAGTACTTATGAAGTTCAGTTTTTCATTGGACAAGGCGCATTTGGCGAAGTCTACAGAGTAAAGCATAAATACTTGGGGTTGCAAGTGTTAAAGGTCTTTAAAGAAGAGTATTCTCAAAAAACCGATATTAAAACGTTGGTGCAGGAAGCCAAGATTCTGTCTGGTCTAACGCACAATAACATAGTGAGAGTTTTTGAAGCCAATGAATTCACTAAAAACAGTAAAGTTTATTATTTTATTACAATGGCTTTTGTCTCCGGCGAAACTCTTACACAACGTCTCTTTCGTCTATCAAAATTACCATTTGCTGAGGCATTATTAATTCAAGGCGATTTATTAAATGGCTTGAGTTTCCTGCATGGGCAAAATCCTTCAATAATCCATCGGGATATAAATACTGATAATTTACTGCTTTCGTATGACCATGATCAGATTGTTGGAAAATTGGCTGATTTTGGCCTCGCACAGTCGATAAATCCAATATCAGCCATCACAAATGCAGCAGGTCGATATCAATATTTTGCACCGGAATGTTTTTGGAATACCTATTTTCCATCCAGTGATGTGTTTTCATCTGGGCTAATTTTTTATAAAATGGTTACTGGAGTTCAACCTTGGTATTACGATTTTGAAAATACTGATCACGATGATTTTGAGCAAATGTCGAATGTGATTATTTCAGCCCGAAAAGGGGTACCTCGGAAACCATCCTACTACAATAAAGATTGTAGTAAACATTTTGACGCTATCATATTAAAAGCGATTTCGTTAAACCTTGAAGATAGGTATTTAAGCGCCGTCGAATTTTATTCTGCCTTGACTTCTCAGCCGGTTAATTCAGCTACAAATACACAAAAACAATCTGATTCAAATTCTCCAAAACCTAGTCATAAAATAAAGGAGAAGGGGAAAGGCTTTGATGCAATTGCTGGGATGACTGAACTAAAAGAAACTTTATACAATGACGTAATATTGCCTTTAAAAGAAAAAGAATTGTACGAGAAATATAAAGTATCAGTACCCAATGGCATGTTATTGTATGGGCCTCCGGGATGTGGCAAAACATTTATCGCAAGACAGTTTTCAGAAGAAATCAATTTCAATTTCGTTGAGCTAAAACCATCAGATTTAGCGAGTATATATGTTCATGGCACGCAGGAGAAAATTGGCCATATATTTAAGGAAGCGAGAGAAAAAGCACCAACCGTTATTTTTATAGATGAATTAGATGCCATTTTACCTAACAGGGAGGGGGATCTCGGTCATCATTATGCAGGTGAGGTAAACGAATTTCTTGCTCAAATGACCGAATGCAATAAAGATGGCATTTTCATTATAGCTGCAACAAACCGACCTGAGAAAATTGACCCCGCCATCCTGCGGACCGGTAGAATGGATAAGGTTGTTTATCTTGCGCCTCCTGATTATGAAGCGCGGCTTGCTATGTTTGAGCTATTTTTAGTCGAACGACCTGTTGATCAAGATATCGATCTAAAAAAACTTGCTGAATTGACGATGCATTATGTGTCAAGTGACATTAGTTTTTTAGTCAATGAAGCCTCACGCAATGCGTTAAAAGAGAGAACAAATATCACGCAAAAACACTTCGAAGAAACAATAGGCAAATTTCCACCCTCCATCTCCGAAAGACAGCTGAAAAAGTATGAAATTTTTAGTAGTAACCGGAATTTTGTCTAATCTGAGTTAGATGAACGCTTCTGTTACGGATAACTACGTTGAAAAGGGCACACCGGCAAAAACAGGATGCGTTTCTATTTTATTGCTGTTTGCTGTGAATTGACATATCTATGGTTTATGAAGTAGGAAACCCCTTTAAAATGGGTTTTGCTTGATTTTGGATGGTCAAAAACCATTACTTCAAAGAAAGAAAAAAGGCAAAAAAAGAAAGAAAGCCGGTTGGTCAGCCGGTCGGTGCAAAAGTGCAAGGCTGGCCCACCAATCCAAAAACAAAAATATTGAACAAGTCCGGTAAAAAACAATCGGGAAGGTGGGCCACTTGTCCTGGCCTTGCAGTTTGCCTGGTGCAAGCCCTGCGGGGAGACCGGCTAACTTGGCTTTCCTTTTTGTTTTGGCAGATTGGAAATCTCAAAGAACAATTTGTCGAGGCGGGCGGGCTCAGGCAAGTGTCGCCCGGGCGTGGAGCGAAGCGGAACAAACGGGGCGACTCTTGCCGTGGGGTGCAACCCGGCTTCGGAGTGAAGCCAAGCGAAAAAGCGACTGGTTTCGTGCGCGGTAGCGAACGGATAAAGGAAGCGGTTTCGCGAGGCTGAGCGATGGTGCCGGGGCACTGAAGAACCTTAAAAAAGCTATTGTACACCTTACAAAATCAGGGATAATACCTGATCAAACCGGAAAGTTGCCTGCGAAGGAACAGCGGACGGTTAGTTAGGCCCCTGGCCTGGTGCCGGAAGCGGAAACGAAGCAGGCGTCTTTCATTTTAATCGAGGCTTGTGAGCGCCATGGCGGAGCCAACTGCGCGAACAGGCCGCAGGATCACCTACCAAATCAAGTCAACAGCGTTTGTCTTTAACATCCTTATCAAAAGCCACCAGGTTAAACATTTCCCTCATCCGGGAGCGAATCCGGTTTCCATAAATCGATTCCAGCTCCGAGGCGGAAAGATTGGTCGTCAGATGAGTCAACATGCGTTTGGAAACAAACAAGTCGTAACGGGCCAGCAGGATTTCGGCCATTACGTTACACTCGTTCCCAAAGTGCTTGGGGGTTTGTTCCAATCCCAGGTCGTCAAAGCAATACACCTTGGGAACGGGCACTTGGCTATTTCGGTTCGTCTTGTGCCACCGATTTCGGAGTGGTTTGTGCCAGTGATTTCGGTTCAAACTGTGCCATTATCCCATAGAACGGGATAAGGTTTTTCGGTTCAAATTGTGCCACTCTGGGCTTCGGCTTTTCGCAGGGATCACCGGGGCGGGCAGGGCCGGGCCACTCACGGTTCGTTTTGTGCCACTTTGGGAGATCAAGCTAAAACTACTATATCGCGGATTTCTTTTTTAGCGATATGGCAAATAAACTTGATCCGATGGATTTAAAACAAA
>Ga0163223_100349_pt1 | contig 15476 bp, 11 predicted proteins | sample MSEWel2016_02_17_2_FD_113147 | JGI IMG/M metagenome (GOLD analysis project Ga0163223, IMG submission 113147) | Subsurface microbial communities from deep shales in West Virginia, USA - MSEEL Well Study Marcellus 5H_2016_02_17 ...
AAGGTTATTTACCTGTATGAGCGGGGGAGTCAGTTTGAACTGCTTAGTACCATTCCCAATACATTTATGTGGGTTTCCCCGATGCCCCAGGAAGTTTTGGATAAATATGGACTGGTTCAAATGCGGTGCGGTGCCTTTGCAAAGTATATGAAAGATATGATGATTTTTAAAGAGGATCATGTTCAGAAAAAATGCGAAAAAGAATTTCTGGACTTGCTAAGAGAAAAAACAAGAGACTATGGATGTTATTTTTAAAGATGCCAGGATAAAAAAAGCCACTGATGTGAATCGGTGGCTTTTTTTAAATGCAATGGTGAAGTTGGAAAAAGTTGGAAATGAACGTAATAAATTGCGGTTTCAAGCGATATATGACGCATTATATCAAATTTGATATGCTATATCAACTAAATGCATATGCGATGAGGACACGGTTTTCGTTGTAAAAGTAAAAAGATGGTGTTAGTATTAGCCCCAAGCGAAGAGAGAAATTTGCTAAAAACAGTAAAAATATAAAAAACTACACGTGTAATCGGTTGTAAGGCAAAAAAGAAGGCGGTGATTGTAAAAAAGCATGGATATTCTGGAGTGGCCATCCAAAATATGCATAGCAAACAAAGAGTGCTTGCAAAAAATTGTCAGCACATCAAGGTGACAGAAAATTTCAGATAAAGTGATGCTCGAAAAAGGATTATGGAAATTATTAGTGAAAATAAAACTTAATTGTGATAAATAAGGGGAAAAAAATGTTAGAAAAGAAAAAAGCAAAGACAGTGATCCAAAGACCAGATGTTGTCAACAACGTTGAGAGTCTTAACCATCGATTAGAAGAAGTGAAAGCTGCTCAACGATTATTTGCTACCTATACTCAGGAACAGGTGGATGCCATTTTTCTGGCGGCTGCCACAGCAGCAACTAAAAACCGGATCTATTTGGCTAAAATGGCATTTGAAGAAACAAAGATGGGTCTTGTCGAAGATAAGGTAATCAAAAATCACTTTGCTTCTGAGTATATCTATAATGCTTATAAAGATACTCAAACCTGTGGTGTATTGGAAGAATCGCAGGCCTTTGGAATTAAAACAATCATCGCACCACTGGGTGTTGTTGCAGCGGTTATACCGACAACCAATCCGACATCAACGGCGATTTTTAAATCACTCATTGCCCTAAAGACGCGCAACGGGATTATTTTTTCGCCCCATCCAGGAGCCCGGAATTGTACCATCGAAGCAGCCAGAATTGTTTTAGAGGCCGCCGTGGTTGCAGGAGCGCCAGAAGGTATTATCGCCTGGATCGATGAGCCATCGGTTGAACTGTCGATGGAAATTATGAAAGCGGCTGACGTGGTACTCGCTACCGGTGGACCGGGAATGGTAAAATCGGCTTATTCATCAGGGAAACCGGCTATTGGCGTTGGGAATGGCAATACACCTGCTATTATTGACAGTACAGCCGATGTGCTGATGGCCGTGAACTCAATTATTCTTTCCAAAACTTTTGATAACGGGACCATCTGTGCGTCAGAGCAATCGGTAGTCATTGATGCAAAAATCTATGAAAAATGTATTGTGGAGTTTAGAAAACGCGGGTGCTATCTTTTAGATGAAAACGAAAAAGATATGGTCAGAAAGATCATCCTTAATGCCGCGGGAAATATTAACGCTCAGATTGTTGGTCGCTCAGCCTATCAAATTGCTAAATTGGCAGGTTTTGAGTGTCCCGAGGATGCCAAAGTGCTCTTAGGTGAAGTGACCGAATTAGATGTGACCAAGGAACCTTTTGCTCACGAAAAATTATCACCAATTCTGGCGGTGTATAAGAGTGTTGATTTTGAAGATAGTGTCAATATTGCTGACAGACTTGTTGTTGATGGTGGGATTGGACATACATCGGTTTTATATGTTGACACAGTTAAGGCACCAGATAAGTTAAAAACGTTTGAAGAACGAATGAAAACAAGTCGGATCCTCGTGAATACACCCTCATCACATGGTGGGATTGGCGATCTCTACAACTTTAAACTACTGCCTTCCTTAACTCTGGGCTGTGGTAGCTGGGCCGGAAATTCTGTTTCTGGTAATGTTGGCGTCAAAGAATTGATGAATGTAAAAACAGTGGCTGAAAGGCGGGAAAATATGCTTTGGTTTAGAACCCCGGAAAAGGTTTATTTCAAAAAAGGATGCACAAGTGTAGCGCTGCAGGAATTACAATGTGTCTACAAACGAAAAAAGGCGTTTATTGTGACAGATGCATTTTTGTATAAAAGTGGCTTTACAAAAGATATCACCAGTCAATTGGAAGAAATGGGAATTTCACATTATACTTATTTTGATGTGACACCCGATCCGACCCTGGAATGTGCCAAAGCGGGCGCAGCAGCGATGGCCGCGTTTGAACCGGATGTGATTATTGCAATTGGTGGCGGTTCAGCCATGGATGCAGCGAAGATTATGTGGATAATGTATGAACATCCAGAGGCCGATTTTGCCGATCTGGCCATGCGTTTTATGGATATCAGAAAACGCGTCTATGGTTTTCCGGAAATGGGCAAAAAAGCCATCATGGTCTGTATTGCAACAACCGCCGGGACGGGATCGGAAGTAACCCCTTTTGCCATCATCACCGATGAGAAAACGCAGACAAAATATTCCATCGCTGATTATTCTTTATTGCCGACCATGGCAATCAGTGATGCGGATATGATGATGGATCAACCGAAAGGGCTGACGGCGACATCGGGAATTGACGTGTTGACCCATGCATTGGAATCCTATGTTTCAATGTTGGCAACGGACTATACCGAAGCATTGTCGTTAAGAGCGGCTAAGCTGGTATTTGACTATCTGCCCAGAGCCTATCAGTATGGTCGGGATGATGTTGAAGCCCGCGAAAAAATGGCCAACGCGTCAACAATTGCCGGGCTTGCTTTTGCCAATGCCTTCTTAGGGGTTTGTCACTCCATGGCGCATAAACTGGGTGCCCATCACCATGTCGCTCATGGCTTCGCCAATGCCTTGCTAATTACCGAAGTGATGAAATATAATGCCTCTGAGGCACCTAAAAAAATGGGCGCTTTTTCCCAATATCAGTATCCGAAAACGATGAAAAAATATGCAGAAATGGCATCATATCTCGGTCTTCCCGGTAAAAACGATCAGGAGAAGTTTGAAAGTCTAATTGCCAAAGTGGAAGAACTGAAAGCGTGCATTGGCGTTCCCAAATCGATTAAAGAATTTGGCGTCGATGAACAGGAATTCTTAAGTAACCTGGATTTAAAATGTGAAGAAGCATTTGATGATCAATGTACTGGTGCCAACGCTAGATATCCACTCATGAGCGAAATCAGGGAAATGTACCTGAATTCGTATTATGGCAAAGAATCCAAATGGTATTGATGACAGCGTCAATCTGTTAAGATAAAGTCAATATAAGTTTAGTCAAACCCCTATTGATACCCTCCAGGTTTTCCAAATGATCCTGGGGGGTTTTTATGATCGAATACCTCTTGCAGTCTTGACAAAGATATCAATAAAGGCTATACTCAGAAAAAACCTGTGATGGTGGAGTAAAGTCAGCGGCGCATTTAAAGCGAGTTAGGGGTGGTGGAAGCCTGATAAAAAGCGGACTGGCATAATGGGCACTTGAGGGTGTGAGGAAAGGGCAGCGCCTGAGTATTTCACAACGTTTCATCAGCGTTATCAGATGGCAGATGTGATGGCATTTGTTTAGTTAAGTGCGCAAACCGAAAGCGGTTTTGCGAATAAAGGTGGTACCGTGGGCTATTTTGACTCATCCTTTTATTGTAGCAATACAATAAGGATGAGTCTTTTTTTGTTTATAAGAAAGAGGGAGAAGCCATTGGAAACATTAAAAAATCTACAGGGATTTGTTAAGCGGCTGGAAGAAAAGAGTCCGTTTTATCAGCAGCGTTTTAAAAAAGCGGGGATTGTGGCGGCAGACATAAAAACCATGGCGGATTTTGAGAAGCTGCCCTTTACCGATAAAGGCGATTTGCGTAATGCTTATCCCCTGGGATTACAGGCGGTGCCGGATCGTGAAGTGGTACGGATTCATTCTTCGTCGGGAACCACTGGTCAGCCGGTGATCATTCCCTATACGGCTGGGGATGTGGCCGACTGGGCAGAAATGTTTGCCCGCTGTTATCGGTATGCCGGGATGACTGACGAGGATCGAATTCAAATTACCCCGGGTTACGGTCTCTGGACCGCCGGGATCGGATTTCAGGCCGGAGCGGAAAAAATGGGAGCCATGGCCATTCCGATGGGTCCGGGAAATACTCAGAAACAATTGCAGATGATGGTCGATTTAAAAACCACGGTGCTGGCGTCTACCTCATCTTATGCTCTGTTGCTGGCGGAAGAGGTCGCCAATCAGAAGCTGGGCGATCAAATCCATTTAAAACGGGGCGTTATCGGTTCGGAACGCTGGGGCGATAAGATGCGCAGCCGGATTGCAAAAGAGTTGGGAATTGAGCTTTTTGATATTTATGGACTTACCGAAATCTATGGTCCCGGGATTTCGATTGACTGCAGCCAACATGATGGGCTTCACTATTGGTCGGATTATCTGTATTTTGAAATTCTCGATCAGGACACCCTTAAACCGGCACCAATGGGAGCATATGGAGAATTGGTAATTACCACTTTCCGGAAGGAAGGGGCACCACTGCTGCGCTACCGAACTCATGACATCACCCGGTTTGTTCCCGGCCCTTGTGCCTGTGGATCCGTGCATCCCCGACATGACCGGATCATCGGCCGAACCGATGATATGGTGAAGGTCAAGGGCGTGAATATTTACCCGGGTCAAATTGATGAGGTGCTAAAAAATGTGGAAGGGGTCAGTAGTGAATATCTGACGACGGTCGATCATCAGGATGGAAAAGACTGTATTTCTTTGGCTTTTGAAATTCTAAGCGGGGTGGACACGTATGATGTTGAAGCTGAAGTGAAAAGGCAATTTAAATCCCGGGTAGGTTTAAGTATTATTCCGATAGCAGGTCCGATTGGATCATTGCCCCGATCCGAAAAGAAAAGTGTCCGGATCATTGATCGCCGCTTCAGTTAAAGGGTATCGTCACAAAAATATTAGGCTTTGAAAAAATTCAGCGTTTAAAAAATTACAGGGAAAAATTGATTTTTTATTCTGAATTGGTTATAATGAAGTCGGCTACCTTGATTTAAGAGGAGAAAAGGATAAAATGAAGACAAAAAAGCAAAAGAAGAATCGGTTTCAAATTGTAATTAGTGAACCCACTGGAGAGCACTCTGGGTGTAAGGTCATTGAAGATACTGAAACAGGAATCAACTACTTATACCATTTTGATGAATTTGGTGGCGGACTCACGGTGCTCATTGATGAGGAAGGTGAACCGTTGATTGCTCCTGAAAAATAAACGTGAACCACGCCCTGGAAGAGATTTTCTTTTTCAGGGTTTTTTCGTGAGTCTTAGTTTATTTAATTAAATAAGGTGTATAAATAAAAAAGAGGCGTTATGAACGTTGCGTTTGGTTTCGTAAACACCTTTAATAAAAAACGGAGGAAAATATGAATACTTATATTGAAGATATTTTTGCCAGAGAAATACTGGATTCCCGGGGGAACCCTACCATTGAAGTGGATGTTATTCTGGAAGATGGTACCATGGGCCGCAGCATCGTCCCTTCCGGGGCTTCAACCGGGGCTTTTGAAGCGGTTGAACTCAGAGACAAGGATAACAGCCGCTATCAGGGCAAAGGGGTATTAAAAGCAGTCGATAGTGTAGCCTATGCCCAGGAGTTTTTAGTGGGTTTGGATGCGTCAGATCAGATTGCCATTGATGGGGTGCTGATCTCTTTGGATGGCACCGAAAACAAAAGTAAGCTCGGTGCTAATGCGATTTTAGGAATATCCATGGCTGCGGCCCATGCGGCGGCAAAGTCATTGGGACTACCCTTTTATAAATACCTGGGCGGGGTCAATGCCAAGCTTTTGCCAACCCCAATGATGAATATTTTAAACGGCGGGGAACATGCCGATAACAACGTGGATATTCAGGAATTTTTGATTATGCCTGTGGGCGCTAAGAATTTTCGAGAAGCTGTGCGGATGGGCTCAGAAATTTTCCACCAACTTAAAAAAGTATTGGGAGAAAAAGGAATGGCCACCTCGGTGGGAGATGAAGGTGGCTTTGCCCCGAATCTTAAATCCAACGAGGAAGCTTTGCAACTGATTGTTACCGCCATTGAAGGCGCCGGTTATACTCCTGGTGAAGAGGTAAAGCTGGCCATGGACGTGGCGGCTTCAGAAATATATAATAAAGAAACGAAGAAGTATTTTTTAGCCGGCGAAGGGGTGGAGAAAACCGCCGCGGAAATGATTGATTTTTATGAAATGCTGATTGGTAAATACCCCATTATTTCCATTGAGGATGGCCTGGATGAAGAAGATTGGGAAGGCTGGGCAGTCATGACAAAACGGTTGGGGAAAAAAGTTCAACTGGTGGGTGATGACATCTTTGTCACCAACACCGAGCGACTGAAACGGGGCATTGATTCTTGCGTTGCGAATTCGATTCTGGTTAAAGTGAATCAAATCGGTACCCTGACTGAAACCCTGGATACCATTGAGATGGCCAAGCGGGCCGGCTATACCGTCGTAGTTTCTCATCGCTCTGGCGAAACAGAAGATGTCACCATTGCCGATCTGGTGGTGGCAGTTAATGCCGGCCAGATTAAAACCGGAGCACCATCCCGAACCGATCGGGTGGCCAAATATAATCAACTGATGCGAATTGAAGAACAGTTAGGACTACTGGGCACCTATGCCGGGAAAGACGCGTTTTACAATCTTTAATTTTGTAGTCTTTAATTAGAAGAAAAAATATCCAAGAAAAAAGAAATAAGGAAGTGAACTATGTACTTAAAAGGAGTAGGAATTGCCTGTCATCCACCGGTGTTAATACCAGAGGTCGGAGAAGGGAGAGAAAATGAAGCACAAAAAACCATTCGGGGCTTACGAGATCTGGCCCTGAAAGTTGCCGAAGTCAAACCGGAAGTCATTGTCTGCATTACCCCTCACGGCAATGTCTTTCGGGATGGGGTAGCTGTGGTTTATGAAAACCAGATGAAGGGTGATTTGAGAAATTTCGGGCATCCCGAGATCAACCTGGAAAAAGACTGCGATATGGGACTCCTGGATGAACTGAATATGAGTTTTGGGAAAAACAATTGCCATACCATTTTTTTGAATGAAGCAATTGCCGCAGAATATAAAATCGATTTAAATCTCGATCACGGGGTGTTGGTACCGCTTTACTTTATTGAAAAATACTATCGGACCTACAAAATTGTCCATATCACCATTGGGGAACTGAGTCTGATCGAACTCTATAAAATGGGTAAGGTAATTAAGGAAGCAATTGAAGCCCGGGGAAAAGAAACCATGATTCTGGCTTCTGCCGATTTATCCCATTGCCTGAAGGATGAAGGGCCCTATGCCTTTAATCCGATGGGACCACTTTTTGATGAAAATATCGTGAGTGGCATTAAAACTAAGAATTACTACTCCATTTTAACGGCTCCCCACCAAGTCTACGAACCGGCGGGTCAATGTGGCTTGAGACCAATTGTTATGGGATTGGGCACCATTGACGGTTGGGATACTGAAGCGACGGTGTTTTCTTACGAAGGCCCCTTTGGAGTGGGTTACATGTCCGCCTTTATTGATTTGACCAAGGAAAAAATTCCCAGTCTGCTGGAACGCTATGAAGAAGATAAGGTGCTTTCCTATAAAGAGAGGCGTTCAAACGAAAGCCCTTTTGTGGCTTTGGCTCGGGCCGCCATCAATACCTGGGTGCAACGGGGTCGAAAATTGAATTTCGAGCATTACAAAAACCAGGTGGAAATCGAGGCAGATGTTCTTGGCGAACTGGAAAATAATTTAGCTGGGGTTTTTGTTTCCCTGCATAAGCATGGGGAATTGCGAGGTTGCATTGGCACCACTGGCCCGGTGACGGAAAACATCGCCCAGGAGATTATTCGAAATGCGATTGAGGCGTCCACTTATGATCCCCGGTTTATGCCAGTGGAAGAGCAGGAACTGATGGACCTGGAAATCAAAGTCGATGTGCTGGGTATCCCCGAACCGGTAACCGGCGTCGCTGAGCTGGATGCAAAAAAGTACGGTGTTATTGTTGAAAAAGATTTACACCGCGGACTGCTGCTTCCCGATCTGGAGGGGGTTAATACTCCGGAAGAGCAACTTGCCATTGCCAAAAGAAAAGCCGGCATTCCCGAAGGCGATACCGATGTGATGGTGCAGCGCTTTCAGGTGATCCGGCATCAATAAGCAGTGAAAATTGGTTAATGTTAAAATTAGGTTAATAAAGCTAAAAGTTTGGAAAAAGCAATCGGCAGGGCCAGGTCATCAACCTGGGACAGGGCTTTGAAGGTAACCTGAGGATTTGATCGAGATTCCCTTTGCGCTGAGATATAATAAGGGTTTAGTGTTGATTCACAAACCCTGTTGTCCAGATCAAAAATAAAAACTGACATGTCCCAGATAATGTGGGAGAAAACGTGGCGGCTGGTCCCAATAAAAATCGGTTTACAAAGCTCGGAGAAATTTTCTTCGAGCTTTTTTTTAATATCCTGACCGTTACCGGCGGCGGTTTCAGCAATGGGAAAGGACCACATTCCGGATAACAGACCGACATCAGGGCGGCGGACAAAAAACAGCTGGCCGTTTTGTTTGATGATGCCAACCTCCATTTTTCGGGTGCGTTGTTTCTGTTTTTTCGCTTTCACCGGGATCATCCCAGTGGTACCGGCAGCATTGCTTTGACAACCGCTACGGATCGGGCAGCTCAGGCATTTAGGGCTTTTGGGGGTGCAAATCATGGCACCCAACTCCATCAGGCCTTCATTAAAAGCACCAACCTCATCCGGTAGTATGCTTTCTATCCAGCGGGTTATCCGTTTCTTCGTTGTGGTTTCGCCGATGTCGTCACAGCTATTACAATAACGGCTGATTACCCGGAGTACATTACCGTCTACCGCGCTGACCTTCTGATTAAAGGCGATGCTGGCGATGGCACCACCGGTATAAGGGCCGATCCCCGGGAGCTTGATCAGTTCAGAAAAGGTTGCGGGCATCATTCCATCATAATCAGTGACAATTATTCTGGCCGCTTGATGGAGGTTTCGAGCCCGGGAGTAATAACCTAATCCTTCCCAGGCTTTAATGACCTCATCGATTGAGGCCAGGGCCAACGAAAAAACGGTCGGGAAATTATCAATAAATCGGTTATAATAGGGTATTAATGTATCAATCTGGGTTTGTTGAGCCATAATTTCTGAGATCCAGATAAAATAGGGGTCCCGGGTACGGCGAAAAGGTAGATCCCGTTTGGATTCTTCAAACCATTTGAGCAGATCGGTCTGTAATATTTCAATGAGTAGCTGACTTTTTTTTGTATCAAGCATAAGGTCTCCGTTCGTTTAAAATTCGTTCATTTCAAAGCACAAGATGTAGTATAGAACAGTTTCCTAAAAACTAGCTTATCCGGTTAGAATCAACAAAAAAAGCAGTCAACAAGAATTTACCATAGCCCCCATTATGGCGTCAGAATGGGCGAAAAGACGGTTTGTAATTGGGACAAGGTCACCATTTGCACCCGCAAAAGCCATAAAAACCTTGACATAAAATGGGGAGGATGGTAAACTAACTGTAACGAATGTGTAACTTTTATTTATGCAATTTAGACAAAATGAAAGGTATTATTTATGAATAGAGAGAGAGAAACAGCTGGTTTTCTAAAGAGATATCCCGGCGTCAAGATCGGAATTATTGCATTAATTCTGCTTCTCGTTGTGGGTGTTTCCAGTGCTTTTACCGTCGAAAAAGAAGTTCAGGTCAACTTCGAAGGTAAGGTATACACTGCTAATGGAAAACTGCTCGAATCCCTGGAGGAAGTCCTGATTGCGAATGATCTTCCCGTCAGTGACGAATACAAATATAGTACATCCTTAAATACTTTATTTAAAGATGTCATCAATGTAGAAATTGAAAAGAAGATTTCTGGAAAGATTCTAGTTGATGGTAAAACTATTACTTACTTGTCAGGTGGGGCAACCATTGGCGATGTGCTGGATGAAAATGGTGTTAAGCCGGATGAAGATGATAAGGTCGAGCCGGGACTCAATACCCCATTAACCGCAAAAACCGCAACCATCAAAGTAACCCGGATATCCTATGTGGAATCAACCGGTATTAAAGATGTACCGATGAAGGCCACAATTGCCGAGAATCCGGAACTGCCAGCCGGAACCCGAGTGGTTGTTCAGGTAGGCCAGAATGGAAAAGCCAACATGAAAGAACGGATCCGTTATGAAAATAGCATCGAAGTCAGCCGTGAAGTCATAACCAGTGAAGTGATCATGCCAGCGATAGAAGAGATCATTGAAGTGGGACCGTCTACCACCATTACTATGCCAGAAGCCGTTGAGGTTTCGTCTGTGTCTGGGAATGTTAAGGTGGAAAAAAGCGCGACTGGTGACGGCAGTACCGCCATCAATCAAGAAAGTGGTTTTAAAGGCAGCATGGTGGTCAGCGCCACCGCTTACACAGCTACCGGAAACAATACCGCGTCGGGAACTGTGCCACAGTCTGGCAGAACCATTGCGACATGGGGTGGTATTCCCTTCGGAACCAAAGTTTATATCCCAGCGCTTGGCGGGGTTTATACCGTGGAAGATCGCGGCGGAGCCGTTGGATATGGCATTATCGATATTTATATGGATAGTGAAGCAGAATGCTTAAGCTGGGGAAGACAAAATATTGAAATATACTTTGTAGATTAAAGTCAGGCAGGACGATGGAAATACCATCGTCTTTTTATTTGCTTATTTTTACAGGGTATTGAAGAATTGGCAGGTGATATTATAATAGTTGGTTGCTCATTTTGTTCTCTGAAAAAAGATGACGTTTACAGAATAATCTGGGCAAATAATGTATTCAGAAAATACATTATTCCTAAAAAATACACTTGTACTTTGTATACAAGACTTGTTATACTACATTTACGGAACGAAATTAGGCTTGTTTTACGACGGAGCTCGGAGGAAGACATGGAAATTAAAATTGTTAAAACACTAAATCCCAAGGAAAAACCGGAAGAAGATTCGCTGATCTTCGGTGTGGAATTCACAGACTATATGTTTGAAATGGATTATACCGAAGGTATTGGCTGGCATGATGCCGTTATTAAGCCCTACGGCCCCATAGAGATCATGCCTTCGGCAATGGTTCTCCACTATGCCCAGGAAGTTTTTGAAGGCTTAAAAGCCTATAAAACTCCGGCAGGTGAGGTTCAACTGTTTCGACCTGATGAAAATTTTAAACGGATGAACCGATCGAATGCCCGAATGTGTATTCCTCAACTTGATGAAGATTTTTTACTAGAAGCACTGAAGGCGCTGGTCAAGATGGATGAAACCTGGATTCCTAAGTCTCCGGGGACATCCCTTTATATTCGGCCCTTTGTTTTTGCAACGGATCCCTTTATTGGGGTTCGGGTTTCAAAACGCTATAAGTTTATGATTATTATGTCACCAGTAGGCTCTTATTACAAAGGTGGAATGGTACCCAGCCGTATTTACGTTGAATCAGAATATGCCCGGACAGTCCGGGGAGGAACTGGAGAAGCCAAGTGCGGCGGCAATTATGCCAGTGGTCTGGCAGCACAGCAGAAGGTTCATGAGATGGGCTTTGAACAGATCTTATGGCTAGACGGTGAAAAACGACAGTATATCGAAGAAGTGGGAACCAGTAATGTGTTCTTTTTGATTGATGGCGTGTTTGTAACGCCGTCACTGGAAGGAACTATCTTAAACGGAATTACCCGGAAAAGCGTTATTGACTTATTGAAATACTGGGGAGAAACCGTTGAAGAGCGTCGCATCACAATACACGAGCTTTCAGAAGCTTATGAGCAGGGGCGAATAAAAGAGGCTTTTGCAACCGGCACAGCCGCCGTTATTTCGCCTATTGGCACCTTGGGGTGGAAAGATAGGGAAATGATATTTAATGACGGTAAAATAGGTAAATACTCTCAAAAAATATATGATTCACTCTATGGGGTCCAGACCGGCAACTTGGAAGATCCCCTTAACTGGATTGTGAAAATATAAAAAGAAAAAACTTTTTAAAACTACTTGACAATATACTCTTTCACTGGTAATATTAATCTTGCATTTTGAATTACGAGAGGTACCGAAGTGGTCATAACGGGGCGGTCTTGAAAACCGTTAGGGTGCAAGCCCACGTGGGTTCGAATCCCACCCTCTCGGCCATCAAATGCCAGAGAATTGAATAAACAAACATGCATTATTACCTTTGGAGAAGTACTCAAGTGGCTATAAGAGGTGCCCCTGCTAAGGGTATAGGCCGTTAACGCGGTGCGTGGGTTCAAATCCCACCTTCTCCGCCACCAAGAACGACGCATCAAATATGATGTTAGATAGAACCTGTTACGTAAGTAGCAGGTTTTTTGTCGTTAAAAGTGACCAATTTAATTAGACTATCATAGAAAAATGTTTCTATAGCCCTATGATAGGTAGTTACCTAAAAACACAGATAAGTCAAATAAAATGTATGAACAATACATTTTATTTGACTTATCTATGCTAATCATGGTAAATTAAAAGAAAAAACACAATGGAGAACGATAATGAAGCGAAAATTTGAAGATGTTTTAATCTCCTGGAAAAATAAAAATTCTCGTAAGCCGGCACTAATCTATGGTGCTCGTCAAATTGGGAAAACCACTAGTATCAAATATTTTGGCGAAAAACATTTTCAGAACACGATTTATATCAATTTTGAATTGAACAGGGAATTAGCTGAAGATTTCCAGGGAAATATTTCTCCAGACTTTTTAATTCATCGCTTTGAGGTTTATTTTGGTGAGAAAATTAATAAGGAGACAACCTTAATTGTCTTTGACGAAATTCAGGCCTGTGAGCGTGCTTTGACAAGCTTGAAATATTTTTGTGAAGATGCCCCAGAATATTACGTCATCGGTGCGGGCAGTTTACTTGGTGTGGCAATAAAACGTGAAGATTTCAGTTTCCCGGTGGGGAAAGTTAATCAAATTCATATGTATCCGATGGATTTTGAAGAATTCCTGTGGGCGAAGAATCAGGAAATGCTGGCAGATGAAATAAGGGTGTATTATGAAAAAAGTGAGCCGTTGGATCCGGCTTTGCACAAAAAGGCAATGGGTCTTTATCGTGAATATTTAATTGTCGGTGGCATGCCTGAAGCTGTAAAAGAATATTCGAAACACAACAGCTTGCTTGAGGTAGCAGAAATCCAGGGAGCGATCATCAATGCCTACATTGCGGATATGGCCAAGTATGCAACATATAGCGACACAACGAAAATCATGGCCTGTTTTGATAGTCTACCAGCGCAGTTGGCCAAAGATAATAAAAAGTTTCAATATAAAGTTGTTGCCAGGGGGGGCCGGGCATCATTATTTGGGGTATCAATTGATTGGCTTTTGGCAGCGGGAATCGTCCTAAAATGCGAGCGGGTCGAACAAGGTCAACATCCATTGGCTATTTTTAAAGATATGGCTTCGTTTAAACTCTATATGGGTGATGTTGGACTGTTGTCGCACCGGGCTGGCGTCAATGAATATGACATTATTAAAGGTAATGATCATGTCTTTATCGGCGCACTGACTGAAAACTATGTTGCCGCTGCTTTAATACAAAAGGGTTATCCTTTATATTACTGGACTTCGGGAACATCCGAGGTTGATTTTGTAATTGAGAAACACAGTGATGTTTTGCCGATTGAGGTTAAAGCAAGGGAAAATGTCAAATCAAGAAGTTTATCAGTTTATCTCAAGCACTATCATCCGGATTATTCGATTCGTATCTCAGGCAAAAATTTTGGATTTGAAAATGATATCTTGTCGATTCCATTATATGCGGTATTTTGTTTATAGGCTTAGAGTGCAACGTAAGACATTTTAAGAAATTATTTGCATAAAGCAAATAATTTTGTAAAAATAGAAAGAACATTGTCGTAGAGTAAATTATAATAACAAAATTTATGGGAGGGGATACTGATAGATACGCACCTTCTACGCCACCACGAACTACGTATCAATGGATGTTAGATAGAACCTGTTAAAAATGAAATAGACCCTGTATCAAGGGCATTTTAAAAACCTAGGCGGCTAGAAGCTGATTTCTGTATTGTACAGAAGTCAGCTTTTTAATACCCCCTTAATCTTATTTTTATAAGCTTTTAAAATGCAAAACGGTATTTTAAATTGAAAACTATTCATTATGGTAAAGCGTCACTCTAAATCCTTGTTTATCATTTGCTTCAGATATATTCAAATATGAGTTTGCGGCTGCTTTTGAAATATTATCATAATTTCCGCCATAAACTACAGCCTTTTTTCCATTCACAAATTCGTTTAGATTCCCAGCAAGATCGTAAATATTATTTGTCACATGTCTACTGGCAATTCCCGTAGCTAAAATCAAGTTCTTATCCTCTTTTTCACCCGCTTCTTTAAAACTATAGGTTTTTCCGTAATCTGACGAATATAAACCTGAAAAAGAAAAATATGAATTTGAATAATTTCCAAAACCATTACTGTCTTTATCAACGTCATATCCTGAATTTCTAAGCCATTGCATCGTAATATTCCAGAAAGCTTCGGAAACAATTTCACTATGTGTATCTTCATGATCATACATTAGCATTGCATTTTTCTGGGCATTATCAAATGAAATATAATTCCATGGTCGACTACCTTGTTGAGAAACCGGAATACCTGATACATCGTTTGTAGACTTATTTATATTTTCTAATTGTTCGTTTTTTTCTTTTGGAACACCACACTCATAACGTGCGATATAGAATCCTCCGTTTTCATCAATTTGATTCCGATCTTTATCCGTAAGATCAATTTTTGCTTTTCCCAAGTTTTCTAAATTATTATAGGTAACTTCATTTTGATTAACAGGTACCCATACAAATTGATTTCCATTTAAAATATCTTCAATAACTAATCCTTTATTCCAATTTACATAGCCTTGATCGTTTTTAGACCAGTTACTTTCTCCAATATCGACAGATTTAAAGCCGTTTGGGATATAAGGATTCTTAAATAATTTTTCTTTTTCGTTAGCTGATATCGGATCGTTTATTTGACTTACTTGGTTAATTATATTATCCTGCTTGATGATAGAAAAATAATAGAAAACAATAGAAAAAATAATGATTGTAACACTAAAAAATATTATAACTGTATGCTTTTTCATCACATGTTTATTGTAAAATAAAAATGTAGAAAGTTGCAAAGCAAAAATCCATAGTATTGCAAGTTGGAAAATGCACAATATTGCAAAAATCCATTGCGGGCAAAACTCAAGTCAATTATCCTTGTA
>Ga0163223_100350_pt1 | contig 15455 bp, 11 predicted proteins | sample MSEWel2016_02_17_2_FD_113147 | JGI IMG/M metagenome (GOLD analysis project Ga0163223, IMG submission 113147) | Subsurface microbial communities from deep shales in West Virginia, USA - MSEEL Well Study Marcellus 5H_2016_02_17 ...
CGTTCCTGCAATGATGATAGGCGCGGCGACTTCAGAGGCTGCTCGGATCAGATTGTGCAATCCTTTATAATAACGCAAGACACCGACAAAAAGAAAAAAAGGCACACCGTCGGTGATGCCCAGGCGGCCAAGGATACGATCATCATGTTCAGAGGGGTATGATCGTTCATCGATTCCCAGCGGAATCAGCTTCAGACGATCGCCGATCCTTGGCGAAGAAAGGACGGGGCTGGTGCGCGCATAGGCTGGTGCGTTGCCGACGATCATCTGCATACTTTCAAGAGTGCGCCACATCAGCGGCGCATAGAAGGAACCGAGCAACTTCTGGCGTACCACATCCGAAATATAGGTCAGGACGGTCGGCTTCTGCGGTCTGACGAGCTGGTGCAGCAGGTCCGCAAAGGGCCACGGAAAAAGATAATGAACCACATCCGCCTCGTTCGCCAACTGGCGAAACCGCGCAAAAGACGACATCCCGCCAAGGTCGCAAGACGCTGGCGCGGTCCAGGAGCGGCAGCGAACCACGCGCGCTTCCGGTCGCTGAATAACCGCAGGCTCAGGATTCGGAGACAGCGTGAAAATGGTATTCTCAACACCAAACGGCTGCACTGCCAGACAGATCTGCCGAATCGCTTCCTGCAACCCGCCTGGAGGGTCAGGAAAGTAGGTGCGATAGACATGCAGAACCTTCATTTTAGAAGTCCCCTTACAGTTGCAATATCAGGTTGAAAATACTTTTTATGGGTGAAGGATAAAAAAGAATCTTCCGGCAGGTGAATTACAATGACACGTCTGTCGGGCAAGACAGGACGTCTCGATAAACTGAAAACGTTTCCTCCGCACAACGTTGCCAACTGAAATCAGAGGCTCTCGATATACCAAGACTACGAAATTTGCCACGCCAATCATCGTCCTCCAGCCCCTCGGCAATCAATCGGGTCAGGGCTTCAACATCCTGCGGGTCACACATCGCAGCCGCATCCCCTGCCACTTCAGGGAGCGAAGATGCATTCGAGCAGACGACAGGCACACCCGAAGCCATCGCCTCAAGTATCGGCAAGCCAAACCCCTCGTACAGGGAAGGAAACGTAAAGAGCCTTGCACCTGCGTAGATGCAAGGCAACGTATCGTTATCGACATAGTCAAGGTAGCGAAGCCAGCCGTTCTGTTCAGCAGCCTGAATCCGCTCATGCAGCCTGTCGCTACTCCACCCACGATAACCCACCAAAACCAGGGGCCATTTCCGGCGAAGCGCCGCCGGCAAGCAGGAATATGCGTCAATGAGGGCATCAACATTCTTACGCGGCTCGATCGTGCCGACAAACAAACAATAGCCATCAGCCTTCAGTCCAAGACGACCAAGAACGGGCTGCAACTCAGAGAAATCCCTGGGATGAAAAACCTCAGAGCAGGCAAGAGGAACAGCTCGGATCTTTTCGGAAGGGAAACCGAAAAAAGAAGCGACCTCATTACGACAGAACTCAGAATCCGTCACCAGCATGTCCGCCCTTTTCACTGCCACTTCCAGCTCTTTTCGCATATAGCGAACCCGTTCAACCGGATGGCATTGCGACCAGTTGAAAATAGACAGATCATGAAAGGTCGCAACCCTTCTTCCTTCGAAAGGGGGCAGGTAAAAGTTGGGCCCGTGAAAGATAGAATCCTCGTTTCCTGCCAGGATCCGTTTTTTTAAAAAGGGGGAAATGACGCGATAGGTTTCAGCCGCAACACGGCTCTTGAGCAGCCGGCGGCGCAACCTATTCTCACCAGGCGGGGCGGCACCGGGCTTCGGCAATTCACTCTCGAACCGAAACCCACGGAAAAACCTCAGCGATTCAACGGAGGGTAGCTGTTCAAGATGCGTTGCCAACTCATAAACATACCGACCAATACCGGTTAGAGGCGTTTTAACAGCGTCGGTAGCTAGAATGACCTTCATCTCAACATCCAACGCAGAGTTTCCTCAAAGGCAGGCGTTTGCCAGGGTCCGATCAAACTTCGCAAACGAGCAGGGTCACCGCAAAGCGAGCGCACTTCGTTTTTTCGTACAAAGGCAGGATTGACCTGCACTTTTATCTGATGGCCGGTCAATTTTTCAGCCATGGAAATCACTTCGCGCAAAGAGTGGGTCACACCTGAGCAGACATTCACAATCTGCCCTGCCGGCCTGACTTCGATGAGCCGGCGATAGGCCTCCGCTACAGCCCGAACGTCACTAAAATCACGCCAAACGTCCAAATTCCCAAGTTCGATAACCTCCGCACGACGATCGAAGTGATCGACTATTTTCGGGATGAGGAAATTCTCAGACTGTCCAACACCGGTATAGTTGAACGGGCGGGATATCACGATAGGCAGTCTGTTCATCCAGATTCCGGCCATGTATTCCATGGCGAGTTTGCTCACGGCGTAGTCATTGGCCGGATTGGGCCTCGCTTCTTCGTCGAGCACACCGCCGACAGTGTTGCCATACACGTTGGCGCTGCTGGCCAGCAGTACGCACTCAGGAGAGACATCCAGGGCATCCAGGGCCGCCAGCAGGTTGCGGGTGCCAAGCAGGTTGGCGTGATAGAAGGCGTTGGAGTCTCCATGGCCAACAAAAGCGACAGCTGCCAGATGCACGACCACATGGGGTCGGATATCGGAAACAACCTGCTGCAACTTCAGCGCGTCACCAAGGTCAACCTCGTGGCATCGCGGCTTTCCCTCCGCCGCACGGGCATCAATGCCATGGACATCATATCCGGCGCTTTTCAGTTCAGCCTCAACGTAATGGCCCGTAAAACCACTCAGGCCGGTTACCAGAGCTCTTTTCTTGTCAGCCATGACAGAAACTCCAAACTTTATGACAGGCAGATTTCCACCCAGGAACCAGCAGAAAGCTTGTGATGCTCAGTTTGTCACACCTCACACGCGCCCGTATTGATCATCAAACCGCACGATGTCGTCCTCACCGAGATAGCCGCCGGACTGAACCTCGATCAACTCCAAGGGGATTTTGCCGGGGTTTTCCAACCGGTGCGGAGTGCCGACGGGAATATAAGTCGACTGATTTTCACTCAAGAGGAAATCTTCGTCACCCTTCACGATCCTGGCCGTGCCTTTCACGATGATCCAATGCTCCGCCCGATGGTGATGCATCTGGTGAGAAAGCTGGTCTCCTGGATTGACCGTGATCTTTTTGACCTGAAAGCGCTCACTCATATCGATGCTGTCATAATTGCCCCAAGGCCGATACACCTTACGGTGGCTGGAGGCCTCCCTGCGGTCAAGCTCTTTGAGCCGGTTAACAACTTCCTTGACATCCTGAACGCGAGCCATGCTGGCCACAAGGACGGCATCCGGAGTTTCGACAATGACCTGATCTTCAAGGCCGATGGTCGCAACCAACCTGCCACCCGCGTTCACATAACAACGGCAAGTATCATGGGTCAGAACATCACCCCGCAGGACATTGTCATTTCCATCCTTTTCGCCGATTTCCCAGAGAGCAGACCAGGAACCGATATCGTTCCACCCGGCATCCAGGGGCAGAACGGCACCAGCACGGGTCTTTTCCATCACCGCGTAGTCGATTGAATCCGAGGGACAGCGCGCAAAAATCTCCGCATCGAGCCGGACAAAATCCAGATCCTCCTGTGCCGAGCCCAGAGCCTTGCGACACCATTCAATTATCTCGGGGGACTGCCGCTTCAATTCTTCAATGAAGACAGAGGCCCGAAACATAAACATGCCGCTGTTCCAGAAATAGTCTCCGGCTTCCAGATACTCCCGTGCCTTCTCCAGGCTCGGTTTCTCTTTGAAGCTGTCAATGGCAAAGATTCCATCCTCTATGGGAAAGCCCGGTAAGGCCTCTCCCCCCCTTATGTATCCGTAGCCTGTCTCCGGGCCGGAGGGAACGACACCAAACGTGATCAGCTTACCCTCTCGTGCGATCTTTGCTCCCTTTCGGACAACTTGTTTAAGGGTCGCGGCTTCCTCGATCACATGATCCGCCGGCAGTATGAGCAGAACCGCGTCCTCCCCTTTATCAAGCCCCCTCAAGGCAGCCAGGGCGGCAGCCGGAGCCGTGTTTCTGCCAACCGGCTCGAGAATGATTTCCGAAGCGCTTTTGCCGATGCATCGAAGCTGCTCCGCAACCATGAAACGGTGATTTTCATTGCAGATCACCATGGGAGGAGCCAACTCCTCGATACCATCCAGGCGACTCAGGGTATTCTGCAGCATCGTCTGTTCGCCGGCCAGGGGAAGCAGCTGCTTCGGGTACAATTCCCGCGAAGCAGGCCAGAGTCGCGTTCCGGAACCACCCGAGAGGACAACAGGTACAATCATAAAAACCTTCCGATTTTTGAAAATTTATCTATCCAGTCCAGCTCTCATGTCCCGAGCCATACAGGCCCGCAAGAGTGCCAGCCCTTTACATGCGTAAACTTTAAAATGACACTCCGGCCTGGTTGCGCGCCAGGTCGGCCTCCACCATCATCCGACAGAGCTCCTCCAGGGTCGTCTCAGGCTTCCAGCCGAGCTTCTCCTTGGCCTTTGCCGGATTCCCGATCAAAAGTTCAACCTCGGCCGGGCGATAGAATTTCGGGTTCACTCTCACCAGCGTTTTACCGGACTGGGTGCAGATCCCCTTCTCATCCTCACCCGTCCCTTCCCACGCCAGGGAAATATCGACAGCCTTAAACGCCATATTGACAAAATCGCGCACGGTCTCGGTGCGGTTGGTGGCGAGCACGAATGTGTCGGGCTCATCCGCCTGCAGCATGCGCCACATTCCCTCGACATATTCCTTGGCAAACCCCCAGTCGCGCTTGGCATCCATATTTCCCAGTTCGAGAACATCAAGCTTGCCAAGTTTAATCTTGGCGACGGAGTCGGTGATTTTGCGGGTGACAAACTCACGCCCGCGAAGCGGGGACTCATGATTGAAAAGAATCCCGCTGGTGCCGAAAATACCGTAGCTTTCCCGGTAGTTCACCGTCATCCAATGCGCATAGAGCTTGGCCACTCCATAAGGGCTGCGGGGGTAAAAAGGAGTGCTCTCCTCCTGGGGAATCGCCTGCACCTTACCGAACATTTCCGATGTGGACGCCTGGTAAAAACGGATCTTCGGATTGACGATCCGAATGGCCTCCAGCAGATTGACCGCACCAATCCCGGTAATGTCGGCAGTGGTAATGGGCTGGTCGAAAGAGACCCCGACGAAACTCTGCGCCGCCAGGTTGTAGACTTCCGTAGCCTGGGTTTTCTGCAATAAGCGAATACTGGAAGAGAGATCAGTCAGATCGTACTCAACCAGGTGCAGATTCGGATCCTGGTCAATGCCAAGTTCCTCAATGCGCCAAAAGTTGACAGAACTGACACGACGGAACGTGCCATAAACAGTGTACCCCATATCCAACAAAAGTTGCGCCAGATAGGCGCCGTCCTGGCCGGTGATGCCGGTGATGATGGCAGAATTCACTTGAGTCCCTTTTTATAATGGAATTTGATTTATAAGTTTGACTGTTTTCCTATACAAGATCATTCGCTAGGGTTCCTTCATAAATTGAATATTTTTTAGCCCAAGGCCTAATTTTCTTACGTCTTCACTGAGGCCCAGTTGCTTTGGGGAAACAGCTCCAGGAATTTCGAATTCAATTTTGACGTTATCCCCGGATTTGACTGATGAATCTTGTAGTGACAGAAGAATTTCTTTTGGTCTTGATCCGATGACAAACTCAGTTGCATGAGATCCGTTGACTGTAACTTTAGCGCTCTGCATAATATCACCTGGCGAAAAAGAAGTCGCAAAAGATAGCCGTATAGAATGTAGCTTTTTTTCTAGACCGGCAGGGTATACGCATTCAAAACTGGCATATTGGCCATCTGTCCAACGCCCGAACGCCTCTGGAGAACTGAAACCATCAAGAAGCACAGGTGACACATTGCCATTAATTGAAAAATCATAGGAACTACGGCATGTTGACAACTCTTCATATGCACATTTAGCATCCACAACTATTAAGTTGTTGTCTAATTCATGAATTAAACACGACTTATAATCATACAAACTTTTTCTACTAGTAACAACATATTGAGAATCAGACGAGGTTGAAGGGCTATAGCGATCATAAAGAATATCGTAAGCATCTTCATCTCTTGGATGATGTAATGAACCTATAGTGAACATATAATTATCGATCGCTCTAGAGCCCACAACTGACTGAACAACGATATCTCCATCCAACGCATTATTTGAATTGAACTTTATTATTGATTTATCAATTTCTGAAATCTTTTTCACATCTGCAGATATGTAGTTAGGACTTACAGTATATATTGCAAGTACCATTACAATAGATGGATAAATGGGTCGAAGACATTTCGAAAATTCTCGAATTATAATACAAGATTGATATTTCAAAAATAATTTTCGTGAAGATATAAGTCTTGATACAAGCAAGGTTACCAAAAGAAACAGCGCGGTATTTAAACTAAATGCATACTTTTTACAAGCGTATTCGGAACCATAACCGAAAGCTAAGGCAAGAAACTGTAATCCGCACAGTCCTGATACAGCGATTCCATATATACACACTATTTTGATGGCAGAGTTTCGACTCCCCTTACCCAAATTTCGATATTCGGTAACCAGTCCAAAAAACGACAAGAGAAATACTGACAATAAAAGAACAAAGAGAGAAAACAAGGTAGGTGTGTATTTAAGCCAAAGATCGCCATTGTTAGAGGCTATCTCTCTCATCGCAGTAAAGCTAGGATGCACCATGATAGATAGAATTGCTATGACAACAAAGCCGAGACCTGCAATTGCCTGCTTTTTTGATCTTGCTCTTGAAACAAAATAATCGAATACAACATAAATAGTTAACATAGCAATAATTTGCAAAGATGGTAAAAGGTGAAATCCTACAATAATGACTGAAGACAGGGCAAGGAAAAAATAGCCAAAGTATCGTGAACTATCAAACCCTTGAATCCAGGCATGGATAGAAATCACAGAAAAAAAGATCGCTTGACCAACGAATTGCGAAAAGAAGTAATTTCCAACAATTTCATGACCATGGATTTCAAATCTCTTTGAAAGGAAAAAAAACAGGATGATAAAAGGAAAATGGATTATGAATTGATTGTCTTCTTGTCTATTCAATACAAGAGAAACAGAATACCAGAGAAGTATCAATGAAATCAGAACTAGCAAATTCATTCCGAGAAAAGGTGAATTTACAATTGTTCCAAGCATTGCTGCCAAGGCATGTGCATAATGGGGATAATGGTTCATTTCACCAAGTGATGAATCAATCTGAACAGGTTTGCCCCAAGTTTCATAGAAACGTAAAATCAAAGCATAATGGTGAGCGGTATCAACGCTCCCTGACCAAAATTTATTAGCTATCCATATCAATATCGATCCAGCTGAAATGACAGATAGTAGATTTTGAAGAATCTTAAAATTTCGAGACACCTTAAACGTTCCTTTCGAAGAGCTTGCTCTCTTATGCCAGTATCTCTGCAATTCTAAGACCTTCCCTGATGGCAAAATTAGTCCATCGATCCTCGGCGGAAATTGGGGTCCATTGTAGAGATGAATGCGTTTTCGTACGGAGTATCCTTATCCGAACACATCGCTGATGCCGTGCAGTCGACAAAGGTCAACAATCTTCATGCCTGATAGTGCATGCTTCAAAATGCCGATGATCTGCTTTTGTTTCGCCTCAGCTGGAAATGGAGAATTGGCCTTCTTGAGTTAGCGAGTTGACGGTTTCCCCCGATGATGGTTTTTGATGGAGGGCCACTGCTGTCTCACAAATAGATCAATAAAATAAAAGGCTTAGAACCAACTTGTGTTATACTGATTTCGCCAAAAATCCAATAAACACGAGAGGTTCTAAGCCATGGCACATTCTAGCACTGTTCTTTCTCAAATTGTACGTTTTTTGCCGAGACATGTTTTCAACTCTCTTGCTGCGGTTCATCATGAGGGGCAGAAATTCCGCTCATTTTCTCGCTGGACTCAGTGCGTTGTCATGCTCGCCGCGCAGTTAAGCGGACGCAGCAGTTTGCGCGACATTGTGGATAATTTCGACGTACAAGGCAAAAAGCTCTACCACCTGGGCATCAAGACCTTCAGCCGAGCGACCCTGGCGCGTTGCAATGAGAAGCAGCCCCATGTTCTCTACGAGCAGCTTTTTCATCGCCTGCTAGCGCGCTGTCAAGCCCTGGCACCGCGCAATAAGGCGTTTAAGCTCGATGGCAAGATTTATCTTCTCGATGCCTCACTTGTGGAGCTGAGCCTCTCATTGTTTCCGTGGGCCAAGTACCGCAAAAACAAAGGGGCGGCCAAGCTGCACGTCGGTCTTGATGCCGATGGTTACCTGCCGGCCTTTGTCGATCTGACCGCAGGTAAAGAGCATGAAATCAACTATGCCCGCGACCTTGAGTTGCCCAAAGGCTCCTACGTCGTCTTCGACCGTGGCTATACCGATTATGCCTGGTACCAAGCGCTTACAGAGGACGAGGTCTTTTTTGTCACCCGGCTTAAGAGCAACGCCATCGTCACGCCCGGCAGAAAACGCCGTGGCCGCAAGAGCCCTGGCGTCATCGAAGATCGCGAGATTCACCTGGGTAGCTTGCCACAGACGTTTCGCATGGTGACCTATCTCGACGCTGAAAGCGGCATAACGTACCAGTTTGTGACCAATGCGCTGGACATCCCTGCCCAAACGGTGGCCGATCTTTACAAAGAGCGTTGGCAGATCGAGTTGTTTTTCAAATGGATCAAGCAGAACCTCAAGGTAAAGAGTTTTCTTGGCACCTCGATGAACGCGGTGAAGACCCAGCTCTGGATTGCCTTATGTGCGTACCTGGTGCTGTCGTTTCTGAAGTTCCAATCGAAAATCGGAGCTTCGTTGCAGCGTATGTTGCGAATTTTACAGCTCAATTTATTCGAGCGGCGCGATTTGTTGAGTCTATTCAAGCCGCCAAAGACAAGAAAGCCATTACAAGACAGGCAGTTACAGCTTATTTAAAACTATGAGACAGCAGTGATGGAGGGCGGGACACTACTGATAAAAAATCACTAAAACTGCCAATTACTGCAAAAATAATTAGTAGGCTAAACGTATCATTGAAGGTATCTAAATGAAATAAAACCGACACCAAGTTTACGGGCATCAGAAGATAAACCAATAGCTGAAGGTGATTCTGGATTTTCAATGATTAAAGATAAAATAACTCTGTCATCAATTAAAACTTCAACAGGGATTTCAATAACAACATCAGTAGGTTGCCCCGTCAATTCACCTTCCCACAACTTCTGAGAAGCGGTATTTATACTAAACTGTGTTCCCAACCGTGGTCCATGTGTAAAAGCTACAAGATTCAATGCTATCACGCGACTTTTATTCCCATCAACGCTTGGTGGCAGAGGTAGTTCAATTTTAGCCATACGCCCATCGGACCAAACACCCCAAGTTTCGCGAACACTCCACCCACTTCGCAACACCGACCCACCTTCGCCTCCTTCATTCAGCCTATAATTCTTGCCTACAATGGGCTTAAAAATGATTTTGTTAAGTTCGTTAGCGGTAAGGGTTGCATATTTTGCTGTATGCAACCCAGTTTGTTTCGGTTTAAGAATTGCGGCTAAAGCTTCCGTATCAATCAAGCATTCAGAAGGCGCGGCCACACGAATCCTATCTAATCCAGGCAGCAAGAGCACTTTCTTGCAATCTGGCCCAACAACAGCCATTACTGTTGCCCCGCCAGGCGATTCACCAAAACCAGAATAGCGTTCGAAAAACACCTCTGCCGGAGGATTGTAAAAATTAGGGAATCTTTTCTGTATAAATGCTGAGAGTTTAGTTGGTGTAGAATAGGACTCCGGACGTGTTGGGGCATTACTATGTGCATTAAAAAAAAGCAAAAAACCGAACACAAATGTTGTAATGATTATTCTAATCTTTTTTTCAACTGTCCATGAGGTTGCCCACAAGGCAAAGGGGAACAATAGCGGAGTATACCATAATGCATACCTCGAAACACCAGGAGTCGCCCCTGAATTCAGATTTTGTGTTGATGAATGAGAATAGATAGAAACTAAAAAATAGACGAAAAGAAATAGCCAAAAGGTCAGATTAACGGACCGCGATGAGTCTTTTCTTTTCGAGGTGGTATATAAAGAAATTCCACCGAAAACAAGAAAGACGCACCCGACAGGCCAATTTGGTAGTAATCCTAAATCAGGATCGAAAATCCAGATATAAAAATTTGCTAGGTTGCCGCCTAAATCGGTACCACCAGCAAGCAATTGTGGGGTTGGCACCCCAAACCTAAAAAAATAATAAGCAGGATGAAGAGATACTACAAAAACCGTAGAGGCAACACCAACAACCTCCCAAAAACTGTAATTTCTATATTTTGTGTTTAAAGCTCGTGCACAGAGGAGAAAGCCGGCGACAATGGCAAAACTTGGGTTTTGAGTAGAAGCCAATGCCATAGCGACAGCCGCACTAACATAACGGGCGTTGAGGCCATAAATGATAGAGGCTAAAGCAAGGCAATATGTAAATAATTCGGTATGAACTTTATCCAGAAACCAAATCATTGGCGATCCGAAGGTCATGAGTAGCACAACGACTACTCCCTTCCAACCATAATAACGGAAAGCCAATAGCGTGGGGAGACATAGAAGTAACCAGTGTAAAATTAGAAAACTTGTGTGCGGACCGAACTGACCGCCTACCAGAGAAATGATTGAACCAATTATAGAAGCTAGAAAGCTGTAAAACCAAAAATGGTTAAAGTCGGCCATACCCTGAAGCTTTAGTGCTGGAAAAGATTGCGATAAATGTCCCAAAGGAACAATTCCACGAATCCTTTCCGACTCAACTAAACGACCGTATTCCATGAAAGAAGCATCTGTCATCCAGGGCCGCATTGTCTCCAAAAAAGCCAAATATAGAGCATAATATTCAGACCCATCCCCAACCCTAGTCGGTTTCAGCAATAGCAATAAAGAAAAAATAGCACCAAGACCAAATACAATAAAGAGATAAAGGCGAATTTGCTGCAATGCTCTAGTTTGTCTAGTAAATTCTTTTGATTCCGAGTTATTGTCATCGATCATTGAATTCATGAGTTATGTTTTATTTATAAGCATCTTTGCAGCACTGCGCCCTTCACGAATCGCATAATTTGTTCCGCGATCCTCAGGGTAAATTTGAGCCATTGTTGAAATATATGCATTTTCAAATGGGGTTTCACGGCCGGGAACATAATTAGAATAATTACGTTCCGTAACCGGTTGGGCATACTCAGCTCGCCAAATTTTGTGTTCAATTATACATGAGTGGTCAAACTCAGGAAACATCCGCATCAAATTTTCCAGCGCGAATTCAACGTATTGTTGATCGCTATATGACCAAACAGGGTCATCAACTGATAGGTAGCGTGAAAGATATACAACATGAGTCCCCCTGTAATTATCGGGGCTATCAAAATTGGTATGCTCTATGACCCCGACAAAAGGGAATCCCGGATCGTTGACATTGAGCCAGTAGGTATCCGACAAACTCCGGTTCATTCTCAACACCAGACACATATTCCCAAGATAACGGACTCGGCGCAATCGCTCAAGCCAACCAGCCTCGGCGACATTTTGAAAGATGTCCGCAATAATCGGGAACGCTGGGGTAAATAGAAATTGCTTGCCGTTTACTACACCCCTGTCGGTTTGCAGCGCTGTTAGCCGATGACCCTCGACTTGTACATGCAACGCTTTCTCCCCCAGGGTAACGTTCCCGCCAGCCTTCTTAATCTCTGCCACCATCCCATCAACCAACCGACCAAAGCCGCCCTTGAAGTAGGCAAGCACCTCACCACCTTTGTCATTTCGGGTGCTGCCTCGGAGCACCAGTTTCTTCCACATCCAGACGGCATTAATCTTGTCAGCATAAACAGAAAACTTCGAGTTGATCAGCGGTTCCCACACGACTTTGTAAACCCTCTTCCCGCAAAGAGATTCAAGCCATTCACGAATGCTGAGGTGCTCAATTTCCCGCCAATCCTTGACACGCCGAACCTGAAGAACTAGCCAACCGAGTCGAATTCTATCGAGCAGAGGCAATGCAGTGAAACGAAGTAAATCCAGGGGAGTAGATAATTTCCACATGCGTCCGTTGTAATACATACCGGTGCGGGAAGACAGAGTTACTACATCCCCCTCCATGCCCAATTCTTTAGCGAGTTCCGGAACATAGGTATCATTGTTAAACCAGTGATGATAAAACTTTTCAGCTCTTACCCCATCGGAAAACTCAAAAGTACCCGCAAGTCCGCCCGGCGATGGATCCGAATCGACGAGACAGACCCGAAGACCCTTTTTGGTCAACTCGTACGCAGCGGTCAATCCGGTAAAGCCCGCACCAACGATTACAACGTCATATTGATTACTGCACATGATCAGTTCCTTGAAATAGTTGTTCCGTTTAATGCCGGCTTATTTCGCAGCAAACGAAACAAATCGGGGTTGAATAGTATCGCCAGCACACCTGCTATCGTGGTCGGCAGCCATAAACCCAGGTGGGACAATACGGCAAAACTCGCCGCCAGGCCTGGGGTACCGCCGAACATCGAAACGGCGGCATATGCTGCCACATGAAAGGGTCCGACATAACCGGGGGAGGAAGGAACAAGGGTCGACAAGGTCGTAATGGCCATAACCGAAACAGCAAACGCCGGACCGGCATCAAAACCGAAACCCTGCAAAAGCGCCCAGAACAAGCCCGACTCACCTGCCCATACCAGTAGCGAAAGCAAAAATAAGGCTATTAAGACCGGCAAACGTGACATGGCTGCCAAACCTCTGAACAAATCTCTCAATGTCGCAAAGATGCGCACCCGTAACTTCCGATCCGAGCTGTGGTGGTCATCGGCCATCCGTCCGCACCAGTTAGCCACATGGCCACTGAAAAGGAACATTAGGGCGAGGGTGATCCCACCCGTTAGAGCCAACCCGATGGCCGAGCGGCCGACCCACTCGGGTGCATTGGTAAACGTACTGAAAACCAGGCCGAGCGCCAGGCAGGCAAGCAGGGTCATGAGGTCGACAAGACGCTCCATGAACAAGCTGCCTGCCGATGTGACCCGACCTAGCCCAATGGCCGTCGGAAAGACCAGGGCTCTGATGACATCACCCAATCGTGCAGGGAGAACATTGTTCAAAGCTATCGACCCTAGGAACGGCGCTGCACAAGCCATTGGACGAATGTCAGCACCGGCTGCACGCAGCATGACCCACCATCGGAAGATCCGCATAACATAACCGGCAGCGAGTGATGCAACCCCCAAGAAAAGGTACGGCCACTTGAATTGAGAAAGTGCCGCCCTGAGTTCATCAAGATCGATCTGAACAACAATAAACGTGAGGCAAATACACGTTATGACAATGCCGATAAAGTGTCTTTTTTTGCTTCGGGGAAGATTCTGTACCGGCTCCTCCGGGGAAGGCACTTCTAGAGTTGGGGACATCAGTCGGTCCATACCTTCCAAGGGGCAGCCCCAGTATCCCAGAGTTTTTCGAGGTCTCGCTTGTCCCGAAGGGTGTCGCAGGGTTGCCAGAACCCGGTATGATGAAAAGCCGAAAGTTGCCCATCCCGCACAAGGTTCGCCAAAGGTGCTCGCTCCCAGGAGATTGAATCCCCCTCGATGTAATCGATTACCCTGGGCTCAAGGACGAAAAAACCACCGTTGATCCAACCAATCTCGTCACTGGGTTTTTCCTCAAAACTCAAAACCTCATGTCGCTCGTTTATGCTCAGAACTCCAAAACGTCCTGGGGGTTGCACCGCAGCGACCGTCGCCATCTTCCCATGTTTTTTGTGGTGATTAATCTCCGAGGTAATGTCGATATCCGAAAGTCCGTCACCATAGGTAAGGCAGAAAGTCTCTTTCCCAAGATAGGGAGCCACCCGCTTCAATCGACCACCGGTCATTGTCTCCGGACCAGTGTCAATCAGTTTCACTTTCCAGTCCTCTGACTGGCTGTTGATAATGCGGTGCTCGCCGGTTCGCAAATCGATCTCGATGTCTGACACATGGCGGTAGTAGTTGGAAAAGAATTCTTTGATAACGTAACCTTTGTAGCCGAGACAAATAATAAATTCCTTGATCCCATGGTGGCTGTAGGTTTTCATGATATGCCAAAGAAGCGGCTTACCTCCAACTTCCACCATCGGCTTCGGCCTTGTGTCCGACTCCTCAGCAATACGGGTGCCAAGACCTCCGGCAAGAATGACTGCCTTCATTGTGCCACCTCCTTAAAGAATAAGTTCATCCTTAGAAAAATTATGACTTTGTTCGATGATCGCCAAAGGTTCCGATCGCAAAACTAAATATATCCTCAATAAATATTCACCCACGATCCCCAAGAGCAAGGACTGCAATCCGATACCGAAAAGGACAAGAATGTGTATGCTTGCTAGGCCCTGGGGGAGTTCGGGATGCAGAATTTTCAGTAAAAGATAGTACAGGGCGCCCAAAACACTAATGCCCAACATGGCCCCGCCTACTAAGGAAGCGATACGAAGCGGAACAGAAGAATGGTTGAATACGGCCGTAAGCCCTAATCGAACCAACCGGGAAACATCGAATTTGCTCTCACCGGCAACACGGGCATCACGCTCGTAAGGGATACCGGTTTGGTTGAAACCCAGTCCCGCAATCATGCCGCGCAAATAGGGATGGGGGGTCCGCATATGCAGTAGCGCTTCAATAACCTTGCGATCGATCAGACGAAAGTCCCCAACATCACGGGGGATCGGATGTTCACTGATTTTATCGATCACCCAGTACCCAAAACGACGGAAAAGGTTAAGCAGAGTTCCTTCCTTGCGCTTGCAACGAATTCCGTAAACAACATGGAAACCTTGTGTCCACAAGTCAAAAAAGTCTTCAAGCATCTCGGGGGGATCCTGCAAGTCCGCATCGATCTGCATGACCGCGTCCCCGCGCGTATGCATGTAATTGGCAAGGATAGATCTCTGAAACCCGACATTCTTGGCAAAACGGACCGCACGGACGCGAGAATCCTTTTGGGCCAATTCGTCGAGCTTCCGCCATGTATCGTCCTGAGAATGGTTATCTGAAAAGACGAACTCCAGATTGCACCGATCCTTCATCCGCTCGGCGACGGCAGTCAATCGGCTATAGAGTCTGTCAATATTATCCGACTCATTCAACACCGGGATGGTGATGGAAATAAGAGGAAGCAAGGTGCTTTCACCATTACCAACAAATTCTGTCATAACTTGAACCTTCGCAGATATAATGGTTCATTCGTAAAAAAGTTGAAACGCTATAACGGGCTGCATTCAGCCTGATAAAGAAGTGCACCGGGTTTAACCAATCTGGTAAGGTTTTGTTTGCCGACAAATACCATTCCGGAAGGAGAA